>ERZ802830.4670-NODE-4670-length-10844-cov-5.10854_pt1 | contig 10844 bp, 9 predicted proteins | sample MGYA00345654_ERZ802830 | MGnify/ENA primary metagenome ERZ802830 (study PRJEB30503, sample SAMEA104212375) | marine metagenome | biome: Westerlies Biome; feature: [SRF] surface water layer (ENVO:00010504) within the epipelagic zone...; material: water...
GGCGAAGGAGAGCTCCGGCGAGCTTTTGAGCAATTAAGAAACCGTTTACAAGCGGCGGGCTATTTTGATGAAGCCGCTAAACAACCCCTGCCAGAACTACCTCAACATTTGGCGATTATCACCTCGCCGACAGGGGCAGCGGTGCAAGATGTTCTCAGCGTCATTAAGCGGCGGTTTCCAGCGCTAAAATGCACCATTATACCGACCCAAGTGCAGGGTGATGAGGCAACTGCTCAAGTTGTCAGAGCCATTGCGCTCGCGAACACATTTAATGCGCCAGCTTTTGATGCGATCCTGCTCACCCGCGGCGGCGGTTCCCTTGAGGATCTTTGGACCTTCAATACAGAACCTGTTGCCCTTGCCATCGCGGCAAGCACCCTTCCCGTTGTCAGTGCCATTGGTCACGAGTCAGATATCACCATCGCAGATTTTGTAGCCGATCTCAGGGCCGCCACACCCTCGGCTGCCGCCGAAGTCCTCGCCCCTGACCAGCTGGAGTGGTTTCAGCGACTCGACGGCGCAACAACCCGACTGGAACGGGCTCAGGCCCATCGATTGAAAACCAGCGAGAGCCAGGTTAAGAGTCTATCCAGCAGACTTCGCAATCCAGGGCAGACTCTCACTGCGCTTAGTGAAAGATTTACCCAGTTGCAGCATCAGTTGACGCAATCAGCACAGCGAGCACTGCAGCAACCAACGCTCACCATCAGCCAAAAACGCCTAGGTCAGGGCATGCGCCAAGCGCTCGCGGGCGAGCAGGACCGAATCAACCAACTAAGCAAGAGGGTGATCAATCCTTCTCAGCAAATTGATCGATATCAGAGCGCAGTAGCCCAGCACGAACGATCCTTGTCTGGGCACTTACGCATTCATCTCGACCGCAAAAGCAGAGCACTTCAAGCTGCCGCCGGCAGGCTCAATGCCTTAAGCCCACTCAGCGTGTTAGAACGGGGTTATGCCCTGGTTCGAAACGAACACGAGGTCATCGTGCGGCGAGCCGCTGATCTAACCCCCGATCAAGCGATTAACATTACCCTTGCTGACGGAGAAGTGGCCGCTAAGGTCATCAATACAGCGCCCTCCTCATCCGGGAAGACGTCGTGAATCCCCGGCTGAAACTTGGGGCGCTCATTGTAAGTTGCTTAATGTTTGTCCAGAACCTTGGGGCCATGCCGGCACACAACGGGCATCCTGGAGGAATCGCTGTCATAGCATTACCCGCCCAAACTCAATCAGCACATTACCTTGGAAATGCTGTTTTAATTACCGGTCCGTTAAGCGCGCCGGTCGCCATCGTTGGCATCGGACTCGACGTAAGTCCCGGGATCACCGAACTAACGACGAACCGTGGCGCCATCCCTTTTGAAATCAAACCAAAAACTTATCTCACCGAGCACATCACGATTACCCAAACAGAAAAGGTGAATCCGCCGGCTCGGGATTACGACCGGATCATCAGGGAACGCGATGAAATGAGCGCTGTCTTTAAAAGCTTCTCAAACCAAAGGCCTGATCTTGCATTTGTTCTTCCTGTGATAGGGCGGTTGTCATCACCCTTTGGAAAAAAACGGATCTTTAATGGTCAGCCTCGCAATCCACATTCCGGGCTTGATATCGCAGCACCAGAGGGCACACCGGTTCTGGCGGCATCCGGTGGCGAGGTTCGAGCAACAGGAGATTATTTTTTTAACGGGAAAACCATTCTTATTGATCATGGTCGCGGGCTCATCACCCTCTACTGCCACCTCAGCGATATTGCAGTGACCAATGGGCAGCTAGTCGAAGCCGGGCAGCACATTGGTGCGGTTGGGCAAACAGGCCGAGTCACGGGCCCGCACCTACATTTTAGCGTCAATCTCAACCAAACCCGGGTCGATCCCGCCCTGTTGCTGAAAATTGATCAGTAAACTGCGGGCCGTTCCGCAGGCCAGCTTTTAAGTCATCAGCGCCTGATCACTCTGAGTCAGCTCTTCGGGAGACTCCATCAAATGTCTGCCTTCAAGAACCGCACGCCTCAGCTTTGACGACACCTGAGTCAACCTGCGTTGGTGGGGGGCCAAATTTTTTAGGTATGGAACGCTTCTGCGAACTTTAGGACGGGGGTTAGAAGGCGCTGAATGAGTGCCAGTACAGACGTCAACTTACCGTTTCTTTTTACGAGCCTGCTTTTTAACATGCTGCATTAATCGCCGTTTTCGGCCGATCTGACGCTCGGTTAACTTATTTTTACGGCCTTTAAAAGGGTTATCACCCGTCTTAAATTCAATCCGCAGGGGCGTGCCTTCCATCTTCAAAGCACGGTGAAACCGCTTTTGCAGATATCTTTTGTAGGCTTCTGGCACCGCATCGGTCTGATTACCATGGATCACAATAATGGGTGGGTTACTACCTCCTGCGTGCGCATAACGGAGTTTAATCCGGCGACCCTGCACCATGGGTGGCTGATGCTCAGCGAGGGCCTCGGCAAGTATGACGTTAAGTTTTGCCGTGGCGATATTTTGAGTCGCCGAAGCGTAAGACTTTAAGACCGACTGATAGAGCTTGCCGACGCCAGAGCCGTGTAAGGCGGAGATAAAATGGATCGCGGCAAAATCAATGAAGGTGAGCCTTCGCTCAAGCTCGTTTTTGATGAACGCTTTTTGTTCCTGATCGGTGCCGTCCCACTTATTCACCGCAATCACCAATGCACGACCGGCTTCAAGCACGTGACCGAGTAAATGCAGATCTTGATCCACCAATTTTTCGTGCGCATCGATCATCAAGATCACAACATTAGCGTCCGATATGGCTTCCATCGACTTAATAACAGAGAACTTCTCAACCGCTTCGGAGATACGGCCGCGACGACGGACACCTGCGGTGTCGATGATGGTGTATTCCTGTCCGTCCCGTTCAAAAGGAATATAAATGCTATCCCGGGTTGTCCCCGCTTGATCGAAGACAACGACCCGATCTTCGCCCAGCATCCGATTGACCAAAGTCGACTTACCGACGTTGGGCCGGCCAACAACCGCCATCTTGATACCCCGGGCCTCGGCCTGCTCTTCATCTTCAATGGGTTGCTCGGGTACAACCGGCGCCACACGATCAGCAAGCAACTGTGTAACACCATGACCATTCGAGGCTGAGATCCGGGCAGAGACACCGAACCCAAGCTCAGCGAATTCCCCCGTAATATAATCAGGGTTTTGGCCATCCACTTTGTTTGCAACCAATACGACGGGTTTATCCTCGCCACGTAGCAGAGCCGCAATGTCATGGTCACCCGGCATCCGACCAGATTTGGCATCGACCAAAAACAAAATAAGATCAGCTTCTTCGATGGCTTGCTTGGATTGCGCAGCCATGGGTCCGTCGATGCCGTCGTCCTCCCCCGAAAGCCCTCCGGTATCAACCACCACATAATCAAACTCGCCAAGCACGCCTCGACCGTATTGGCGATCCCGGGTCAAACCGGGAATACTGGCAACCAACGCGTCGCGGGTTTTGGTTAATCGGTTGAAGAGTGTCGATTTGCCGACATTGGGACGCCCGACCAGAGCGATAACGGGGAACATTCCCAGTTACTGAATTTCAAACGCAGAGAGACGCCCGCTGTTACCCATCACAAACAAGCGATTGCCGTCTGCAACAACAGGGGTATACAGGCCTTTCGCGTCTACCCGTTGACGACCAACAAAGCGGCCATCGGATTGCGCAATCAAGTGCACATAACCCTCAAAATCCCCCACTGCAAGATAGCTACCAACGGCCACGGGATTGGTGAGATCGCGATGCATCAACGCATCGATTTGCCACTGAATCCGCCCATTATCCATATCATAGGCGGTTAACTCATCGCTGACCGAGGCGAGATAGACGTTACCGAAACCAGCCCCCAGCCCCACTGTTGTTGAGGCGTCCTCTGACCAAAGCGGCCGACCCGCATTAAGATCAATCGCGAGCACGCGGCCCTGATAACTCGCGACATACAACCGGCCATTTTGATAAACCATTTTCCCATCAATATCGATCAGGCGCTCGAGATCAGAACGACCCTTAGCCGCAGCGACTCGCTCATCGACTGCAGCAATGCCTCGCTCCGGATCGATCAGAGCAACCCGACCATTGGCGAAACCTGCAACCACCACGTCATCACGAAGAATGGGTGTCGACGTGCCCCGCAATGTCAGCGCAGGCAGAGTGGTTGTATAACTCCAACGCTTTTCACCGGTAAACGCATCAAGCCCGACAAGTGTGCCATCGATAGACTGGGCAACGGCCAACTGATTCAGCACCTGGGGCGGGGCAAGGACCTCACTCGAAACCGCTGCCCGCCAGGCAAGCGAACCATCGCTTTGGCGAAGGGCAAGCACTTCACCAGCAGCCGTGCCGACTAGAACGATGTCATCGCCAATGCCCACGCCGCCTGTAATCACGTCTATATCTTTGGCGAAGGCGTGATCGCGTTCGGCCTCGGTATAAATCTCCCGAACATCTTGAGACCAAATTTTTTGTCCTGATGAGCCCTGCAGCGCCAAAACTGTCCCATCCGCCGAGGCAGCAAAAACACGGCCATTTTTTATCGCCGGTTCGAGTTTAATGGCTTTATCATCGGCTCCCGCTCCTACGCGCACTGCCCACAAAGAACGCAAATCAACTTCAGAGGAAATTCGAGTGAGCGCTGCCGGCTTGATGACTTCCTCATCTTTATCGCCAAACCAACTGCAACCACTGACAAGCAGCGGGACAGCGAGACAGGACAAGATCGCTCGAGGGTGCATCATGGTGCATCCTCGGTTTCTGTTGCGGTATCTTCATCGGATTGGGCTGCTTCTGATGAGTCTGTGTCTGATGCTGTTTCTGAGACCGGCTCCGCTGCCACCTCGGGCGCATCGACGCCTGCATTCAAATAAGTCAGATCCTCAACCTTCATGGTTAATCCTGGGGCAGCTGAACCGCTCGAAGTATTGACTGCAAGCTGATAGGCCTGCCTTGCTTCGTCCAATCGATTGAGTTGATACAGCAAATCTCCCTCAGCCTCGTGTCGAGCAGACGCGTAGCCCGCCCATTCAAGATCACCGCTGAGCGCCGTTACACCTTCTTCGGGTCGATCCATTGCGCTCAAGAGTCGTGCGAGCCGCAACTGAACGAGCGGCTTTAAAGTCTCTGACGCCCCCTCGGACGCATCCCGAAGCACCGTCTGCGCGGCTTCTAAGTCACCGGCGTGGAACTGTCACATAGCAAACTGTAACGCTGCTAAGACCGCGTAGTGCGAATCCGGAAAATCGACCCGAAAAGCCATACCTTGGCTGATCGCACTCTGTCGATCAGCCTCGCTGACACCTTCCCGGGCAACCGCTTGAAAGTCCGAGAAAGCGTCACTGGCCGCTTCAATTTGGGCCTTCTGATTGTTTTCCCAGCTTCTATAACCAAAGTTACCACCGAGCGCAAGAATCAGCGCCAAGGCGAGCGTCCAACCATTCTCTTTTAAGAATCCTTGGATTTTTTCGATTTGTTCTTCTTCACTCGTTTCCAGCGCCACCTGTCACTCCCCTATCCTTCGCCCTATGATCGACCACTCTTTTTTTACTTCTGACTTACAACGCTTAATTAAAACGTTCGCTGAAAGCAATCACTTAAGTGCTCACTTAAAGCTCTCATTTAGACCCTTGTTTAGCGATCTTGTTTAAAAATCTTCCTCAACGCCTCGGGCAAATCTCCCGCAACCACCGTGGTTTGATGCGCCGTTCCTCTCAGCTCTCTTAAGGCAACCACTCCCGCCGCTAACTCGTCTTCGGCAAGAATCAGAGCCACCTCTGCGCCCGAAGCGTCTGCTTTCTTCATCTGCGCTTTTAGTTTTCCAGACCCGGTGTGGACCTGAATCTTCAGCCCAGGTGCTTCGCTCAGCATCTCAGCGACCACCATCATCTCGCGTCTCGCCTGATCACCCACTGAAACGGCGTAGATCTGCGCCGTTGCAGCTTCTTCCGGTCTGTCTTCAAACATCAGCGCCAAACGATCCAACCCCAACGCGAACCCAACACACGGCGTTGGTTTTCCTCCTAGCTGTTCGACCAGACCATCGTAGCGTCCACCGCCACAAATCGTGCCTTGCGCGCCCAAACTATCCGTAACCCACTCGAACACCGTGCGGTTGTAATAATCGAGGCCTCTCACGATTTTCGGATTGACATGATACTCAACCTTTGCGGCGTCAAGTATCGCACACAGGTCTTCAAAATGCTGTTGTGATTGCGCATCCACAAAGTCTTTCAGCCGCGGCGCTCCGCTGAGGAGCGCTTGGGTTGTTGGCACCTTCGAATCCAATATCCGCATGGGATTTGTCTCTAACCGTCGACGACTGTCTTCATCCAACTCATCGCTTCGGTCATTCAAGAATTCGACCAAAGCTGCGCTAAAGGCCTGTCGGCTCGCCGTGTCACCGATTGAATTTATTTCTAGGCGAACTTGGTCCTCGATGCCGAGCGCGCGCCAAAGCCGCGCACAGAGCAGTAGCAACTCTGCATCAATATCAGGGCCTTGCATACCGATGCATTCGACCCCGATCTGATCAAATTGGCGGTACCGGCCTTTTTGCGGCCGCTCATAGCGAAACATGGGGCCGGTGTACCAAAGCCGCTGAGTCTGATTGAATGCCAGACCATGCTCATTCACGAAGCGCACCAACCCTGCCGTGCCCTCGGGTCTGAGGGTTAAACTTTCATCATTACGGTCGTTGAACGAATACATCTCCTTCTCAACGATGTCCGTGGTACTGCCCACCAACCGATTAAAAAGATGCGTGTTCTCGATGATGGGCAAGCCCACTTCTTGATAGCCGTACTGACCCAACACTCGCCGGGCTTGATCTTCGATACGCCTAAACCGAGCTTTCTTTCCCGGCAGCAAATCTTGCATGCCCCGCACTGCTTTTATCACCTGATTCACGCTGCGCTCCCATGCGCGCCCAATTTCAAGACCCCACCGTCTGTACCGGGCGCCTCTCGTTGCTTTTGAGCCACACGTTCACGGATCATGGCCTCAAGATCGTCAACCAGGTTTTCGTTGGTAATCTTCTCACTCGGTGCACCGTCTCGATAGATGAGGTTATTCGGGCTCGCGCCCGTCAGCCCAAGGTCTGCTTCCTTTGCTTCTCCAGGGCCATTGACGATACAACCGATAATCGCCACATCTAGCGGGGTCGTTATATCTTCGACCCGGCGCTCAAGTTCATTAACGGTGCTGATCACATCAAAGTTCTGCCTCGAACAGCTTGGACAGGCCACAAAGTTGATACCCTTGCTGCGCAGGTGGAGGCTTTTTAGCAAATCAAACCCTACTTTTATTTCTTCCACGGGATCAGCGGCCAAAGAAATGCGAAGGGTGTCACCAATGCCCTCCATCAGCAGCAGCCCAAGCCCCGCAGCACTCTTAACCGTTCCCGAGCGTAGACCACCGGCTTCGGTGATACCCAAATGCAAAGGCTGTTCAATTTGATCGGCAATCAGTCGATAGGCTTCGATCGCCATGAACACATCAGATGATTTGAGACTCAGCTTAAATTGGTCGAAATTTTCAGCATCAAGCAACTCGACATTGCGCAGCGCAGACTCAACCATCGCCGTCGCATTCGGCTCGTTGTATTTACGAAGCAGATCCTTGCCCAAGGAACCCGCATTGACTCCGATCCGAATGGGAATATTTCGGTCCTTACAGGCACTTACGACTGATCGAACGCGGTCTTTGCTACCAATATTTCCAGGATTAATCCGCAAACAGTCAACCCCGAGCTCAGCCACTCTAAGTGCAATTTTATGGTCGAAATGGATATCAGAGACCAAGGGCACCGACACTTGTCGTCGAATCTCACCAAAAGCGTCCGCCGCCTCCAAACTCGGCACAGAAACTCGCACAATATCAGCACCGACCGACTCAAGGCGTCTGATTTGCGCAACCGTCGCCTCAACGTCCAGCGTGTTGGTATTGGTCATACTTTGGACCGCAATCGGAGCGTCTCCGCCAACCGGGACTGGGCCGACCATAATTTGTTTCGAGACGCGTCTTGTGATGTTCGCTGCTTGTCGCACAATTTTCTCCTAGTTGCCGAGGGTCACTCGCGCGGTCAGTTCGGGGGTTGTCCTTCTTGCGAGGTCAACCGGTTCGCCATTAAAGGCGAGGCTAACGACAGGGGCATTTCCGAGGAGTACTTCAAACGGCGCGCGGCCCGATATGATCAGGGCATCCCCGGCTCTGTTGAGATCACCATAGATGCGTTCCCCTTGTCCATCGGCGACTTCAATCCAACACGCATCACTCAGCTCGGCGATCAGTTCATCCGACCCTCCAGCATCAACCCAGATTCGCCGTCCTCCATCAAAATCTTCTCTTGAGATCGAAACAGAACCTAAAGCTCCCGGGCGTGAATCCAAACCAAACCTTCTTGTCTGCTGCTCGATGTTCGGGGGAGCTGACTCATCGACCCGCACAGCTGGCTCGACCTCCGGCACGTTGATTGTTGCTTCCCGGTACTCTCCATCGCTTGCGCTCAGGCCTTCTGAGCTCGACCCTACGAGTCCATTACCAACGCCCAATGTTTCGCCGGGAGGCGCTGCGACGCTAATGGCGCTACTGATCACCATTGTCGATTCAGAACCCCGTTCGCTGGACTCTTCTGAACGGTTAGGTTCTTCTATTTCTGAGCCTGCTTCGGGCGTCAGATCGCCATTGGCGGCACCGGAAGCGTCCAACTCAGAGCTAACCGGTGAGAACTCACCCAAACTCGTTGGGTCTTCCTCGATGACTGCTGACCCAGGGCGCGGGAGCGCCTTGGCACTCTCCGAGTCTCCTGGAACGGGAACGATCACAGGGCTCGCCTCAGCTTCGTTGGGTCCAACTTCAAGTTGAACCTGGGGCGTGGAATTTGATTGATTCGACTTGGTGGTGCTTATTTCCGCGTTGGTGGAACGAAGCGGCTCCTCTTCCGAGCTGAACATCAAAACCGCAAGCACTAAGACGGCGATCAGGCCAAGGCTGATCAAGCCCGCTTGCACTATGCCAGAAAAACGGGGTTCCATTACCAATTTAGGGGCGGGCGGTTCAAGGTTATTAGGCTCTGCTTGACGACTCTCCTCATCGAATTGGCGAATCAGCTGATTCGGGTCGAGCCCCACCAGCCGCGCATAACTGCGTAAATATCCTCGGACAAAGGCTTGATTAGGCAGCCGGTCATACTCACCCGCATCCAGAAACGCGATCATGTCTACGGTTAAAAAAAGCGCGTCAGCCACTTCCGTTTGAGACAACTCCGCCGCCGTCCTCGCTTGCAGCAAGGTTCCAGCAACACTCGGTACATCAGACCCCACGCCCACCTCACTCATTGTGCGCCTCGATCGGTGAACCTTCTCTCAAAGTCTTGGCACCCTCGGACGCAGGGAAAATTCTCATCAGATCTTCCGTACATTGATCTCGCTCTCTTACCGCTAAAAAAATAGTGTAGATTTGCACACAAAGATAAAGGCTGCGTGCCGAGTCGGGCGCAAGCGCCTTGTGGCGCAAAAAATAGTCTCGTGCACTTGGGTAGTCTTGTTGTTGAAAGTTGAGGTCAGCAAGTTCCAGAAGCGTTCGGGGCAAACGGGCATTCAGTGCCGCAGCACGCTCAAACGCGGCAAGCGCCAAGCCTTGATCAGCCAACGCCAGGTAGGCAACCCCCAAATTTTCGAAGGCTTGGGCCCGGCGTTCGTAAAAACGATCTTCGGTTGCAATTTGTAGTTGCGTAACGGCTTCCGCTGGTCGTGCTCTGGCATACAAGAAGGCACCGTAATTATTGCGGGCCGCGATCAGCGCGGGATCTAAGCTGATGGCGCGCAAAAAGTATCGTTCGGCCAGCTCAAATTCTCGCTCTTGCTGAAACACAATTGCCAGTGTGTTATGCGCCCGCGCCGAATCCTCATCAATCGCTAGCGCTTTCATGAGATTGTCTTTCGCTCGGGTGTAATCCCCTTGGCGCAAATAAGCCACACCTAGCTCAATCGCCCGGGAGGCCACTTCTTGCTCATCAACTGGGACCACCTGCTGATCCGTGCTTACGCAACCGACCAGTACCAGCAAAACCCAACCCAGCCGCACTGAGCGCATCATTCTGCTGCCGCCGCAAGCGCGATGCGCTGATAACGCTCACTACGACGGGTTCGATCTTCGACCTGGCCCGCGAGCTGCCCGCAGGCCGCATCGATATCAGCGCCCCGGGTCGTACGAACCATCGTCGAGAACCCCCTGCCGACTAAATATTCTTGAAAAAATCGAACGTTTTTTGCATTGGGTCTTCTAAAAGCTGTCCCAGGGTAAGGGTTAAAGGGAATCAGATTGATCTTGCAGGGGAATCCAGCCAACAAGGCCGAAAGCTCTACGGCATGTTCAGCCTGATCATTGATACCATCGAGTAGGATATATTCGATGGTAATCGTTCTTTTTTCACCGAGGTTTTCTGCATAATCCCGGCACGCATCGAGCAGCATCGCGATAGGATATTTACGGTTAATCGGAACCAATTGATCTCTGAGCGAATCGTTGGGTGCATGGAGAGAGATCGCCAGTGAGGCGTCAGTGGTTTCCTTGAGCCGCCGAATGCCAGGCACAACCCCAGCGGTTGAGATCGTCACTTTGCGTTTAGAGATTCCATAGCCCAGGTCGTCCATCATGATGGAAACCGCCGGGATGACCTGGTCCGCGTTCAGCAACGGCTCACCCATCCCCATAAGGACAACATTGGTCACCGCACGATTGCGGTCTGAGAATTGGTCCCGCAGCGTCCGCTCGGCGACCCGAAGCTGACCCACGATTTCCCCAGCGCTTAAGTTGGACTT
>ERZ802830.4672-NODE-4672-length-10840-cov-9.2357_pt1 | contig 10840 bp, 9 predicted proteins | sample MGYA00345654_ERZ802830 | MGnify/ENA primary metagenome ERZ802830 (study PRJEB30503, sample SAMEA104212375) | marine metagenome | biome: Westerlies Biome; feature: [SRF] surface water layer (ENVO:00010504) within the epipelagic zone...; material: water...
AATCAGAAGAACATAATCGTGAGTCTGCTGAAGCAACCTATAAAAAGCTTTCCAAGGAGCTTAAAGGCCATCGAATTGGCTTGGTGCATGGAAAATTATCTGTCGATAAAAAAAATAAGGCAATGAGTGACTTTAAAAAACACGATTTGGATCTATTGGTGGCAACAACTGTAATTGAAGTTGGTGTTGATGTTCCCAATGCTTCGATGATGATCATTGAAAATACTGAGCGACTTGGCCTTTCTCAACTCCACCAATTGAGAGGAAGGGTTGGCAGAGGTGAACATGAAAGTTTCTGTGTAATGCTTTATAAAAACCCACTGGGTGAGACAGCAAAGCAGCGTCTAGAGGTAATTAGATCTTCTACAGATGGTTTCTATATATCCGAAAAAGACCTTGAGCTAAGAGGGCCTGGAGAAATTTTAGGCATTAGACAAAAGGGTGTTGTGGGTCTGAAGATTGCAGATATCTCTAGAGATGCTTACCTGATACCAAAGATCAACAAGGTCTGCGATCAATTTGAGAACAATTATCCTGAACAATCTAAAAAACTAGTCAGGCGATGGATAGGAAATCAAATCAACTACCGCAATGTTTAGAAGGGGAACTTTTGGTTCCATTTTGATAAAGTTCACACATCATGAAGTCGTTTAGAGACATAGAAACAGCTGTGAGTGAAGTTGTTTGGTTTGAAAACATTGAAAATATTGCTCGCTCAACAGATCCAATCTGCCAAAACTGGTTGTCCTATAGTGGATGGATGACTGATAAGCTTAAAAAGGACTTTCCTGAACACACGATTAATGTAACAAGAGAATCAATCACAGATATACCCTTGATGTTGAGAGACTTAAAGATTGAAGCAGTCGGCTTGACGCGTGAAATTGAAATATCGGTTGCCAACAATGTATCAATATATGCTCAAACTTTTGCTCCAAACACAACACTAAATAGTAACCCCTGGCTAACAGAACTTGGCAACAATCCGCTGGGTGGGAAGCTTTCACTAATCGAGGGCATTAAAAGAACAGACTTTGCCTTTGCCAGCATTGATGTTGGCAAAGAAAAAGTTTTATGCAGGAGGTCATCTTTTGAGATAAATCTGAACCTCATTCATCTTGTTGAAGCATTTCCACCAACTCTCAATGTTCTCTGATAAGAGATGAACACACTTATTAGCTTTTACAGGCTGGCTCGCTTTGATAAGCCCATCGGAATACTTTTACTCCTATGGCCTACGCTGTCAGCGCTATGGATAGCCTCCAACGGACTCCCTGCTCTAAATATTCTAATCGCTTTCATCGCAGGGGTAATTGTAATGAGGTCTGCTGGTTGTGTTATCAATGATTTGGTCGACTCGAATATTGATAAACATGTAGAAAGAACAAAAAACCGGCCGCTTGCATCGGGTGAACTCTCCAAAAACAAGGCCCTATTATTTCTTTTCTTTCTTTTACTAATAGCATTATTTCTCGCGATCAATCTTGGCGAAGAGGTTGTGATGTGGTCGCTAGGTGGGTTGGCCTTAACTTTGATTTATCCCTTTTGTAAGCGATTCATTGCCTCACCACAGATCGTATTAGGGCTCGCCTTCAGTTGGTCAATACCAATGGCCTATGTTGCTTGCGAAGCAGCTTTTGATATGACCTTGTATTTACACTGGGCCGGTGTTGCGATTTGGATAGTTGTTTACGATACCTTTTATGCCATGGTCGATATTGATGACGACATAGAGGCAGGTGTTTTTTCAACGGCTATTCTATTTGGAGATCGGATTAGATTGATCACTTTTTTTCTTCAAATTGCATCGATTATATTTTGGGCATGTCTGGGTTTGATCATGCAACTAGGGGCTATCTATTTCTTGGCTTTGTTTCTTGTTTTTTTGCTCTTTATCAAACAACAAAGTCTAATCTCTCATAGAGAAAGGTCGGATTGCTTTAAGGCATTTAACGAGAGTTGGTATGTCGGTTTCTTGCTCTTTCTTGGTATTTTTTTAAGCTATTCTTGAGCGGTAAAAAAAAGATAAAAAACTTGAAATATTTTTCTTGCTCTATTTCGGGTTTATACCATTGAATTCTCCTGATTTTTTGAGGATAATGCACCGTGCTTAGACTGAGTTTTTAATTAAATAGGATCATTATGGCATTTGTAATCGTTACTGCGATCATCGTAATCGGAACTGTACTTTGGAACTTTGTATCACCTTGGTGGTTTTCGCCACTGGCTTCAAATTGGGGCTTCTTAGATACCACAATATTAATTTCACTGGTGATCACCGGTATAGCTTTTGTATTGATCTCAGTATTTATTTTGTACTGTCTGGTCAAGTTCCCTTATCGTGAGGGCCATAAATCTGAATACGAGCCAGAGAATCCGGCTCTAGAACTCAAACTAACCATCATCACTACAATCGGAGTAATCGCTCTTTTGGCGCCCGGTTTATATGCTTGGAAACTTTATGTTGAATTGCCTACCGATGCGCTCGAGGTTGAAGGCGTTGGCCAACAATGGGTTTGGTCGTATCGTTTTCCTGGAGAAGACGGTGTGTATGGCAGTACAAGTGGTCGTCTATTTAGCTCTAAAAATACCTTTGGGCTAGATCCAGATGATCCGTATGGACAAGACGATATTCTTATAAGAAGCGGAGAAGTTCATCTGCCAATTAATAACAAAGTTGTTTTTCAGCTCAGATCAAAAGATGTATTGCATGACTTTTATGTGCCTCAATTCAGAGCAAAAATGGACTTAGTGCCTGGGCAACAGTCAAATCTATGGTTTGAGCCCACTTTGCTTGGAACCTATGAAGTGGCCTGTGCAGAATACTGCGGCACCGGACATTATGCTATGAGAGGGGTGGTTGTGGTTGATACGCAAGAAGATTTTAATAGTTGGCTAGCAGAACAGCCGACATTTGCTGACACAATGAACGAGGGCGCTAATGGAGAACAAATAGTACAAACGCTCGGTTGTGTTGCTTGTCACAGCATTGATGGCTCAGATGGAATTGGGCCAACATGGAGAGACACTTATGGCACCAACAGATCCTTGAGTTCAGGGGAAACTGTTGTTGTCGATGAAGATTATATTAAGACATCGATTGTCAATCCGATGTCACAAATTGCACAGGGCTATGCTCCAGTAATGCCTGCTTATGCAACTCTATCGGAAGAGGAGCTGACGGCAATTACTGATTACATAAAAACCCTAAGCGAATAAGTTTCGAAATAAAGAATGAGTAAAAAAATAGACTAAGGAGTAATTCTAGAAATGGATCAAAATTCAGCTACTTACGAAGGTCAACAAATGTATGACCCGAAAGGTTGGTGGGATACATATGTATTCTCTCAAGACCATAAAGTCATTGCACTGCAATACGTCTGTGTTGCTCTTGCTATAGGCCTAACAGGCATGTTCCTATCACTATTGATGAGAATGCAGCTTGGTTTTCCAGGTTTGTTTGAGTCGATCGACGCAGGCAGTTACTATCAAGACGTAACCATGCATGGAATGATCATGGTGATATATCTTCTAACGGCCCTTTTTCTTGGTGGATTTGGAAACTATTTGATACCTCTCATGCTTGGCTGCAGAGACATGGCTTTCCCTTTCGTCAATATGTTGAGCTTCTGGATGTACTTCTTATCCGTCATCATTCTTGTGGCTAGTTTTTTTGTCGAGAGCGGGCCAACTGGCGCTGGCTGGACCCTTTATCCTCCTCAATCAATCCTCGAGGGAACACCGGGGGCTGATGGTGCAGGAATCATACTGATGCTTGCTTCGCTGGCAGTATTCATTGTTGCTTTTACTATGGGTGGCTTGAACTATATCACTACTGTTCTTCAGTCCAGAGCAAAAGGAATGACACTCATGAGAATGCCGCTGATCATCTGGTGCATCTTTCTCGCAACATTTTTAGGCTTATTGGCCTTCCCTGCCTTATTGGTTGGAGCAATCATGCTGATATTCGACCGCGTGCTTGAAACAAGTTTCTTTATGCCTGAAATATTTAAAGGTGGAGAGGTGCTCGACTATGGCGGTGGGAGCCCAGTGCTCTTCCAACACTTATTCTGGTTCTTCGGTCACCCAGAAGTTTATATTATTGCACTTCCTGCATTCGGAATCATTTCTGAGCTCATCAGTGTTCACGCAAGAAAGAATATCTTTGGTTACAACATGATGGTTTGGGCGCTGATTGCAATTGCTGGTATTGCTTTTATCGTTTGGGCGCATCACATGTATGTGGCTGGAATGAACCCTTATCTTGGGTTTTTCTTTGCAACAACAACCTTGATCATCGCTGTACCAACAGCAATTAAAGTCTATAACTGGGTACTGACGCTTTGGAATGCAAACATTAAGATGACGGTTCCAATGCTTTATTGTTTGGCATTCTTGGTTACATTTTTGAATGGCGGGCTTACAGGTTTGTTCTTGGGCAATGTGGCGGTGGATGTTCCGCTTTCAGACACTTATTTTGTGGTGGGTCATTTCCATATGGTAATGGCAGTGTCTCCTGTACTAGCTTTATTCGGTGGGTTGTATCACTGGTATCCGTCTGTTACAGGAAGAATGCTCGATGACACGCTTGGAAAGATTCACTTTTGGATCACGTTCGTAGGCACATATTTAATATATTTCCCAATGCACTACATTGGCTTCCTGGGCGTTCCAAGAAGGTATTATTCGAACGAACAATATGACTTTATTCCACAATCTGTTGCAGACTTGAATCAGTTCATTACGATCTGTGCTTTGATTGTTGGAGCAGCGCAATTCATTTTGCTCTACAACTTTATTAAAAGTTACTACAAAGGTGCAATTGCTCCAAAGAATCCATGGGGTGCTTGTACGCTTGAATGGCAAACATTGGAATCGCCTCCGGGTCATGGAAACTGGGGAGAGCAGTTGCCAGTTGTCTACAGATGGCCTTATGAATATGGTCTTCCAGAAGCAACGGCAGACTTTGTTCCTCAGAATGTTCCAGATGAGCAGATCACATAAGATATGGCTAACTACTCAGCATCTGAAAAAGCATTCCTAGGACTAAATCATGCACAGGTATTCGTCTATGTATTAATGACGGTTATTTCGATATTGTTTTTGTTTATCACAAATGCCTATCTTTTCAGAATGAACTTTCAAGATTGGGCGCCGCTTCCAATCCCTACCCTGCTTTGGTTCAACACAATATGTCTCCTCTTAGCAAGCATTGGGATGGCGTGGTCAAAAAGTGGAGCGAAATCACAAGACCATCAAAAAACAAAAGTGGGTCTGGCGATTGCTGGAGTGTTTGCCATCGCATTTGTTTCTGGTCAAACATGGGCCTGGCAAGAACTCAACGTAAGCGGGTACTTCTTGTCTTCAAACCCTGCTAATACATTCTTTTATCTAATCACGGCTTTGCATGCCTTTCATGTACTCGGGGGGCTTGTTGCATGGTTTATGGTCACCCTCAAGGCTTTCAAAGGGGATGAAACAATGCTTCGATCCGAATCGGTTGGCTTATTGGGTGCCTATTGGCATTATATGCTTCTGGTTTGGGGCGTATTGTTTGCAATGCTAATAACAACTTAAAGAGTAAATTATGTCTAATAATCAAACCGTATCTTTTGAGCACAAGATTCCTGATAACCTAAAGGGATTAGTCGCTGACTGGTCTTCTGATGTTCAAACCTTCAGGGTTAGGTGGAGTAAGGCCATGATGTGGATTTTTCTGGTCAGCGATACCTTTATCTTTGGCTCTTTCTTATCCGCTTATATGGCAGTAAGACTCACCACTATTGAGCCCTGGCCCAACACCAGTGAAGTTTTTGCGCTGCATGTCGGTGGAACAGATGTTCCCTTGCTTTTGATTGCAATCATGACGTTCATACTGATCAGTAGCAGCGGAACCATGGCGATGGCTGTGACCTCCGGTTATAAAAAACAGAGGAAAAAAACGGCTTTCCTGATCTTTTTAACGGCCCTTGGGGGGCTAGCATTTGTTGGGATGCAAATGTTTGAGTGGAGCAAGCTCATATTTGAAGAAGGCATTCGGCCTTGGGGCAATGAATTTGGAGCCAATCAATTTGGTGGCTTCTTCTTCATGATCACCGGTTTTCATGGTTTACACGTATCAATAGGTGTTGTCTATCTAACCATCGTTGCAAAGAGAGTTTTAGATGGTCGGTATGACAGACTTGATGATTATCAAATGGTCGAGGTTGCTGGCTTATACTGGCACTTTGTTGATTTGGTTTGGATATTTATTTTCGCATTCTTTTATTTGTGGTAGGTCTTAGATATGGAAGAACAAAAACAATTTAAACACCCTAGTTTTTATCAAGGAGATGCTCCGGAAACGGAACATCCATTCAGCTTATATATAAGTGTTTGGATTCTCTTATTTGTATTGAGTGCATTTTCATATGCTGTTGATATAGCTGAGGTTGAGGGCTACCTCAGATGGTTCCTGGTTACTATCTTTGCTTTTTTAAAGGCGGGATTGGTTGTCGGTGTATTTATGCACATGGCCTGGGAAAGAATGGCATTTCTATATGCAATCATGCTTCCGCCTCTTTTTCTTTTGGCTTTGGTTGGAATATTGGCAGTAGACGGCGCTTTCGTATACTACATTCGTGATCTCTTCATGCCATTAGTCGGCGAATAGACTATAAGAAAATCGTGATAACAAAAAAAGGTGTAGCCGGCTTTACCATTCTGCTTGCCTTATGCGTTATTGTGTTCGGAGCATATGTAAGGCTGACCGATGCGGGTTTAGGCTGCCCCGATTGGCCGGGCTGTTATGGTTTTATAACTGTTCCTGAAACCACTGAAGACTATCTCTCCGTTGAGAAAAACTTCCCAGGCGAGATTGTAGATGAAGGAAAAGCATGGAGAGAGATGATTCATCGCTATATTGCTTCTCTGCTGGGCTTCTTAATTCTCCTGTTGTTTTTAAAGGACTATATCTCGCATAGAAATGGTGAAGGCTCGCTCAAAGACTTGAAGCTATCAAGCGCCTTGCTTCTATTGGTGATTTTTCAAGGCATGCTAGGCATGTGGACGGTGACGCTCAAAGTTCATCCCTTGATAGTCACCGCTCACTTGATTGGAGGCTTAACAACTTTATCGCTTCTATTTTTCTACTATAGAAACTTAGACAAAAATACTGAAAGAATTATTTCCACACCGAGAGCGATGATTCTGGGCTTGCTCATTCTCTGCGTTCAAATCATCCTTGGGGGTTGGACAAGCACAAATTACGCTGCACTTGGGTGTCCGGATCTGCCGTTGTGTTATGGCGAAGCATGGCCCTCTAACATGGACTTTGAAGAGGGCTTCTTAAAATGGCAAGAAGTTGGCGTCAACTATGAAGGAGGCCAACTCAGCCCATCGGGCAGAACAGCTATTCACTTCGTGCACAGGCTCGGTGCAATAGCGGTTTTAATTGCCCTTGGTTGGCTGTCATTGAAATATATTAAGCATGTCTCTCATCGTGTTCGAAAAGCTTCCAAAATAATGTTGGTGGCTTTATTGGCTCAATTGGCCATCGGTGTTCTAATGGTTTGGTTTGGTATCCCCTTGTTCTTGGCTACTGCACACAATGCGTTTGCCGCTCTGCTTTTGCTTTCCTTTATCAATCTTTTATACACTGTCAAACTCAAGCAAAACCAATAAAAATAAAATGCACGCAGATCAGATTCTTGCTCAGCTGAATGAGCAGCAAAGAGAGGCCGTTACTTCTAGCGGAAGGAACGTTATGGTGGTTGCTGGCGCAGGCAGTGGTAAAACGAGAGTATTGGTTCACAGGATTGCTTGGCTTATTGCTGTGGAGGAAACGCCGCCACAAAATATTTTTGCGGTTACTTTTACAAATAAAGCAGCAAAAGAAATGTCCTCTAGGGTTTCTGAGATTCTTGGCTATGAGTCTAAAGGAATGTGGATTGGAACGTTTCATGGAATAGCACATAGATTCTTGCGACTGCATTGGTCTGATTCTGGCCTTGATCAGAACTTTCAGATTCTTGATGCAGACGACCAGCTAAGACAAATCAAAAAAATTATCAAAGAGAGTTCATTTGATGAGTCAAGGTATCCGCCTAAAGAAATCACCTGGTTCATTAATAGCCAAAAAGATTTGGGCTTAAGGCCAAATAAAAGCAAAGGCAAAAAAGGCTTTGAACATTACCTAGAAATCTATGCTGCGTACGAAAAACTATGCCGACAAAATAACCTGGTAGATTTTGGTGAGCTTCTTCTTCGCTTTTATGAAACCCTGAAAAACAATGAGTCTCTTTTGGGGCATTATCAGAATCGTTTTGAAAATATTCTTGTCGATGAGTTTCAGGACACCAATGAAATACAATATAAAATCATAAAACTTCTGACTGGTGAGAAGGGAAAGGCTTTTATTGTTGGAGATGATGATCAATCAATTTATCGATGGCGTGGGGCCAACCCCGATAGCATGCCACGGTTTAGAAACGATTTTCCAGAGCCCAGAAGCATTAAGCTGGAGCAAAATTATCGCTCCACAAAGAACATTCTCAATGCTGCAAATTCAATCATTGCTAACAATGCTGGTCGCTTAGAGAAGAACCTATGGACCGATGAAGAATCAGGGCCTTTGTTAAAACTGCATCAGAACTTTGACGAGTATGAAGAGGCAAGAAATATCGTTGAAACAATTGAATCGAAATCGGGCAAGCTCAAACTAAGCGACATCGCTGTGCTTTATCGGTCGAATGCTCAATCAAGGGTGATTGAAGAAGCGCTATTAAGAAAATCGGTTCCTTATCGAGTATACGGCGGTTTTCGTTTCTTTGATCGGGCTGAGGTCAAGGATGCGCTTGCTTACTTGCGTTTGACGCAAAATGTAGCGGATGATATTGCATTTGAAAGAGCCTGCAGTGTTCCACCAAAAGGGATAGGCGCACAAACAATGGATAAGCTAAAAAAACATGCCCTTGAAGAAGGAGTGTGCTTACTTGTCGCAGCCGATCAACTCATTCAAGCAAATTCTTTAACTGGTAGAGCAACAAATAGTCTCTCGGCTTTCTTGGGCTCAATCAATGAAACCAAAAAGTTAATACTGGATCAAACGCTTGAAAGACAATTTGAGACAGTCATTGAACAATCAAAACTAATTCCCCATCTTCAAGAAAAGAAAACCGAGCAATCGGCTACCAAAATAGACAACATCATGGAGTTGATCAATGCCGCACATGGCTTTCGTCAGCCTTTTGATGACGATGACTTGTCTCCCATGCAATCTTTTTTAGCACATGCTGCGCTTGAGTCTGGGGAAAACCAGGCATCAGAGTGGCAAGAGAGTGTTCAATTAATGACGATGCATTCGGCAAAGGGGTTGGAATTTCCCTTGGTTTTCATCGCAGGAATGGAAGATGGGTTATTTCCACATACACGATCGCAACTTGATCCGGGTGGCCTAGAAGAAGAGCGTCGCCTGTGCTATGTGGCAGTCACTCGCTCAATGAAAGAACTCTACATCAGCTACTCGACCCAAAGAATGTTGCATGGGAACATGATGAGCTGCCAGCCTTCTCGTTTTCTTTATGAAATACCCAGTGAATTGATTGATGACTTATCCACCGAGGGGTTGAAGCCAATTAAAAGAAGGTCCAGAAGCAATCGTGGTGACGGTTTGCTTGGAAAGCTTGTTCAACACTCTTCTTTTGGTGAGGGCGTAGTCATCGCTGTAGAGGGAGATGGAGACAATAAAAGGGTCCAAGTCAATTTTCAGTCTGAGGGTCTCAAATGGCTTGTTTTAGGCTATGCAAATCTTAAAATCATGTAAAATAAAACTCCTGTAATTATGAACATTCTAATACTTGGTGCGGGTCGAGTCGGTTCAGCCTCAGCAATTGAACTTGCAAGTGAGCAAGGCAATGAGGTGACCGTAGTTGACATTGATGGAGAGAGGCTTGATAAGCTTTCATCCAAATCAGATCTCAGGGTCATCGAAGGCAGCGCGTCTCATCCAGATGTCTTAAAGTCAGCAGGCGGTGAGACTGCAGATATGTTGATTGCTGTCACCAGTAGCGATGAAGTCAATATGATTTCGTGTCAGATTGCCTCCAGTCTTTTTAATACCCAAACAAAGATAGCAAGAATACGTGAAGCTCAGTACACCAAACACTCTGATTTGTTTTCTGAAGGAAACATTCCTGTTGACTATATTCTTAGTCCTGAAGAACTGGTTACGAACTATATTGCTGAAGTGATTGAGCACCCGGGTGCTTTTCAGGTGGTTAATTTTGCAGAGGGGAAAATCAAAATGGTTGGTGTGAAAACCAAGAAACAAGGGTTTTTGGTAGACCAACCGATCAGTCATCTTCACGTGCATTTGGGAAATGAAAAAGTAAGGATTGCGGCAGTTTACAGAGACGGTGAAATGATATCTCCCAAAGGAGATGCTGTGATCAAGGAAGATGATGAAGTGTACTTCATTGCAGCGCCTGAGGACATTGACTACATGATCACCGAATTCAATCAAGACCAAGAAAAAGCCAGAAATATAACTGTTGCCGGTGGCGGAAGGGTTGGTTACAAGCTTGCTGTATACCTTGAAAAAAATAACCACGTAAAGATCATTGAAAAAAATCATGATAGGGCCAAATATATTGCTGAAAAACTTGAATCAGCAATTGTTTTAAAAGGCGATTCTTCTGATGATTCGCTGCTTAAAGAAGAAAACATAGAAAACAGTGATGTCTTTGTCGCGACCACAAATTCTGAAGAAGCAAACTTATTGTCTGCTATGGTTGCAAAAAAAATGGGTGCCAAAAAGGTTATGGCGATTGCAAATAAAGATTCCTATTCTGGCTTGGCCGAA
>ERZ802830.4673-NODE-4673-length-10838-cov-11.3424_pt1 | contig 10838 bp, 11 predicted proteins | sample MGYA00345654_ERZ802830 | MGnify/ENA primary metagenome ERZ802830 (study PRJEB30503, sample SAMEA104212375) | marine metagenome | biome: Westerlies Biome; feature: [SRF] surface water layer (ENVO:00010504) within the epipelagic zone...; material: water...
GGTGAAGAATAAAGCAATTTATAATTACCATACTTAGCATTATCAAATTGATGATCTATGGGATTTCGAAATTTATTATTTCTAAGAAACATTGCTTTTATTCCCTTTTCATTGAGTAGATTGACTTGATCTTGCATTAGCGATATAAGCGGAGAAATAACCAATGTTAGACCTTCTTGAACTATTGCAGGTAATTGATAACATATTGACTTTCCACCACCCGTAGGAAGCAGAGCAATCGTATCTAGTCCATTCTGGTAATGTTCAATAATTTCTTTTTGCAGAGGACGAAATTTATCGTGTTGCCAATATTTTTTTAATAAATCGAGATTATTTTCCATTTTTTAAAAGCTCAAGTATACTTCTAATTCTGTCTTTAGCTGTTCCAAAAGAAATCTCTTCTATTGGGATATTGTAAGCTTTGTAGATTTTTTTTATATGCTGATATAGACCGCAAGCTTCTTCAAAAGATTCTGATCGGTCTCGATCATTAACGTAAATATCCTCCCATGGGGGAAGTAATATTACTAGTTGATAAGCATTATTTTCAGGCTTAAATTCATTTGGATCATAAGGCTGACGACTAAAATTCATATAAGCGATCACATCGTGTACTCCCCGGTCAAAAAAAACAAATGGTTTATCTTGTTTAAACTCCATTTCATTTGCTTCGATAAGTTGTTCTTTTCTTTTTTTCCAAATTAATTTACTGAACTGAATAGGTTTTGATTTGAAATAATTCTCTTCACCTTTATTTCTATATTTTTGAATCAAACTGCGAGAAAACTCTTTTAAACAATTATAACCACTCCTTACGAGTAAGTTTATTAAAGTAGATTTTCCACTACCAGGACCTCCAGTGATCACTACTTTTTTATTCTCAATGACGCACACCTGTTAAAATTTAATATATATATCAACTATATTTGTACAAATGTAGTTCCCTTTATGAATTCAAAAGAAAATCCTAAAGAATTTTACAATCGTTTTCATGGCCAACTTGAGGCTTCCCAAAATTGGCCGGGTCTGTACATGTTTAAATTTATCGTAAAATCAAAAAGTTTCCAAATAGAAAAGTTGAAAAATCTATTCAATAAATCTCAGAAAGAGGTTTCACTTGTTAATTCATCTAAGAATACCTATCAAAGCTTAACGATTAAAATCCAAATGGCATCTCCAGATGAGGTTATAGATATCTACAAAAAAGTTGGTCAATTTGATGATGTAATCATTTTGTAATAAAATTTATATTTGAAAGTCACTATTCTTTGATTTTTAGTAAATTGCGCTATACCAACTTCACTTAATCAAAATTTTTCCTTTTATGGAAGTACTTCAATACAATACTGAAAGAACTCAATTGATTATTCCCGAATACGGACGTCATGTTCAAATAATGATAAATCAGCTAATGGAAACTCAGGATCGTGAGGAACGAAACAAGATGTCCAAAGCAATTATAGGAATCATGGGGAATATGAGTCCTCACTTAAGGGACGTACCTGATTTTCAGCATAAACTTTGGGATCAGCTTTTTATCATGTCAGATTTTCAGTTAGATGTGGATAGCCCCTTTGAAAAGCCTCAAAGAGAATTATTGACTCAGAAACCCGAAAGGTTGGCATACCCTAAAACTAATCTAAAGTATAGATTCTACGGGAACAATATTAAAAGTATGATTAATGTGGCTAAAGATTGGGAGGAAGGTGATATGAAATACGCACTAGTTTATAATATTGCCAATCACATGAAAAAGTGTTTTCTAAATTGGAATAAGGATACTGTTCAAGATGAGGTAATTTTAAAGCACCTTACTGAGCTTTCAAAAGGTAAACTGATTGTTAAAGAATCTGACCTACCATTAACAGATTCCTCGGAGTTGTTAAAAAACCGAAATAAAAACGGTAACAGTTCTAAGAACAACCACAAACATCGAAATAAAAGAAATAATGGTCGAAAAAGGTACTAATTGATTACTTAAATGGGGAGTTTTCAAATTGAAGGTGGCCATAAATTAGATGGAGTAATAATTCCACAAGGAGCAAAAAACGAAGCCCTTCAAATCTTATGTGCTGTATTGCTTACTAAAGAAAAAATTACTATTTCCAATGTTCCAAATATTGTAGATGTAAATAAATTATTAAATATTCTAAAAGGCCTTGGTGTTAAGGTTAATTACTTATCTAAAGGTAAGTATGAGTTTAAGGCAGATAAAGTCAATATGGACTTTCTAAATTCTTCACAATACAAGAATGATGCAAAACAACTTCGTGGTTCAATCATGCTAGTAGGGCCTATGTTGTCTCGTTTTGGAAAAGGATCCATTCCTCGACCTGGGGGAGATAAAATCGGAAGAAGAAGATTGGACACTCATTTTGAGGGATTAAAACTTCTTGGGGCTAATTTTAATTATAACCGAGAGGATTACTTTTATGATGTGACAGCTGATAAATTAAGTGGTGTAAATTTATTGTTGGAGGAGGCATCTGTTACTGGAACGGCTAATATATTGATGGCTGCGGTTTTAGCTTCTGGGACAACAACTATATATAACGCGGCCTGTGAGCCATACCTACAACAGCTCTGTAAAATGCTCAATAGAATGGGTGCGAAAATCTCTGGATTAGGTTCAAATTTATTGACTATTGAAGGGGTGAGAGAACTAGGTGGAACTGAACACACCATTCTGCCAGATATGGTAGAAATTGGCAGTTGGATTGGGTTGGCTGCAATGACCCAAAGTGAACTAACCATTAAAAATGTTAGTTGGGATGACCTTGGTCAAATTCCTAACGTTTTTCGAAAACTAGGAATTGATCTTGAAAGAAAAGTGGATGATATTTTTATTCCAGCCCAGCAGGGCTATGAAATACAAAACTTCATAGATGGATCGATACTTACTATTGCTGACGCTCCTTGGCCAGGTTTTACACCTGATTTACTGAGTATAATATTAGTGGTAGCTACTCAGGCACGAGGAAGTGTTTTGATTCACCAAAAAATGTTCGAAAGTCGATTATTTTTTGTAGATAAGCTTATTGATATGGGTGCTAAAATCATTCTTTGTGATCCGCACCGAGCTACTGTTATTGGACATGATTTTAAGTCCAAACTAAAGGCAACTGTAATGACTTCTCCTGATATTAGAGCAGGTATTTCTCTATTGATTGCAGCTTTATCAGCAAAAGGGACAAGTATTATCCACAATATAGAGCAAATTGATCGTGGTTATGAAGAAATTGACCAGCGCCTTAGAGCTATTGGAGCTAAAATTAAAAGGATTTAAAACACTTTAAAAGGTGACTAAAGAAATTTGACCTTTTAATGATTTTTTCGACTTTATGCTTTTCTTCGTCATGGCTTAAATAATATTATCTTTTCGATATTTTATTATTGCTTATACCTTTCTGTCTACTACATTTAAATCGATCTACATTATTGCCACGTTGCTTGAGGTGTTTTGTTTTTCTTCCTTGAACCCTTGCACGCCACATTTTAAAGCTACTGGATTTCATTTCACTTCTCATCAATTTAATTACCGCTTCTTCTTTTAATCCAAACTGTATTAGAATTGCATCAAAAGGGGTTCGGTCTTCCCATGCCATTTCAATTACTCTGTCAATTTGTTCTGTTGAGAGTGAACTTTCTTTTTTCATGTCATTAAACTATTTCTATTAGCTAAGGTGTGTTTGGCAAGGATTCTTTTTCCTTCTTTTCTTACAGCAGGGCTCTTAGACATTGGCCACAGGGTCGAGGTAGCATGTTTTCTTGATTTTTGAAGGTCAATGATTGGCATAGGGTAGTTTTTTCCCAATTCGTATCCATACAGACTTGCCTCAAAAGAAGTCATTAACCAAGGAGTGTGAACTATTGTTTCTGGCAACACTTTTAATTCAGGTATCCATTGTTTGACAAACAACCCTTTGGGGTCGTGTTCATGTCCATTTTTTACTGGATTGTAAATTCTTAACATATTAATTCCGGTTACTCCAGCCTGCATCTGTAATTGTGGATAATGTATGCCAGGTTCAAAATCCAAAAATTGTCGAGCTAAAAAATGAGCACAAGCTTGCCACGGTTGCCACAAATGATGTGTAAAGAATGAGACGACCAGCGACCGCATCCTGAAATTCAAATAGCCTGTTTCAACCAAACAGCGCATAGCTGCGTCTACCAAAGGAACTCCTGTATTTCCTGACTCCCAGGCCTTTATATAGGATGGGTTAATAGTTTTTTTTAGTTGTTGATATCCTTTGTTAATACTCGTAAATTCCATTGAACATTCCATTTCAAATTTTTGAATAAAGTGAGATTGCCACCGTAAACGAGAGCTAAAGGCCCTGAGGGCAAAGCTCTTATTTCCTTGTGTTATTTCGTATTCAGTTTTTTGAAGTAACTGTCGCATAGAAAGGTTACCAAATGCTAAATAGGGAGATAATCTGCTACAGCTTCTTCTCGAAAGATCAGGTTTAGAAATATGTTTTTGATAATTGCGATACCGATCATTAAAAAATGAGTTTAAATAGCGGTATGCATTGTGACTTCCTCCGATTTGACGCACACCATTAGTCTCGGTTTTTAAGGATTCTTCACCAAGATAGAACTTAAAACTTTCAATTGTTTTATGCGGTATAAATTTACTGGCGGCGAATGAAGATTTTTCAATTTGTTGATTCATCAACTCATCCCATTTTTTTAGCCAATGATTCCTGTTTTTCATCGCCCGAAAAACACCTTGTTGAAGATACTCCTTAAAAGTAATTTTGTTTTTTTTACACCACACTCCTACTTGTAGATCTCTTTTATAAGTTACCATAACCCCCGTTTCTTGGTGTGCATGAATGGTTTTGATCTTGAAATTTTTAGAGATAGCCTCTAAAATTTTAATGAAATCTCCCTGGGTAATGCAAACAGTTGTCTTATATTTTTTTAGCTGTTTATTGATATTTCGAATAGATTCTTTGATAAAATTGAAGTGACGATTGCTGTAGTGTGGGTCTTTAAATAGAATATCCTCAAACACATAAAGTATTAAAACTCTTTTTTTTGAGCTGATTGCCTCCGATATAGGCTTATGGTCATCTAACCTTAAATCTCGCTTTAACCAGACGATATGTATGGGCTCAAGTCTAGTATGCATCGGGATTTTCAATTATTGATAAAGCTCTCTCATTGATTTCTTGTTTCTCTAAAGCTGGAATTTTGTCCAATAGTCTTAACATCATCGCCATGCGATTATTTTTACTAAAATAAGATTTCTTATCGTCTAAGAAATTCCAGTATAAACTATTAAATGGACAGGCATTCTCACCAATCCTTTTAGTTCGATCATAAATACATGATTCACAATAATTACTCATTTTGTTAATGTAGGATCCTGAGGAGACATAGGGTTTGGTGGCAACAATTCCACCATCAGCCCATTGACTCATCCCTCTAGTATTGGGAAGCTGAACCCATTCTATTGCATCTGCATACACCCCTAAATACCATGCATCTACTTCATCAGGATGACACTGAATTAATAGGGCAAAATTTCCTGTGATCATGAGTCTTTGGATATGATGTGCGTAGGAAGTATCTAAGGAGTCTGAAATGCTTTCATGAAGACAATTCATTTTTGTAGAACCATTCCAGTAAAAGTCTGGCAACTTGTTGTAATTATCCAATTGATTTTTAGACTTATAGCTGGGCATCTCTCTCCAATAGATTCCTCGCATGTATTCCCGCCACCCCAAAATTTGACGAACAAATCCTTCTACTTGAGAAAGTTCAATGAATCTACTGTTTTTGTGATAATAATTGACAACGGTTTCAATAACTTCTTTTGGATGTAGTAATTTGACGTTTAAAGCAAATGAAATTCTAGAATGAAATAGATTACGCTGTTCATTGTGCATTGCATCTTGATAGTCTCCAAAATGAACCAAAAGATGGTTGCAGAAATATTCTAACTGAGCAAAGGCTTCTTCTCGATCTGCAGGAAATAGATAGTGCTCTTGATGATAATTCCCAAAGGTTTTTATTCCAACTTTTTTAATGGCACTGAGAATTTCGTTTTGGGATCTTACGGCTGTTTTATAGGCAGGCGGAATGGTTGGGGTACCTTTCCATTTTTTACGATTGTTTTTATCGAAGTTCCATTGTCCTCCTAGGGGTTGACCATTATCCATCAAAACATCAAATTTCTTTCGCATATTGCGATAGAAAAACTCCATAATCAATTGTTTTTTACCTTCAAAAAAAGATTTCAAATCTTCCCTTTCTGTTAAAAAATGTTCGCTATCGAAATGTTGAGAAGGAATCTCAAGTTCGCCACAGAGCGTCTTTAGTTGTTCATCCAGTCGGTATTCATCTGGTAATTGATATTCGAATTTTGAAATATTCTTTTCGGTTACTAGCTCTTTGATATTATCCGCTAAGCTTTTTTTAGAAATCTCGCTGCATATATCAAAATATATCACTTGATGTCCTTGAGATTTTAAAGTATTGGCAAAAGCGCGCATGGCAGAAAAAAAAGCGACTACTTTTTGGATGTGATGCACAACATAATCAGTTTCTTGTCTCAGTTCATAGATTACATAAATAGTTTCTTGCTCATTCACTTTGTACCATGAGTGATCTAGATTTAGTTGATCGCCAAGTATCAATCTTAATTTCATTAGAATAAAGTATTTTGAAGCCAGAGGTTTTGAAACTTGGAATTGGAATCGTAGCGTTGCGCTTGCCATCTAATATCAAACTTTCGATCTCTGGGATCATTTCCCACCCCAGAAATATACATCCAATTACCATAATTACTGTGAACGTCATAGTCAAGCAACATAGATTCAAAATAGGCTGCTCCAATACGCCAATCCATTTTTAGTTCTTTAGAAAAAAAACTTGCAACATTCTGACGTCCCCTATTACTCATCCAACCCGTTTGTTTTAACTCAATCATATTTGCATTTACAAAAGGCTCAGAAGTATTTCCCTCACACCAGTTTTCGAAAACTGAGTATGAGGCATCCCAGTGGTAATCTTTTTCCAATATTCCCCCAATTTTAAATATTTTATTACCGTGTTTCAGAGAGATATATTTAAAATAATCTCTCCAGATCAATTCAAAAATGAGCCAATATGTCGACTGATTTTTTTGGATAGATTTTTCGTACCGCTTAATTTCCCAATAAATCATTTTCGATGAGATAGATCCATTTGCGAGCCAAGGAGAAAACTTTGAGCTGTAGTCCGAACCAATTAGTCCATTTCGTGTGTTTTTGTAGTATGAAAGTTTTTTGTTTTCCCAAAAATAAAGTCTTAATCGCTCAAGTGCGTTAGCAGTTCCTCCATGAAAAGGAAATGCACTTCTGTGATCAGTTTCATTATTTTCCAATCCCAGGTCAGTAAGCTGAGGTAACTCATAACTTTTTTCAAGTAAATTTGATAGGGGTAGTGGTTTGGGTAATGCTGTAATGGGTCTGATAGTTACTTCTTTTTCGCAACGCTTTCTAAATGAACTAAAAACCTCAGGGATTTGAGAAATATCAAATGGTAACTCCTCTGGGTGAAAAAGCATTTGCTCATAGTGCCTCTCCCAACTTATACTCCCCTCAATGGCTTTGGAGACTTCTTTTTCTTCTTCTAATTCTTCTTCTGTCCACTCCCTTTGTAAATAAATATATTTAACCTGGTATTTTTTTACAATTTCAGGAATGGTTTTTTGGGGAGATTCTAGGTCTATAATGAGGGTTATATTCAGCTTTTTTAATGCAGCTTTAAGGCCCTTAATACTTTCGATTAAAAATTTTGTTCTATATTTTTCAGTTTTTTTAAAACCCCACTTGTTTTCGCCATAGTGATAGGGGTTAAAGGAGTAATAAGCGATTATATTATCACATTTTGCTATGGCTTGATTTAATCCGTGATGATCTTCGACACGTAAATCATTCCTAAACCAGACCAGTGCCGAATTTATTCCCTTTGACATTTCTTACTACAATATTTTACGTTATCCCAGTCTCGTAACCATTTCTTTCTCCATAGAAAAGGCCTTTGACATTTTGTACAGATTTTAGAGGGTAGGTGTTGTTTCTTTAAGCCCTTCATGAAGGATTAAGTGCTGCTTTGTATGTTGTCAAACACCTTTCCCGAGCCATTTTATGTTCTACTATTTGAGTAGGGTAACTAGATGTATTTAAATCCTTTACCCATTTAGAAATATATTCCAGATTTTTATCAAATTTTTTTATTTGCTCATGGGGATTAAATATTCTAAAATAAGGTGCTGCATCTACACCGCATCCAGCTGACCATTGCCAATTACCCACATTACTGGATTGTTCATAGTCAAAAAGCTTTTCCGCAAAGTAGGCTTCTCCCCATCGCCAGTCAATCAGTAAATGTTTGCATAAAAAACTGGCGACCAACATTCTCACTCGGTTGTGCATGAATCCTGTCTCGTTCAATTGCCTCATTCCTGCATCAATTAATGGATAGCCCGTCTTTCCATTGCACCATTTTTCGAAATCTTCCTCATCGTTTATATAATCTACACGTTCATATTGTTTTTTAAAACATCGATTTATTGTATAAGGAAAATGCCAGATAATTTGCATAAAAAACTCTCTCCAAATCAATTCTTTAAGAAAAATATTATTTTCACGTTCTGAAGACTTTTTAACGAGTTTTCTAATACTTTGAGTGCCAAATCTTAAATGAACTCCTAATCGAGAAGTACTATCAATATTTGGAAAATTTCTAGTTTCTTCGTATTGGTCAATGGTTTTGTTATCGAATGTAAAAGGTTTGGGAGTAAAGTTTGATTCTATAAACCCCAAATCATTCATTGTGAGTTCAGGTAGTGGTGATTCGGTGTAAAATTTGTCTAAATGTTCCTCAGACGGAAAATATTCGATACCCTTTTCATAAAATTTGGTCAACCATTTTCTAGAATAGGGAGTGTAAACTACATAAGGTTTACCGTCATCTTTGGTAATTTCACTTTTCTCATAAATAACTTGGTCTTTATAGGTCTCAAAGACTACTCCTTCTTCCTTCAAAAAAGAACTGATTTCACTATCCCTTTTTAAGGCATATGGCTCATAATCGTGATTTACGATCACTTTTTCTATTGGAAAACTTCTGATTATTTTTTTTATAACATCCTTGGGAGTGCCTCGATAAAGTCCTACCTGGCACCTGTTCCCCCTCATGATGTTATTGATGCCACCCAAGGCGTTATAAATAAACGTTAATCTTGCATCATCTTTATTTAGATTTGAAGTTATATCGGTATCAAAAATAAAAACAGGAAGGACTTTATTTCCTCCTATTAGTGCTTCGTACAAACCCTTGTTATCGTTAAGCCTTAAGTCTCTTCTGAACCAGAAAACAGTCAGCTTTTTCATAATATTTAACTTTTAATACTTCCTATTCCACCATCAATAGTTAAAGTCTGTGCTGTCATCCAGCTACTTTCATCACTAATAAGAAATTTTGCCATTTGAGCAATTTCTTTTGCATTTCCAACTCTTTGAAGGGGATGTCTTGAGGCAGCGTTGGTTTTTTTTGTTTCGTTATTTAGAAATTTTTCAGCCATACGCGTGTCAACTAATGAAGGCGCAATCACATTAAATCTGACTTTAGGGGCCAATTCTGCGGCCAATGATCTTGCCAATCCTTCGAGGGCACCTTTGGCAGTTGCAACGGAACTGTGAAATGGCATTCCAGTTCTTACTGCTACTGTACTAAACAATACAACACTTGAGGGTGTTTCACTATTTTGTAAATTATTTTGGACAGCTTGAAGGGTTTTAATTGCTCCCAATACATTTATTGAAAAGTCTTGAATGAAAACCTCTTGCTTAAGTCCCTTAAATGGCCTTAGATTAATGCTTCCTGGACAATAAACAAAGCCATTCAATTGGTCTGGAATTTTATTTATATCCAAATCATCTTTATCAACATCAAACGGAAGATAAGAGACTGGTAAATCACTAATGGTTTCATTGGTTCTACTAGCAACGATGACGTTATTTTCCTCGCAAAGCAGTTTTACCAATGCTAGTCCCACGCCAGAACTTCCTCCTATAATAAGTATATTTTTTTTCATATTAATTGTTTTTGTATTCTCCAAATAGCTCTATCAATTTTTTTTTTCTGTAATCAAATATTTCCTTGAGCTTGGGCTTTACTAAGATAGGATGAACCATTTGTCCCAAAATACCCATCGGTATTTTATAATCAATAATATCTTCCATTTCAACCCCGTTTTTAATCGGTTTAATAAAGTGTTTATGATGCCATAATCTATAGGGACCAAAACGCTGTTCATCTACAAAATATTCACCCTTACACACATGGGTAATCTCGGTAACCCATTTTGTTGGAATTCCTAGAATAGGAGTAACAATGTATTGTATTATTTGGCCTGGATACATTTTTTTTTCTGTTCCACTCAAAATTTCGAACCCCATGTAGTCCGGTGTAATGGTCTTTAAATTATCGGGATCTGACAAAAAATCCCAAGCCTCTGAAGTTGAAATGGGAAGATTTTGAGTGATATTTAAGCGGTATATTTTCATTAAATCTTGTATGTACAAATATATAAATTGTTTAATATATTTATTAAAAAATTAAACAAAATAAATATGATTTATAAAATTTTAAAAATTGTTTTTTATATTTTTAAAAAAATTTAATAATGAAAAATTATCTATTAGTATTCTTGCTAGTAAATTATTTTGGGTTGAATGCTCAGATTTTAACACCTCAGCCAAGTCCAAGAGCCCAATTCACTCAGAAGGTCGGATTAACCACAGTTGAGATTGATTATTCTCGCCCTGCTGTACGTG
>ERZ802830.4674-NODE-4674-length-10835-cov-7.52551_pt1 | contig 10835 bp, 14 predicted proteins | sample MGYA00345654_ERZ802830 | MGnify/ENA primary metagenome ERZ802830 (study PRJEB30503, sample SAMEA104212375) | marine metagenome | biome: Westerlies Biome; feature: [SRF] surface water layer (ENVO:00010504) within the epipelagic zone...; material: water...
GAACCACCTCAGGGAAAGGGTGAGATATAAATAAGTTTATACCATTGATTATTGTTAGATGGAAGAGCTCATTAATATGATTGCGACGGATTCGTCCGCCGTAGATATCAGCGACCAGATCAAGGATCTGCTGTATACGCGAGCTGCTAGCAAAGTAGATGCCATGCGTCCCGATGCTGCTGCAAGTCTCTTTGGTGCATCTGACCAAGAAACTCAGGACCCAGAATAATGGCTAGACTCCTCGTTTTAGGTGATGAAATCACCGTTGCTGCTGGCGCTGGAAACAGCACCACAGTTGATAATGCTACTGTTGTCAGAGTGTTAAATTCTTCTGGTAGCACCGTTCAAATTATTGTACAAGATTCTGCCTTTGCTGGTATTGGATCTTTTACTATGTTGAACAATACTTCTGAGATGGTTGAAAAGAAGGCATCTGATCTCATTCATAGTACTGGCGGACTCGTTAGACTCACTAAAGTAGGATTTACAGGCTAATCAAATGAAACTGATCACAGAAGAAATCGAACAGGTCGAACTTATCGTTGAAGAACGCAACGGTAAGAAGTCCATGTATATTGAAGGTGTATTTCTGCAGGGTGACATCAAGAACCGAAATGGTCGGATGTATCCTATGGATACCCTTCGTAGAGAAGTAGGTCGTTACAACGAAAGTTTTGTCAACAAAGGCAGAGCTCTCGGTGAACTTGGTCACCCTGAGGGACCTACTCTTAACTTGGATCGTGTATCCCATAAGATTACTTCTCTCAGAGAAGAGGGAACTAATTTTGTCGGTAAAGCAAAGATCCTTAACACTCCCATGGGTAAGATTGCACAAAATCTTATCGACGAAGGTGTTAAGTTGGGTGTTTCTTCTCGTGGTCTTGGATCACTTGCCGTTAACGAGAATGGTATTAAAGTTGTTTCTGACGACTTTATGCTTGCAACTGCTGCTGATATTGTAGCAGATCCCTCCGCACCTGATGCTTTTGTATCAGGAATTATGGAAGGAAAAGATTGGGTAATGGATGGTGGAATTGTCCGAGAACGACTCGTGGAGAAGACTTACAAGCAAATTAATACCCTCGTAGACCAGAGAGCACTGCAGGAACAGAAGCTTGCTCTGTTCAATAAGTTCCTCTCAAGTCTCTAATTTATAAATAAATATAGATTATACCAACGATTATAATCGGAGAGTTCACCAATGTCCGCTAAGGAATTACAAGAAATGGAAAATCCTGTAACAAGGGGTGCGAAAGCTGGCGAGGGGATGCCCAAGCTTGCTAATCCTGGAGCTGGTCTCGGTGGTGTAGAAGATTTAGGTGGTCCTACCCCTGACAACTACAGACCCGACGACGACTCCGCGAAATTCGCAGAACCCAAAGTCAAAACTGTAAGAGATGTCGTCAACCGTGGCGCTAAAGCTGCTGAACCTATGCAAAGTCTTTCTGCTGGCGATCAAGTAGAAATCGAAGACGAGCAAGAGGTTGTTGCTGAAGCACCTGCTACGGAAGAAGAAGTTGTCGAAGAGGCACCTTCTATTGATATCGAAGAAGATCTTTCTGCACTCTTTGGCGGCGAAGAACTTTCCGAAGAGTTCCAGAATAAAGCTCGCACAATCTTTGAGGCAGTTGTTACCGCTAAGGTTACTGCTGTTCAAGAAGAGATGGCTGCTCAATACGAAGCAACTCTTTCTGAGCACCTTGAGGAAGTAAAGACTGAGCTCGTTGAGCGAGTCGATGCTTATCTTGAGTATGTCTCTGAAGAGTGGGTAACTGAGAACAAGATCGAAGTAGAGCACGGTCTCAAGACCGAAATGACCGAATCGTTCCTGCAAGGAATGAAGGGTCTTTTTGAAGATCATTATGTACACATCCCTGAAGAAAAATATGATGTCCTGGAGAACATGGTCTCCAAACTTGATGAAATGGAAGCCAGACTTAACGAACAGATCGAGTCTAACATTTCTCTTAACAAGCGCCTTGGCGAAACTACAGCAGATGGAATTTTCCGTGAAGTAACCGAGGGACTGGCTGTTACACAAAAAGAGAAACTGTATACACTGTCTGAAGGTGTTGAGTTTGAGGGTGAAGAATCTTATCGCGAGAAGCTTGTAACACTGAAGGAATCTTATTTCCCCAGTGACCCTGCAAAAGCTCCCGCAAAAACTGAGACGCTCTCTGAGGGCGTAGAAGCAGGTGGCGTAGATGTCTCTAACTCTATGCAAAACTACCTGAAAGCTCTTGGAACAGCTCAATAGTAATCCACAAGCAACACACTTAACTTCCTCTAATGTATAACGCACAACAATTACTTGAGAAGTGGAGTCCGCTTCTCGACGCCGAAGGCGTAGATCCCATTAAGGACTCACATAGACGCGCTACAACCGCCGTTCTCCTTGAGAACCAAGAGCGTTTCCTCAAAGAGGAAGCTGCTTTTGCTAGCGGCAACGGTATGCTGACTGAGGCTGCACCTACCAACTCTGGTAACCCTATGGGTCACTCTGGCGCTTTCGGTGCTGACGCTAACGCTGCAGGTCCTACCGCTGGTTTCGACCCCGTTCTGATCTCTCTGATCAGACGCTCCATGCCTAACCTGGTCGCTTATGAGCTGGCTGGTGTTCAACCGATGAACGGTCCTACTGGACTGATCTTCGCAATGCGCTCCCGCTACACCAACCAGTCTGGCACCGAGGCATTCTTCAACGAGCCCGATTCCGCATTCTCTGCGAACAAGGCAGGCACCAACATCGGTCAAGCAACCCAAGGTAACTACACCGATGCTACCGATGACGACGGCACCGTTGGTTTCGGTTCTACTGGTACTCAGCGTGGTACTAACCCCGCTATCCTGGAAGGCACTGCTTCCGACGCTGTACAAGCTCAGTATTCACTGGGTCAAGGTATGGCAACTGGCGACTCTGAGGCACTCGGAGACGGCAGCAATGGCGACTTCAACGAGATGGCATTCTCAATCGAGAAGGTCACCGTTACTGCTAAGTCCCGTGCTCTGAAAGCAGAGTACAGCATGGAACTGGCACAAGACCTTCGTGCTATCCACGGTCTTAACGCTGAAGCAGAACTTGCTAACATCCTGTCTAGCGAGATTCTTGCTGAGATCAACCGCGAGGTTATCCGTACAATCTACAAGACTGCTGAAGCTGGTTCACAGGTCAATGTTGCCAACGCTGGTTTCTTCGACCTGGATGTTGACTCCAACGGTCGCTGGAGCGTTGAGAAGTTCAAGGGTCTCCTGTTCAACATCGAGAGAGATGCAAACCGCATCGCCCAAAGAACTCGTAGAGGGAAGGGCAACATCATCATGACTTCTGCTGATGTCGCCTCTGCTCTGACCATGGCTGGTGTACTCGATTACACCCCTGCCCTGAACGCCAACCTCCAAGTTGACGACACTGGTAATACCTTCGCTGGTACTATCAACGGTAAGTATAGAGTCTATATCGATCCCTTCTCTGCCAACAGTGCTGCTAACCAGTACTATGTTGTCGGTTACAAGGGCACCAGCCCCTATGACGCTGGTCTCTTCTACTGCCCCTATGTACCCCTCCAGATGGTACGCGCCGTCAACGACGGCACCTTCCAGCCGAAAATTGGCTTCAAGACCCGCTACGGTCTTGTCTCCAACCCCTACGCTGAAGGCACCGCTCAGGGTCTTGGTCGCATCACTTCCAACAGCAACCGCTACTATCAGCGTACTGTTGTTAAGAACCTCATGTGATCCATACTTAACATACTTAACACTGAGATCCCTTCGGGGATCTCTTTTTTTATGTAAATTATTAACAGCATTCATTAAGTTAGCATACGCTGACTAAATAATATTAGAATGGAAAAACTTATGCTCTGAAACCTCTCCTATATTATACCCTGTAAAATTAGGTGAACGAAATGCACAATCTATTATCTCGCGCCCAGCTCGAAGAGTGGAGGCACTTTGAAGACGAAACTGATGATATGATCAACGACTACTTTGAATGTCTGATCGAATGTGAGTCTGACAATGCAGCAAAATGCAGAAGGATTTGCAAGGAGGTGTTTATGTGATAAAATACTATTTCCGTGTGAAGGAAGTGGAGGGGACCGAAAGGTCCCCTTTTTTTGTCTAAATATCTACAAAGCTGATAATAATGCCAGCATATAATTTTTTAAGTAAGCAAGTAGAAAATAAAAACTACTTGTCACCTGTTGGATTCAAATTTAATTTGACGAAGACGCCTAAGGTTGACTTCTTTTCTAACAGCGCAAAAATCCCAGGTATCACTCTTGGTGGAGCTAAGGTAGGAAACTATCTCAAAGCAATTGATGTGCCTGGAGATAACATTGAGTTTGAGGATTTGACTCTTCAGTTTATCGTAGATGAAGATCTAGAGAACTATATGGAGATCCATAACTGGATCTATGGATTGGGTTACCCTGAGAGTGTCAAAGAGTTTCAAGATCTTATTACTAAAGAAGATGGAACAAAAGATTATAAAGAGCAATATTGTGACGGAACTCTTGCTATATTGAATAGTAATTTCAATGTTTCTGCAAGGGTAAAATTTAGAGATTTATATCCAACTGCGCTGTCGTCACTTGAATTTACAGCGACGGATCAAGATTATACATACTTTACAGCGACCGCGACATTTAAGTACTTAATTTATACCATCGAAGTGGAAACTTAATTTATGGATCTTGAAACTATACAAAGTATGTGGGTCAAAGACTCACAGATTGACCAAGATAATCTACACGACGAAGCATCTAAAATACCATCTCTACATGCAAAGTATTTTGAGATGTACAACAACATCAAGTTGTTGAGAGAAAGAGCTTACACACAAGAATCAAAAGTAAAGTTAGAGAGACATTCGTATTACACTGGTAAAGCAGATCCAGAGGTATACGAGAAAGATCCTTTTCCATACAAAGTAAGAGAAAAAGAATCTCTCCAAAGATATATGGGAGCGGATGAGCGCGTGCAATCAATTACTTTGAAGATAAAGTATTACGATGTCATGCTTACATACTTAGAAGATATCATCAAGCAAGTGAACAACAGGAGTTATATGATCAAGAACATTATTGACTGGCATATCTTTAGGGCAGGCTGATGACAAAAGTCGTTGTATCTAAGAAGAACGAAGTCTTCTTGAAGATTGATTCCGAACCGCATGTATATCAAGAGTTGTCGGAACACTTCTCTTTTGATATCGAAGGTGCTAAGTATATGAACCAGTATCGGAAACGATATTGGGATGGAAAGATACGATTATTTTCTACGCATACTAGAGAGTTGTATGTTGGACTACTTGACAAGCTCGTATCTTTTTGTCAGAGATATAATTATGAATATCAGTTTGTAGATAATAAATTTTATGGAACTCCATATGAGGAGAATGATTTTATCTCATATGAAGGTGTAAAAGATTATATGAATGCTATCTCTAAGCATTCTCCTCGTGACTATCAAGTTTCGGGAGTATACGATGCTCTAAGACACAATAGAAGGTTAGTAATAAGTCCGACTGCATCTGGAAAATCGCTGATGATTTACGCACTAGTGAGATATTATACAGAACGCAAAGAAAATACCCTCCTAATTGTTCCCACGACATCTTTAGTAGAGCAGATGCATAAGGACTTTCAGGATTATGGTTGGAACGCGGATTCATTTTGTCACAAAATCTACGCGGGCAGAGAGCGAGAAGCGAAAGCACCTGTAGTGATTACGACCTGGCAATCTATCTATAAGCTTGAGAAAAGTTACTTTGAAAGATTTAACTGTGTCATTGGAGATGAGGCACATTTGTTTAAAGCAAAATCTCTAACACAAATCATGACCAAGTTACATGATGCAAAATATAGATTTGGTTTTACTGGAACGCTAGACGGAACACAAACTCATAAGTGGGTGCTAGAAGGACTCTTTGGACCATCATATAAATTGGTTCGTACTGAAGAGTTGATGAATAAAGGATACCTGGCAAAACTAAACTCGAAGATCATTCTACTACAGCATGATCCTAGAGAGTTTGTTTCTTATCAAGAAGAAATAGACTATTTGATATCACATCAACAAAGAAATAATTTTATAAAGAACCTAGCAATTGATCTAGAAGGCAACACACTTGTTCTTTTTTCTAGGGTTGCTGATCACGGAGAGATACTTTTTGATTTAATAAATACCAATGTTACCAAAGATAGAAAGGTTTTCTTCGTACACGGTGGTGTCGATGTAGAGGATCGGGAGAAAGCTAGATCTATCATTGAAACCGAAAAAAACTCCATCATTGTTGCCTCTTACGGCACATTTAGCACAGGCATCAACATTAAGAACTTACATAATGTAATTTTTGCCTCACCATCAAAATCAAGGATCCGAAATCTGCAGTCAATCGGGAGAGTACTCAGGAAAGCTAATAACAAATTTAGTGCTACTCTTTACGATATTGCTGACGATTGTACATATAATAAAAAAAGAAACTATACCTTGAATCATATGGTTGAAAGAATTAAAATTTACAATGAAGAGAATTTTAATTATGAACTGATCCAAGTTAACCTAAGGAAAAAGTTATGAATGAAGAATTTTACTCTAGTATAAAACTAGTCTCTGGAGAAGAGATCTTTGCAATTACCAGCACTGATGATGAACATCCAGACACATTGATCCTATCGGATCCAGTATGTATTAATACAATTCATGGTCCTCGCGGATCGTTCGTAAGAGTTGAACCATGGATGCACATTCCAGATGATAACTTCTACTTCGTCAAGATGGACAAAGTTATAACCATGACAGAAGTTGAAATGGATCATGACATGGTTGAATACTATACAAATTATTTGATTGAACAGGCTGAAGAAAAAGAACTCGGTGGAACAGTTGCCAAAGGTGGTAGAAAAGTAAGACCCACAAAGACGATGGGTTACCTAGGTAATGTAGACCAAGCAAAAGAAAAACTAGAGCAATGTCTTGCCCTAGAAATGGATCCCAAAGCAGGGATTGCTACTCATGTTTAAATAATAAAGCTACTGTAGCTACAACCTTCTGAACTCTGACAGAGTTATTCTACTCATAGTTTGCATATCTGTCAAGTGTGCTATAATAGTATCAAGACTTATTCAAGATATGCCTAAGAAGAGATCTGAACATTATGTCAATAACAAAGAGTTGCTAGATGCAATGATTCGTTATCGTGCTAGTGTAGCTAGAGCGAAAGAAAGTAGTGAGACCCCTCCCCCCATCAGTAATTATCTGGGAGATTGCTTTTTGAAGATTGCAACTCACTTATCATACAAACCTAATTTCGTCAACTACATGTTCCGTGAGGATATGATTGGCGACGGTATTGAGAACTGCGTACAATATATACATAACTTTGATCCTGAAAAATCTAATAACCCGTTTGCTTATTTTACTCAAATCATCTACTACGCTTTCCTTCGTCGGATCCAGAAGGAGAAAAAGCAGCTAGAAATTAAAACCAAGATCATTGAAAAGACTGGATATGATCAGGTCATGGTTGTTGAAGATGGTGCTAACGGAAAGACTAGTGATTATAATACCATGAAGGATAACATTCACTACAGGACATCACGATGACAGATCAAGAACGCCTTAGTAAACAAGTAGAACAAACTAATCCATGCCGTGACGACTCCGACAGGGGTTACTGGCGCAAGAGACTTCGTGAACTGGAACAAAAGAATGAAAACAGCGATAATCACTGATCAACATTTCGGAGTTAGAAAAGGAAGTATCCACTTTCACGACTACTTCTTGAAATTTTATAATGACATTTTTTTTCCTACGCTTTCTGCTGAGGGTATCACAACTATTATCGATATGGGCGATACTTTCGACAATCGTCGGAACATTGATTTCTGGTCTCTTAAATGGGCTAAAGAGAATTACTATGATCGTCTCCGCGATATGGGGATCACTGTCTATACTGTGGTGGGCAATCACACTGCCTATTACAAAAATAACAACTCAATCAATACAATTGATCTACTCTTACGAGAGTATGATAATATCATTCCTATCGTAAACTCAGCAGAGCATACAATTGGAGGAACTAAGTTCCTCTTCCTTTCTTGGATGAACAAAGAGAATGAAGACTCTATGATCAAAAAGATCAAGAAGAGTGATGCAAAGGTTGCAGTTGGACATCTTGAGTTGAATGGATTTGCAGCTTACCGTGGATTCATGCAAGATCGTGGATATGATGCAGATATTCTACGCAAGTTTGATCGTGTCTTTAGTGGTCATTATCACACTCGCAGTGACGATGGAAAGATTTTCTACTTAGGAAATCCATATGAAATGTATTGGAACGATGTAAATGATCCCAGAGGATTCCATCTGTTTGATACAGAAACATATGAGTTGACATCTATCGACAATCCGTATAAGATGTTCTATAATGTCTATTACGAAGACACGCCACATCAACTCTTTAATACATCAGAATACAGTGGCAAAATCGTAAAAGTAATTGTAAAGAAAAAATCCAAACCAAAAGAGTTTGAAAAGTTTATTGATAAACTCTACTCCTCTGGAGTTGAAGAACTCAAGATTGTAGAAAACTTTGATTACAATAATGGTTGGGTTCACTCTGAAGATTTTGAGGTAACAGAGGAAGAGAATACTGTATCAATTCTACACAGATACATAGAAGAGTCAGAAGTAGATCTTGATAAATCTAAAGTCAAAAACATTTTTGGTTCTCTCTACTCTAAAGCTTGCGAATTTGAGTAATGTTTCTTTTAACAGAAGAAGACAAGAAGACCGAAGGGGCATATGCGGTCAAAGATCGCAATGGCGAAAAAGTCTTATTCATGTTTTCAGAAGAAGATGATGCACTCAGATATGCTCTACAATTAGAAGATGAACATGGTACTAGAATGAGCACCATTGAAGTCGAAGAAGACCTTGCTATAAAGGCTTGTGAGATGTACAATTATAAGTACACCATCATTACGCCTGATGATATCGTGATTCCTCCCTCTAAAGATGATAACATTTGAAAGCGTTCGTTGGAAAAACTTTTTATCTACAGGTGATCAATGGACAGAAATTAATCTAAAGAAGTCCTCCACAACGCTTGTTATTGGCACTAACGGTGCAGGGAAATCGACTATGCTCGATGCCCTGTGCTTTGTTTTGTTTAATAAACCATATAGAAAGATCAATAAACCCCAGTTAGTTAATATGACTAACGAGAAGGGTTGTCTTGTAGAAGTAAAATTTACTGCTAATAATAGAAACTATCTTGTCAGGAGAGGTATCAAACCTAATGTGTTTGATATTGAGATCAACGGTGAGATGAGAAATAAAGAAGCTGATGATAGATCTAATCAGAAAATCTTAGAAGAACAAATTCTGAAACTTAATTACAAATCATTCACACAGATTGTTATCCTGGGTAGCAGTAACTTCATCCCCTTTATGCAACTGTCTCACGCGCACCGTAGAGAGGTCATTGAAGACCTTTTGGACATTCGTATCTTCTCTGCTATGAATAACCTCGTCAAGGAGGAGATAAGGCAGATCAAGGATGTCATCAAAAATCTTACCTTTAAGAAAGATACTATCAAAGATAAAGTTAAGATGCAAGAAGGATTTATTGAGGAGTTAGAAAATAGACATAAGTCCACTATAGAGAAAAACAAAGGTTCTATTGAGACTCTTGATCTTGAAGTTGATAAACTTCTCAAGAATAATAATTCATTAGAAGAAAAGATAAATGTATGTCAGGAAGACCTGAAAAATTACGAAGGAGCGTCAAAAACTCTTAGAGAACTTGGTAGCCTAAAAGGCAAAATTTCTCAGAAAGTATCTACCATTACTAAGGAACACAAGTTCTTTACTCAGAATACGGTATGCCCCACTTGTACACAGTCAATTGACGAAGAGTTTAGACTAAATAAAATTGAAGACGCTCAATCTAAGGCAAAGGAGCTCAGAGAAGGTTACGAAAAACTGGAGGAGTCGATACAATTACAAGAAGAAAAAGAGCGTCTTTTAAAATCCACAACTCAGGAGATTACTAAACTAACGCATGAAATTTCTCAAAACAGTTTACGAATTTCTGGATACCAGAAACAGGCAAGAGATCTACAACATGAAATTCAAACTCTTACCAATCAGCTATCAAACAGAAATTCTGAACACGAGAAATTAGAAGGGTTTAGGAATGATCTCCAAAAAATCTTTGAACAACTAGCAGATAAAAAAGAGGAAGTAAAATACAGAGACTTTGCATACTCTCTCCTGAAAGATGGAGGCGTTAAGACAAAGATTATCAAAAAGTACTTACCTTTTATTAATCAGCAAGTTAATCGATATCTGCAGATGATGGACTTTTACATCAATCTACATCTCGACGAAGAATTTGCGGAGACTGTTAAAAATCCCATTCAAGATAAGTTCTCGTACTCGTCGTTTTCGGAGGGAGAAAAAATGAGAATCGATCTAGCTCTTCTCTTCGCTTGGAGAGAAGTTGCTAGGTTCAAGAACTCGGCAAATACGAACCTGCTTATCTTGGATGAAGTGTTTGATAGTTCTCTAGACACTGTGGGTACAGAAGAGTTTGGTAAGATTATTAGATTCGTAATCAAAGATTCAAATACCTTTGTTATTTCACACAAGAGCGATATGCTCGACAAGTTTAACAATGTAATAGAGTTTACTAAGAAAGGTGGATTCTCTTATATGAATGAGAAGACTTCTGTAAGCGGATGATTGAACTAAGTGTATTCCCTAAAACTTTCTTTGGTGTAGAAGTTCCAAAAGATTTAAATGAAAAAGTCTTAAATGTTGTAAAA
>ERZ802830.4678-NODE-4678-length-10832-cov-5.16498_pt1 | contig 10832 bp, 8 predicted proteins | sample MGYA00345654_ERZ802830 | MGnify/ENA primary metagenome ERZ802830 (study PRJEB30503, sample SAMEA104212375) | marine metagenome | biome: Westerlies Biome; feature: [SRF] surface water layer (ENVO:00010504) within the epipelagic zone...; material: water...
CATTCAATGAAAAATCCGCGACCGTTTTAGTCCCTCGTTCTTTGAAATATGAAACACCTCCAAGATTACGAACCAAAACCCCATCCGGTTCAGCCTTCTCTATCAATTTAAAAAAACCTATCTCCGTTGGCTTCTGAATTCTAGGAGTCGCCAAGAACACCTTCATCCCACCTTTGCGGGCTATCTCTACTGCCTCTCGATAGTCTTTTAAATCCTCAAAATCACAATAGACGAAACCCACCCCCGCTCGCGCGCATCCCACGACCTGTTCTAACGAACGACATAACACCCGCAACTCAGGCAAACCTTCATCCACTACCCCACGCTGCGGCATCAGCCGGGCCAAAATAGCCCGACCATCTTTCACAACCGCCTCTTCTTTTAACTCCTCTACCAATCGCCGCCGGACTCGATTCAATTCGCCCAGTGGAATCATCACCTCGCCTTGAAGCAAATTTCGCACCAATCCCAACTGAAATTCGGTTCCTCCTAATCTTCCCAACTGCCCCGCTAAAACCTCCTTATTCAACGGACGCTTCTCAGCTTTCTCAAGCATCACCTCACTTACCACCTTTTTCCCTCGGCATTCCACAACCAAAGGCTCACCAGACTTTCCTGAAACTTGAATCATCAGAGAATCCCCTTTCTCTTGCAATCGCCCACCTTTCCAACTCTTCTTTACTTCTTTCTCCAAAGCGGGATCGCTGGTCTTCCACAAGCCCTGCCCCGCGTGCACCCGCTTCCAATTGATTCCCGACCGTCGATCAAAGAACAACTTCTTGCCCTCAACTTTCCAGACCATCCCACCCTGCTCGTCATTTCGATCCTCTCCCGCATCAAAGACAAAACCGTCCCCGGGGTTAAGTGAAACCTTATTCGTTGCCAACTCAACCCAACCCTCTCCACGGGCCACAATCTTACCAGCCCACGCCCCACGCTTCTTCCCCCACTTCCCGTGAGTCAATCGGGGATGATTTGTGCCCTCCAGCCATCCACTCGAAAGCCCCCGCGAAAACATCATCTCTAGCGTATAACGATCCTTCTCTGTGATCTCAACGTCGTCCAGCGCCTTGCGATAAACCCGCGTTACCGCAGCAACATACTCGGGCGACTTTAATCGCCCCTCGATCTTATAACTCGTCACTCCCGCCTTCACCAAATCAGGTATCACATCCACAGCCGCTAAATCCTGCGGGCTCAGAAGATAACGAACCTCGCCCATCGGCACCGTTTCTCCATCCACTACCAGCTCGTAAGGCATCCGGCATGCTTGCGCACACTCACCACGATTCGCAGAACGCTGCCCCAGACTTTCCGAAGTTAAACACTGCCCCGAATACGCCACACACAGCGCCCCGTGCACAAAAACCTCCAAAGGCACCTCACCCTTCTTTCGAACCCGCGTGATTTCTTCAACCGACATTTCCCGCGCCAAAACAGCCCGATCCAAATCTAAAAACCCATCCACAAAAGCCAAGCCCTCCGGCGAGGTGATTGTCATCTGCGTCGAAGCATGTAGCTCCATCTCGGGCGCAATCTCTTGCACCAACTTTGCCGCTCCCAAATCCTGCACAATGACGGCATCCACTCCGGATCGTGCCATCGTCTCGATCTGCTCCACCGCTCCCCCTAGCTCCGAGGGAAAAACAAGAGTATTGAAAGCCACAAATCCCTTCACCCCGTGCCGATGAAGAAAGTCCATCAATTCCGGTAGATCCTCTTCCGTGAAATTATCAGCCCGCATCCGGGCATTAAACTTCGGTAGCCCAAAGTAGATCGCATCCGCCCCATTGGCGACCGCGGCACGCGCGCAATCCCAATTCCCCGCCGGAGCCAATAGTTCAGTCACAGATAAGTCCTAATCGCCCCAAATGCTGGAAGCAATACTAAGAGACTCAAGACCCTCGAAGCCTGAAGGAGGTTATTCTACTCGCAGCTCTGCATTAGACTCCCTCACCTTCCCGCCACGAACAAGGTATGGGTAAACCTCTTCGCCTTCGGATAGGCCTTTGCTGGAATCGCCTCTACTCGCGAAAACACCTTTCTCAATAATCTCACAAAACCAGGATCCTCGTGCGCCGACCAGTAAACCACCCTTCCATTTGCTCTCAAAGCAGCTCTCGCAATCTCCAGGCCCCGTCTTTGATAAAGACGACCATTCCCTTTCTGCACTAAGGGATCAGGACTATTATCGACGTCCAATAAAATGGCATCATACCTTCCGCCCGATTGCATGATCTTAAAAACGTCCTTTTTCAATACCTCCACCCTTCCATCATCCAAAAGAGCACCATTCACTGCCCGTAGGTATTCCCGGTTCCAGTCGATAATTACTTGTAGCAACTCAGCCACCTCCACATCAGAATCTGCTGAAACTAACTCTAATACCTTCCGCAAGGTGAACCCAAAGCCCAGTCCCCCGATCAACACCCGCTGAGTTCGCCCACCTGGGCCACAAGCTAATTCCGCCATCATTTGCTCGGACGAACAAGCCGTAGTACTCATCAAGGGAACCCCACCCACCTTGAGGAAATACTCCCCGTCATGCTCTTGCAGAAGCAAGGTCTCTCCATCGGGAGAGGTGCTGGCAGCAAGATTATTCGTCGGCTTCACGATGAAGAGAGTAGTATTCCATCGACACATTGAAAGGCTTTCGAGACACTGCCTGTAAGCAATTATCACTCGTCCAATGACCAAGAAACGAATCATCTTCATTGTTTTCGTTCTCCTGCTCCTGCTTCATCAAGACAGCTGGAACTGGGATAACGCCAATCTAGTCTTGGGCTTTATGCCCGTAGGACTCTTTTACCACGCCTGTTACTCTCTCGTCGCAGCTCTCTTCTGGGGCATCGTCATGAAGGTTGCCTGGCCTACCGAGCTCGAAGAATGGGCCGAAGGCGGAGCTGACTCATCGGAAGGAGGTAGCAAATGACTACTGTCATCGTCATCGCAATCTACCTAGGCCTCCTTCTCGGGCTCGCTCTCTTTTCTAAGACCCTATTTCGGGGAACTTCAAAGGACTATTTCGTCGCCAGCCACTCCATCGGCCCCTTCATGTTGCTGATGTCGGTCTTCGGCACCACCATGACCGCTTTCGCTCTCGTCGGCTCGACCGGCAAGGCTTTTGAGCGAGGCATCGGAACTTACGGCCTCATGGCCTCGTCGTCCGGACTCATTCACGCCGCCTGCTTTCTCCTGATCGGCATCAAACTCTGGGCCATCGGCAAACGCTATGGCTACGTCACCCAGATTCAATACTTCCGCGACCGCTTCGAAACCAAAGCCTTCGGCTACCTCCTATTTCCAATCCTGGTCCTCCTTGTGATCCCCTATCTTCTTATCGGAATCATCGGAGCCGGCAAAACTATCGCCGGAGTCACCGGAGCAAAGATCACCCCAAAGGGCACCATCCCCGGCGTCTTTCCTGAGTGGACAGACAACGGAGCCATCCCCCCTTGGTTCACCGGACTTGTCATCAGCGCGGTCGTTTTGACCTACATCTTTGCAGGTGGATCACGCGCTGCTGCCTGGGCCAATACCTTCCAAACCATCGTCTTCATGATCATGGGAGTTCTTGCCTTCTATTTGATTTCGGATCGACTCGGAGGGCTCGGAGCAGCCATCGAACAGGCCAAGGACTCTCACAAAGTCCGCACCCTCTCAGAAGGAGGTGAAATCGGAGTCTCCCACTGGACCTTCCTCAGCTACATGTTCATTCCGCTTAGTGTTGGAATGTTCCCCCACCTCTTTCAGCATTGGCTGACCGCGAAGAGCGCAAAGAGCTTCAAGCTCACCGTCGTCGCACACCCCATTTGCATCGCCATCGTCTGGGTCCCCTGTGTACTCATCGGCATCTGGGCCACTCGTCCCTTCGCCTCCGGACTCCCTAGCGCAGCCATCCTCGCCAAAACGGTCGGCGTTCTCGTTAAAGACCCCGTCATCGTGGGACTGGTCACAGCCGGGATTCTAGCAGCCATCATGTCGTCACTCGACTCTCAGTTCCTGTGCCTTGGCACCATGTTCACCAACGATATTGTTCTCCATCGTGCTAAAAAGGAATACTCCGACAAACAAATCCTCTTCATGGCACGGGGCTTCATCGTAGCCATCGTAGTTCTCACCTACATCGTTGCGCTCCTTCTCTATGAGAGAAGCGTCTTCGATCTTGCTATATGGTGCTTCTCCGGCTTCGCTGCTTTAACCCCTCTTGTTATCGCTGCCCTCTACTGGAAGCGCGCGACCAAAGTAGGAGCTTACTCCTGCGTCATCGCAGTCTTTATCAGCTGGCTCACCTTCTTCGCGATGGCAGGATTCGGTGGCGAATACTTTGTCTTTGGAGGCATCGTCCCAGCCGCCATCATGTGGTTCATCGGTGCCGGCGCCATGATTATTGGCTCGCTCGTCTCACAACCACCTAGCGAAAAAACCCTCACCAAGTTTTTTTAGACGACAGCTAGACTTACTCGTAAATCATTTCAACCCCGGGGAATGCCCCGGGGTTTTTTCTTGGTTTGATCCAATCGCTTCCCGACCTCAATTCCCCAGTTCACCAGTAGCCGTTCTATCCCCTCTTCTTTCTCAGCCTTGCGTCCCCAACAATCGAATGAGATAGCCTTGGAAAATTCCAAGTTCCATCCTTTCCCTAAGGCCCCCTAACAGCTACACACCCGCCTCGCGAGATCGCATTCCTTCTGCAAATCAATGACCGCTGATAAAACTTCCCATACCAAAACCGCAACCTATTTGGCGGATATCCGTGAACGTGTTGGACGGATCGTCGTCGGTCAGGACGTGGTCGTTGAGCGAACCCTTATTGCTCTCCTCACCTCCGGCCACCTCCTTCTGGAAGGAATGCCAGGCCTTGCCAAGACTCTCCTCGTCAACACAATCTCTAAGGCGCTCCACCTCGACTTCCGTCGAATCCAATTCACGATTGACCTTCTCCCATCCGATATCCTGGGCACGGAAATTCTCGACGAAAAATCTGGCGAATTCCGCACTCATCAAGGCCCTATCTTTACAAATCTTCTTCTCACAGACGAGATCAACCGAGCCGCTCCCAAAGTCCAAGGCGCTCTTCTCGAATCCATGCAAGAGCGAAAAGTCACCCTTGGTGCAGAAACCTTCTCGCTTCCCACACCATTCCTTGTGATTGCAACGCAGAATCCGATCGAGCAATCAGGAACTTTCGAACTTCCCGAAGCTCAGCTTGACCGCTTCATGCTCTGCCACCGACTCGGCTACCCCAAACCCGAGGAAGAAGAAGAAATCCTTCGTCGAAACCTCAAACTTGGCGTTGAAAAGAAGGGGGAAGGCGCTGTCGCTCGAACCGAATTCGACCTCGTCGCCGACGATGCTGTCGGCACGCCGCAGGATCTCGTCAACGCCATGGAAGCGACCCACGATATTCATGTCAGCGAAGTCTTGCTGAAACACGTCGTAGCTACCGTGGACCGCAACCCGAATCCCCCCGCCCTTGCAATGGGCTGCTCGCCTCGTGCCGGCATTTCTCTTCTTAAGGCCTCGCGTGCTCGCGCTCTCATTCAAGGTCGTGACTATGCCATACCTGAAGATATTTTCGCCCTTGCGGAAGACGTCTGCCTCCATCGAATTCGCCTCTCCTATGAAGCCCTTGCTGAAGGAAAAACACCCAAAGCTGTCCTCCAACAGATCCTCACCGATTCAATTTCGTAATCATCGGTGCTGATTATAATACGCGTCCCAACATCACCTTCGGCTTTTAAATGCCCCTTCTTACCGACCAGCAAACTAAGCCACTCGATTCGCGCCAGTTCCTGATTGCCGTAAAACGACTTGCCGACTCATTATCTTATGGCACGGACCGATCGCCCTTTCTTGGTCAAGGTCTCGAGTACGTGCAATCGCGCCAGTATGTTCCTGGTGACCCGGTCAAATCCATCGATTGGCGCATCACCGCCCGCACTGGCAAAGTCCACGTAAAGGAATACGAATCTCCTAAATCTCTTCCGGTGTGGTTCATCGTCGATACCTCAGCCTCAATGGCTTTGTCATCAACCAAGATCTCTAAGTATCAAATCGCCACACAAATCGCAGGTGGACTCGCGCTCGCCTCCATCGACCGCGTTTCGCCCGTAGGCATCCTTGGAGCAGGTTCACGCGAACTCAATATAAAACCTTCGCTTTCCCGCGAAACCATTCTGCAGTGGCTTCACGAACTCCGAGCCTACCAATTTAACGAGCCCACTTGCCTAGGTGAAAAGCTCCTCGCCCTTAATCCGTCACTTGGCGAAAGCTCACTAATATTCGTGCTTTCTGATCTACACGATCCTAGCGCGATACCAGCACTTAAATTACTAGGACATCGCCATGACATTGTCGTCATCCCAGTTCGTGATCCAGCCGAAGACTCTATTCCAGGAGCAGGCTTCATTCACGGACGCGAAGTCGAGACCGGACACAAAGCTACTCTTTCGGCTAAGAGGCAATTCACCTCTCTGGAAGCTCTTACCACCAATCTCAAAAAGGCCTCACTCGATCATTTCCCCATTCGTACTGACCAACAATTCTTGGCATCTCTTCGCCTCTTCCTTCAATCTCGAAACCTTCTCTCATGATGATGAAAGCGCTCTTATTCTTTCTCATCAGCAGTCTTTGTTCGTTCAGCCAAACTAAGGCGCCTCTTGGGCTCCCCGAAACTCTCGAAGACCTCTATATTCCCGGTCCAAAGATTGAGGTCATTCCCCGAACCAACAACGATTCTCCACTCGTAATTCGAATCCTAAAAATCAAACCTGCAGAGAATGGCTTCCGCTATGACCTGGAAATCTACGCGCTTGACCCCGGGACACACCGAATCTCCGAATTTCTACGCTACGCAACTGACCAAAGCCCGGTCCAATCTTTGGACGCCACCTTCGAAGTGACGACCACTCACCCTCTCGACACTCTTCCGAAACCTTCCGAGCCCGAACCTGTCGAACTCGAGAAACTTGGTGGCTATCAAGACCTCATCGTCGTTCTGGGAATCTTTTGGTTTTTGATCTTCCTCGCCATCATCTTCTACCGCAAAAAACCAGTGGCTGACTTGGTCGTAGAAAAACCACTTCTAACTCTGCACGAAAAACTTCAAGCGCTTGTCTCAGCAGCGTCGCAAGGCGAATTAAATGACCAACAGCAAGCCAATCTCGAACGACTAATGATTGGCCATTGGAAAGAGCAGATCCCTGAAATTGAATCCCTTAGCCCCGCAAGAGCGCTCGTTGAACTCCGCAGTCATCCGGAAGCTTCACCTCTTATCTTGAAGCTTGAGGAATGGCTTCACGCACCCAACAAAAAACTCTCACGCGAAGAATTTCTTCCCCTTCTCACTCCCTACATGGAGAAGTCATCACTTAAGCCTCACCGTTAGGATTTCAAACTCTAAATGTCCTTCGCACACCCCATAGTTCTCATCGCACTTACCATTCCGATCCTTTTGATCGTTTTTCAATGGATCAAGCGTACGCGAGCTCTTCCACTCCCATTCGATTACCAAAAATTAAAGGACCGCAAATGGCTGGGTGTGCTCCTAAATATCGTCAACACTCTGCCCCACCTCATTTTGGCGGCGCTCATTCTCATCGCTGCTGGACCACGAGCCTTCGAGAGACCCAAGTCAGAACGCGAACTCACCAACATTCTCTTTTGCCTCGATGTCTCCGGCTCCATGGTCGCCAAATTTGGCGCGGGTGACCGCTATGATGCGGCCATGAGCTCGCTTAATGAATTTCTCAACTATCGGGACGGCGATGCCTTTTCACTCATGGTCTTCGGGGGCGATAACCTCCGCTGGGTTCCGCTCACCACCGACGTCTCAGCCTTCCGAGATGCCCCCGCCTTTCTCCACCCGACCAAGCTTCCTCCGTGGTTTAATGGCGGGACTTTCATTGGCAAAGCCCTCAAGCAAGCGCAGAAGGAGCTCCTTGCCTCAGAAAGTGGTGACCGCATGATCATTCTACTTTCAGATGGCGCTAGCTTTGATCTCTCGAATGGCAACGACCTCAAAATCGCTCGTGAACTCGCAGAAAATAATATTACCGTTTATGCCATTCACATCGGAGGAGGAGCTCCTCCAGCCGAGGTTTCCGTAGTTGCCTCGATCACTGGGGGAGAAACCTTTGCTGCCGGTGACCCCGGTGCCCTAAAAGCGGTCTTCCAGCGAATCGATGAAATGGCGCAGGCTTCCCTTGTTCGACTCACGCCTGATCCCGTGGACAATTTTAAGCCTTACGTCATCACTTCCCTCTCTCTTGCCGGGGTTTACCTCCTCTCTCTCTTCGGACTTCGCTACACTCCTTGGTAATGTTCTTTCCCATTCTTGTCGCAGCAACTACCGCAGTCCTCGCGACTGGTGCGGAGGTGCTTCACTCCATGCGAATCAGGAAAGTTCGTCACCTCGCCTTCGGACCCGCTGGAGGCTTCTCAGCACCCACCATTCTTGCCCCCGTCCTAAGAGTCCTTTTCCTCGGCGGCCTAGCTTGGGCCCTCACCACACTCTACCTACTGGAACCAAAAGCACATCGTTCTGAGGTCAAAGAGATTGAGTCGAATGAACGACGCCACCTTCTCCTTGTCCTCGATGTTTCTCCATCGATGAAACTAAAGGACTCTGGAGAGGATTCCGGCTTAACCCGAACTCAACGCAGCTCCAAACTCGTTCAATCTTTGCTAAAACGTACTACCGATGACAAACTACACATCACCATGGTCGTGGTTTACAATGGCGCGAAACCAGTCGTCCAGGAAAGCCGCGACCTTGAAGTCATCCTTAACTTTCTAGACGGCATGGATATGTCTTCAGTTTTTCCGGTAGGAAAAACTCGTCTCTTTGATGGACTTGAAGAGGCCGCAAAAATCGCCCGCAACTGGCCATCAAATTCCGCCACCCTGCTTTTAGTTAGTGATGGCGACACCGTCCCCGCAACCGGAATGCCGAAGATGCCCCCGTCGATCGACGGCGTTCTTGTGATGGGTGTGGGCAACCCGACCAAAGGCTCTATGATAGACGGTCGACAATCTCGGCAGGACGTTGGCGCCCTGCAGCAAATCGCCTCTCGTCTGGGGGGGCAATATCATGACGGCAATATGCGCCATGTGCCCAGCTCCGTGCTCAATGGTCTAGGGTCACTCAAGACAGACGGGGACGCTCTCAAGCTCACTCTTCGCGAATATGCGCTTATCACTGGAGTCAGCTCCGCACTTGGCCTAGCGATTCTTCCCCTCCTGCTCTACTTCTTCGCTTCTCCCTTTAAGCCCGGCACTTCTTAGCCGACCTCACTTGGGAAACTGCACTTTTTGATTTGGCTTTAAAAGCCCCTCGGGCACTAGATGGTCCTTCCCAAAAACAAAGAGAGTGCTTGGATCAATCAATTCGACTTTTGATTCGTCAGCCAACTTCCGGTTCAACTTAAACTGTTCCGCCACAAAGTCATAAAGAGCCATTCGCTTTGACTTCCCATAGTCATGCTTCTCCTCAGGGAGATGAATATTCTTCACCTTCTCTTCCTTACCGTAAAGTTGGTAGATTTTCCGAAGAAATGGGTATTCTAGAGTCGGAGTGTGTTTAGTCCAGTCATCGCCATTCGAAACAAGTAACTGCGGCTTGGGAGCAAACAGTGCTGCGATCTCAGCATTATTTGTAACATGAGTGTCACGAACGTGAACCGGTAAACCACTCTCACACCGACAACCGCCGAAAAAATGACAGGACACCATGACGCACGGCGCTGAAAGAGTGATCCGATCATCAAGGGCCGCAATCAAAAACGACTGCGTCCCACCACCTGAAGCTCCCGTAACACCCACCCGTTTCCGATCAGCACCTGGCAACTCAAGCACATAATCGAGAGCTCTCACCGAATTCCAAGTTTGTAATGCCATGACTTGAGGATCCCAGCGGTGCTCCCACCCCATCCGTTTGGAGTCACCATACCCAACCATCTCATAAGCAAAGATTCCGCAACCCATGCGCGCTAATGCACCACAGCGATATTGCATCTCATCGCGGTGTCTTCCATGATGGTGTAGATCCTCCTTAGACCAATGGCCATGGGGACAAAGAAAGACCGGCATTTTATCGACGGCAGTTTTGGGCAGATAGAGATTACCGCACAAAAAGTATCCGGGGATTGTTTCAATCCCGACATTTTCGACGGTGTATCCATCTCGCTCAACTCGAGAATGCCTAACAATCCGCATCTTGGTTTTTTTAGGCCATTTCTTGAACCCTATCCCATCCCGGATGCCACCTCGGACCAACTCCCGCCTCACCTGCCAACTCTCCTGATCCTTGGCTATGCCCTCAATATTTCGCAGCTCCTTCCGACTCTCGTCAAGAGTTCGGAACTGACCCACCCGCAACTCGCCCCACAACAATCCAATTGAACAAAAAACAACTCCGGTCCATTTCATAGCCGAAACTCTAACTATTCATTCTCAATAAATCCAAATAGATTTTCACCTTAGGGGCAAACTAAACTCTGATTTCTTAATCCAATCCCGGAGCGATCGAATCAAAACCCGCTGACGGATCACTTTACGCACAACCTTATCAGGAGCTCAAAGTAATCTCATACTTGCCACAAGGTGAATTGGCCCGAGGATCGGGGATGTTTATCTCCACTCAGGAACTGGAAGCGATGGCCAAGCTGAATCGCGTCCAACTTGCAACCTCTCTTCCTGGTCCAAAACCAATCTGTCTTGTCGGTACCCGTTCCACTGCCGGAGTTTCTAATCTCGCACCATTTTCAAGTATCACTCATCTCGGGTCCAACCCGATTCTTATCGGAATGGTGACCCGTCCCGACACTGTT
>ERZ802830.4683-NODE-4683-length-10821-cov-5.77067_pt1 | contig 10821 bp, 12 predicted proteins | sample MGYA00345654_ERZ802830 | MGnify/ENA primary metagenome ERZ802830 (study PRJEB30503, sample SAMEA104212375) | marine metagenome | biome: Westerlies Biome; feature: [SRF] surface water layer (ENVO:00010504) within the epipelagic zone...; material: water...
ATGTCATTCACAAGATTTAATTACGATGCCAATAGAACACAAAAATTACTACAAGAATCCACTTTTGCAGGAAGATATATTTTAAATACTCCAGGACCAGGTGCAAACTTACCATTTATGGAAGACAGCCAAGTCCGTCTTCAAAAGTGGGGTGCAAATGCCCATAACGAAGGTGCAAATATTGAGAGTGATTTACGAGGTTTAACACGATCATATAATCGTGACCATGTTGATTTTAATAATTACCAGGATTATCGCTTTACATCTCAACCATTATCCTATACGAAACAAAAGCCTTTTATAGAAGAGTCAAGAGCAAGTCATCCAGCTTGGGAATGTTTAGATAAAGAAGTATTCAATTGGGAACATCCTCATTTCAATCCCCAAGAGCATTTGAACAACACTTTTTCTAAAAATGATTCATCACGTCCTTTGACCAAAGATAAATATCGGGAACAACAAGGCAATGAATCAAGATTCGAAGTATTATTACCTCATTATAAATCCTCGGCAAAGGGTTCTCAACAACCTTGTTATAACAAGAAAGACTGTCCATTTGAAAAAACTATGTAAACAAAATATATATGAATTTAGAAGAACATGATGCAAAGTGTTATAGAGAACTAGTAAAAAAAGAATTATTACCTGAATTTAAAGCATATAACAAAGAATTTAAGGTCATTAAGGAGAACTTGAACAATCAAATAGAAAGAACAGTAAAACATATATCCGAACTAAAACGAAATAAAATAGTGATTTTATCAGGGTATCCAGGTTCAGGGAAATCAACAATTACAAATGCATTAAAAGAACATAATTATAAGGTTCTCAGTTTAGACGATAAAATAAAAAATTATAGTGATATGGTAAAGAAAACGCAATATTATATGAAACGAAAAAGCACAAAAAATATAGTTTTAGACGGCACATTTTTGAAACAAGAACAATTAGATATGTTTAAATGGGTAAATGATGAGAAGAATCATGATTTAATAATAATACATATAGATATTCCGATGACATTTGCATATTTTAATAACATAAAACGTTGTTTAGATAAGCGTAATAAAAGAACATCGGTGCCTTATGGAGTGTACGAATCAATGGAGAAATCCAAAACAGTAGTAGTACCAGAGAAGAATTCATATGTAATCCGTTATAAGTAGAGAACTTAAGTAAAATATAATATAATTATTTTATATACGTATTATAATTATATGGAAGCTATAGTCCCATTATTCGCTTTAGGTTCTCTATATATGGTGAACGAAAAACAAAAACAAAAAAATAAAAAAGAAGGATTTAATAGTAGTGGCCTTCCGAATGTTAGTATTCCAGATAAAAACTATAATAATGAAGTAGAGAACATACTATCAAATGAAACAGATAATACAACAAAATTAGGAACAGTAAATAAATATGATGGTGCTTCAGGTGCATATACCGACAAATACTTTGATAATAATAATAATAATTATTCAAGTGGTCCATCAGGCCAATACAAAACATTAGGCGGCGAATATGCAGATAGTTCTTATTTTAAACACAACAATATGGTACCATTTTTCGGTGGTAATATGAGAAATGCTATACTAGATGAGAATACCAGTGAAGCAGTTTTAGATAATTATACAGGTTCAGGTTCTCAAGATATTGTTAAACAAGAACAATCCCCTTTATTTGCGCCATCGGAGAACTTACAATATTCATATGGTGCTCCAAATCAGAATGATTTTTATCAATCCCGCGTAAATCCAAGTCAAAAGATAGCCAATGTAAATCCATTTAAACAAGAGAGTGTAGCTCCAGGTTTAGGTCTAGGATATGGAACAACTGGTAGCGATGGTTTCAATGCAGGTATGATGAACCGTGAGAGTTGGGTACCAAAAACTGTAGATCAATTACGTACTGATAATAATCAAAAAGCTGGTGGGGTTAGTATATTGAATTATGAAGGACCAGCCGTATCGCATATAAAAAAAGTAGGTTTTGAAGGTAAATTTGAAAAGAATCGCCCAGATCGTCATTATGAAAATACACAAGATAGATGGTTTACCACAGGTGGTTTAGAAAAAGGAGCAACAGCTCGTTCAGAACAAATAGATCGTTTTACAAATCGTAAAGAAATCGGACGTCAATATGAAGGTGCCGCAGGATATTATAATAGTGGTGAATATGTGAAAGGAAAATATGAAGAATCCCGTCATATTGATCTAGGAGCAGTACCATTAGGTGTAGCCCACGCAAAAAATAAGAATTCCGCTTGTGAAGGTGATTATGGTTATAAAGCGAAAAAAGCATATCCAAATAATCGTAGTAGTGAAACAAATTATTTCGGGTCATTAGGATATTCAGTAGGTGCTGCAGTAGCACCATTATTAGATGTATTACGTCCATCTCGCAAACAAAATGCAGTGGGTACTTTACGTCCATATCAAAATCCAAAATCACAAGTATCTGAAACTTATATGTATGATCCAAATCATAAAGCAAACACCACTCATCGTGAAACCACCGAAAAATCCAAATTCCATTTAAATGTAAATGGAAATCAACAAGGAGGTGCTTATAAAGTAACCGACCACCAAGCCGTTAATAACACACGTATGGAAACAGGAGATTTCTATTATTCAGGTAATGCAGCTGCTGGTAGTGGTACACGTGAAATGAGATCATATCAAGCAGAAATGAATCAACATAACAATGATATTAAGAGTTCCACAATTCAAGGAAGAATGGTTCCAGGTAATATGAAGTTATTGAATCATCATGTAAATATGAACCCAGCCCAAAAAGATGTTATGTTGAAAAATCAGCGTCCAGCAATGGGTTCTCTACCATCCAGAGGACCTTCTAGTCAAAATATCGGGAGTTCATCAATCGGTAATAAAGATAATTATTCAAATATTCAAATGGAACGAAATAATGGGGATATTATGAGTGCATTAAAATCCAATCCATATGCTGTAGATCATAGAAAAGTTCTGTAAATGATAAGGTACACTATTGATACATTATCATTTTGGTCATAAACTATATATTGTAGTACCAAGGTAATAACTCAAAGAAATCCTTTGTTTTTTGTATTAGCTTAGGGAAATCATCAAATATATGTAGTTCTTCATAAACAATGTGAGCGATGATTAATGCTTTTGAAACCCAATCTAAATCTGGATTAACATTGATAGGATTATAAGAAATAGTATTAAGTAAAATAGAACCCCCAACAATCAATGCAACGGTTTCTTTTAAATGGTCTTTGACATAATCAAAACTCATCTTATAATGATTGGGGACGTGAATGAAAAGCATATAATATAGAAATAAATTCCATTGCATACTAGGACCTAATAATACAAGTCCACTACTACAGACCAATTGAAAAACCATTTTTTCGGTATTTTTCAAGTTGAAATGTGGCATGTCATTTCTGAAATGAATAATAGCGCTTACAAGAAATGCATTATGTATCAAATTATCATTGTGTGAAATATGAGCAAATAAGGTTCCTGCGGTAGCAGCTAAGTTAATTGTATATAATTTAGGTATCAATTGATATTTTTTAGCGTGGATATAATCAGTTAATCCGTGGGGAGCAATAATCCAGGTTGGACTGTATTTCATTAAATAATTATGTAGAACCGGAGGAAGCATTATAGTAATTAGAAAGATATTATTAACCCCTTTACTAATAATATATTTATGAGCATATATAAGAGAATATGAATCATAAAAAATACGATCGGTTGCGAAAAGAAACCAACATATGTAAAATTAAACATCATAAACAAATAGTAGAATATGAGCAGTTTCTTAGTCATAAAATGTTTCGTATAAATAAATTAAAAAATATGTATAGTAAGGAAGTATATGATTGTTTACATAAACCGCGTTATCCGACATTTACCACAAGTAAGTACTAAGATATGAATAATCTGTTCATATTAATGGCTTCTAAGTTATAATCTTGTTGTTCAAATAATTTACGAATCATATCATCGTCTCTGAAACGTACGGTATAACTTTGTTGTATATTACCTCGCCCAATACGCCCAAGAGATTGAATTGTTTTTTGTTGAGTCATATTATTAATATCTTTACCAATAACACCGTGACAGAACTGATAGTTTGTGCCATAAATATAATCACTGGAAGCAATAATAATAAACAAATGTTGACTTTGTGCCAGTACTTTCATAAGTTCCAAATAATCTGCATTTCCATCTTTGATCAGGACTCCAATACCTAATAATAATAATACTTTCAGATTGTTTTCAATTTGCAATAATAATATCTGTCTGACAAATTCTTCACCAATATGAGGACTAAACGCATTATCAACAAAATCGTCACCAATCCAAGTAGATTGATGAGGACGACTATTCGGAATATATTTATAATCTAATGAAATAAGCATAACCTTTTTACGGAGTTTTTCTATTTCAGACACGAATTTCCTACATTCATTATTCATTTTGAGTTTTTCGACCTTTTCAGTGCCGTGTTCACCTTGTTCATTTTTTTCCATCTCATTCTCTATTTGTTTCTCAAGTTCATCAATTTTTTTGGTTAAATCATTATTTTTTGAAATTTTTGCGAGTAGTTTTTGGAATTCAGGAGTAGGAATATTTGATTGTTGTAAATAAAAGTTTCCTATTTTGTTAACATCTTCACATAAGTAAATAGTGGGTCCATCAGTAAGAGTATGAGCATCTTGCGTAGTGAATAATATTCCATTTTTAGAAACTTTTGGTTTTTTCACAGATTCATCAAACACACTATATGTTCTTTTCAAATCAATGCTATCAAGTTTACTATATGAAGGGTCTTGAAGAGAAGTAGTGCGTGTAATACCTGTTCCGAACTTAGGGTCATCATATTGCTTACATATATTGTAAATATTTTTCCAGTGTTCTTGAGGAATACTGCGTAAAACATCCAAATAATACTGTTTAATGCTATTCATAGTAATGTTTCCAATATCGCCATTGAAATATGTATCAATATTCATATCTTCATCTAAGACATTACGTGCTAAGACAATGTTTATAAAGCGAACAACACGTTCCAAATCAAAATATCTTAATAATGTTTTATTTTCCTCGCAGTATTCTACACATTTTCTCATATCGTCATAAGATTCATATAACGTATGAATTAAAACACAATAATTAGATTTATCCAATATAGGAATTGATTTTTGATAGTCATTACTGAATACATTGAAGATGCGTGAACCAAAACGAATTCTATAATCATTCAAAACATCAGCGATCTCATCATTGCGAGGAAGTGTGGCACAAGATAATACTACATTTGGAATAGAGTTCTTAGACCAATTGTCGTGAATGACATTATGCAATTCGTGTTCTTCACAATCCATACTAATGGTGGGTTCATCCCAGAACATAATAATATCTTCTTTGGCGTTAAAAGCCAACATATAATTCATACTTACTAAATATGACTTGACATCACAGATAATAATATCTACTTTATCGCCGACAGTATTATCGGCTTTGAAGATGCCTCCGGTCTTATAATTTCGTTCATATTCTTTTACAGCATTATAATGTAAGCGTACATCGGATGCGGTTTTACAACCAAATGCGAATGCCACTTTTTTACCGACATTAATTGCGGATTTGGCTAATGATAAACCAATATGACGGGCTACACAAACAAATATAATTTTATGAGAGTTAGATAATCCAATAGGTGTAAGGGTTTTTCCTGTACCGGTGGGGGCACAATATAAGACCAACTTAGGTTCATTACGATGGGATTTGAAAATATTATATATAGTTTTCTGATGACTGAATAGTCGCTGGTCTTTGTATTTCATTGTATATTCATTTTTTTCAATATATAAACTGGCATTTTGTAAAATCTGTCCCGCTGAAATATTTGGCGAATATCTAGCTATAATAAGTTTGGCAAAGTCTAAAATATATTTATTTATTTTTGTAATAGATGATTTTAATACGTGGATAAGTGAGTACAAGTAAGAAACAAAATTTGATTTTCCTTTTTTACTATATTTCATAATGTTATAGCATAAATCAATAATAAGAAATTCAAATATTTTATCTTTACTTGTACATATGTTCTGATCTAAGTTACTAATACGAATAGAATCAGTGCTTGTTAATTTTTTTAATTTTTTTGTATCTACATTAAATTTGAATGTACCATATTTTTTTAAAGTTTTATTGATCTTCTCTTGAAAATACTTCTCATATAAAACGCTATGAAGGTTATCTTCTGCATCCATCTTCAAGAAATTCAATAATGACACATTCTTATTTTGAAAAATATCGGGATTTTCATATCCTTCATCAATCATTTTAAGAATTTCTTTTTCATCCATAGAAACCTGTGCTTCTATACTCTCCCATTCTTTTTTGGTTAATTTTGTTTGTGCAAAGTCCATATTTTATTTATAGACTAGAATATACAAAGAATATAATCAATTTTTTATACTAATAACATAAAAGTATTTCCAGAGTACAATATAATCAAATGTATCATTTTTTATTTTCATCAAAAACAATTAAAATAGGGTATCATGACGTGCAACAATTATTGCATAATACAAATTATTTCATTATTAATACATTGCCACCAAATGAACAAGTGTGTCTTATAAAAAATACATTATCAACTATTGAAGAGCCACAAGTTATCAATGAAAGTATATCCAAATACAACTTCAAAAAATCCATAATTGTTTATGGAAAGAATTGCAGTGATTCAAGTGCTGATACAAAAGCAGAACAATTAATAAAATTGGGTTTTAAAAATGTTTATTTATATGGTGGAGGTTTATTTGAATGGTTATTGTTACAGGATATTTATGGAAATGATTTATTCCCTACTATAGGGAATACTGATGACATATTAAAATACAAAGCACCACGATTAATTACATAAAATGCTATTTTAATAAAAAATTGATTCGTAAAAGACCATTATATAATATGTAGAATAATATATAATGAATAAGGTACAAATAATTTCTATTGAAGGAAACATTGGAGCAGGAAAATCAACAATTTTGGAACATTTAAAAGAAACATATGCTGACAATGAAGAGGTTGCTTTTGTGGATGAACCAGTAGATATATGGGGTACAATTTGTGACGATAAAGGTGAAGATATTTTGACGAAATTCTATAAAGATCCAACCCAATATGCATTTATATTTCAAGTGATGGCATTTTCAACTCGTGTACACAAATTAAGAGAAGCATTATCTGAAAAGCCAAAAGCAAAAATAATGATATGTGAGCGTTCATTGGAGGCAGATTCAAATATATTTGCTCAAATGTTATATGATGATGGTCATATGGAATCTATAGAACATACAATTTATAAACGTTATTATGATATATATAAGAACGATTTCAAACATAGTGGCATAGTATTTATCAATGCAAACCCAGAGAAATGTTTTGAACGTATCCAAAAACGCAATAGAAATGGTGAAAATAATATAGCATTTGATTATATTAAAAAGTGCCATGAATATCATATAAAATGGTTAAATGGGGATATTGAACAGAAGTTATTGAATATTGATAGTAATATAGAAAAAACAGAATTGGTAATGAATGAATGGAAAGAGAAAATAAGATTATTTATGGATGAATTTGTGTAAAGCTTATTATGAAAATGATACCACTATGTGAACATCTTCCTTTTTAATACACTTACAAGCAGATATAGATAATTCTTCACGACGTTTACGTGTTTTAGTATTAGATGAGGTGTCTGTACCTTGTTTTTTTCTGGAATTGCTATTATTTTGATTCATATCCTTTTCAATATCATCGTAATGCTCTTCAATGTACTCAATGATCAAGTTATCAAATGCCCAACGAAAGAAATTGAGCTGTCCTAGTGTAGTCTCCATATTCGTTTTTTCATCATAAGGAATGGCAATGCGGTCCCATCGACAGAATGGGTCAAAACGCTTTTTGGAATAGGCTTTGAGTTTGAGCTTATATTCATTGAAGACCTTGAAACGACGATTATTCACTATGTAAACAGTGAAATACTTCTTGGCGTAGTTAGTGACAAACCAATCAATAATACGTAACGAAACTTTTGATTCACCATTAATAATAGAAATGAGCCTATTTAATACTTGTTTTTCATCATAATAATCCATTAAACTATTTAATAATAAATCATTTTGTGTAGTTGCTATTCTAACTGACATTTAGAATATTATATTCGTTTACTTTTATATTTTATTATATTTAAAATATAAATCCTATGTACTCAAATGTGTTTTACGAGAAACAATACCAATCCCAACAAAACATCCATTGTAAGTGGTATCCAAGCCAAACGTTGTTTTTGAAACAAATAGATAGACGCACACAAATATAATAAACCGTGTATCAAACGATAATTCGCCCACCAGGTGACTCCTCCCCCCTCAGGAGCATTCATACGTCCATTTGTAAAATACAAATATACAAAAGATGTACCAATAAGTAAAGTCAATAAACCTAAAACAGGAAGCCAATTTTTAGGTGTATATAGGGGACTTACAGCAAGAATAGTTCTAACCCCAATACACCCAATTAAAAAATATAATATACGTTGTTGTTTGGATAAATCGGATGACATATATACTTATAGTTGATATTTATTTGTGTTTGTTGTCTTTCTTGCCTTTTTTATCTAATTGAGTATTTCCTAACAATTGTCGTTTTTCTGCTAACTCTTCTTGCATACGCACATGCTTAGGACTGTATTTCCCATAACGCTCAAAATTCTTCCTTGCTTTATCTTTTTTTGTTTTTCTTTGTCCAGATTCGTCTTTCATTATGCTAGTATATATTAATACATTTATATATTTTCAATTTTTGATTTTTATAAAAAATTGAAACACTTATGATAATTATTGATATCTTAAACAAAAAGATGTCCTTAAACGAACAGTGCAAACAAATCCGTGAACTCCAGTCTACTGATGAAGACCTCGCTTTTGAACAATTGGGAGGTGTTCTTAGAGACTATATGAAAGATTACAGTTGTGATAATGTACTTTATTTATATTATGTAGATTCAAAAGATAATTACAATACTTTCCGAGAGAAAACCGAAATTATATTTGGTTTATTGTATGATATCTGTTACGATGAAGAACAAATCAATGAAGTATCTAATGATCCGTCCATCAAAGAGGAACTCACCAAATATTGGAAATTTATAGAATCATTACAATTTATCAAAAAACATATTCGTAATATTGATTTTAAACAGAAGAATTCAGTAGAAGTCAGGTGTTTTCATACATATATAAATTATTGTAAAACTTATTTGGAAGATATGTATAATGGAATAGAGGAATTGAATAATACAATGGATGAATTGAATGATTCATTAGATAAACTAACCGAAAAATTAAGTACATTAGCCAAGGCATAGAAACATTAGGGTGAGTAAAAATGTGTTTTTTAAAATCTTTTCAAGATGTATATGTACGTATATTTTTTATTATGTTCCGATGGATCAACCTATATAGGAGCAACCGTGGATTTGAATAGACGATTAAGACAGCATAACAAAGAAATAAAAGGTGGAGCTCACGCAACTGGAATGAAAGTGGATAAGGGACATCAATGGAAAAGGGTTTGTTATGTTTCGGGATTTCCAAATTGGAATGGTGCCTTACAATTTGAATGGCGATGGAAACAATTGTCACGCAAAATGGATAAAAAAATGGTTCCATTAGAAAGGCGATTACAAGCTCTGCAGCAACTACTATTATTAGAAAGTTCAACCACTAAGGCAATTCCATATTCGGAATGGGAAACCAAACCAACCGTACATATAGAAGAGGAAATGGAAATGTGTTCGGTCTATTTGGAAGAAAATGAGTGTTATAGTATCATTTTTACCCACCCATAAAAACATTTTATAAAAACAGTATAAAAAATATCTCATTGTATACTATATAATGAGTTGTTTAGGAATAGATCGGTATTGCCGACCTTGTAAATTCAAAATAGTAAATGACACCAAATGTTGTAAAAATCATCAGTATTTACAACAGTATGGAGGAGAAGAATTGAAAAATATGATAATATGTACGGGATGTAAAAAATGTTTTCATTCGTCAACAGGAAGTAAGACGTGCGATATTTGTAAAAACAGAAACAAAGTTAATTGTAATAAAAAAGTCACAATCTCCTGTGCAAAGGAAGGTTGTAAATTCAAGAAATCAAAAGATAATAAGTATTGCGGTATACATCAAGTATGTATATTTTTGGATGATGTGAAAGAACGTGGCATGAAGGCGTGTAATCGCTATACTAGAGGATGTCGCAATGTTTTAGATTTAAACGACAAATACAGTAATTGCGAAAACTGTCGAGAAATGATACGTGAAAAGGACAGACAACATCGCGAGGAAAAAAAGTCGGTTGAAGTCGTAATTGAAAAAGACCAAAAGCAATGTCCTACTTGCTATGAAGTATACAATAATTCATTATTCATTGGCGTCAAAGGGGATGTTGTAAAAACGTGCAAGCATTGTCGGGATAAAAATAAAATTCAGGATGCAAAGCGAGATAAAGAACAGAGAAGAGCAATGGGACGTGTATATGACAACAAACCAGAGAGGAAAGAAAAGAAAAAAGAATGGGAAAAGAATAACTATGATAAACGCTGTAAAATAAATTTGATTTCCCGTCAAAAAGCAATACAAAATGGTGTGGGTGAATATTTGAAAAGAAATGCAGAAAATGCAAAACATTGGAGAATAAATAATCCAGAAAAGCAAAAAATAGGAACTGATCATAA
>ERZ802830.4691-NODE-4691-length-10805-cov-5.77963_pt1 | contig 10805 bp, 7 predicted proteins | sample MGYA00345654_ERZ802830 | MGnify/ENA primary metagenome ERZ802830 (study PRJEB30503, sample SAMEA104212375) | marine metagenome | biome: Westerlies Biome; feature: [SRF] surface water layer (ENVO:00010504) within the epipelagic zone...; material: water...
GTGGCTCAAATTATAACATATGGTACAATGGCTGCTAAATCTTCTATTAGAGACACAGGAAGAGTTTTGGACTTACCTCTTCCCCAGACTGATAGACTAGCAAAACTTGTCCCTGATGTAAAACTTAATAAACTCTTCAGTTGGTCTAAAGAAGATGTAAAAAGTAACTTATCAAATGATCAGCTTAAAAATGCGGAAGAACTTATCCTTAAACTTGAAGAGGAGGGTATTGAAGGAGAGGTTATAAGACAAGCAAAATTAGTGGAAGGCTCCCTTCGTAATACAGGAATTCATGCATGTGGGGTAATTATAACTCCATCAGATATAAGAGATTTTGTCCCAGTTTCTCTTGCTAAAGATTCTGAAATGTGGTGCACACAATATGATAATTCAGTTGCTGAATCAGCTGGACTATTAAAAATGGATTTTTTGGGTCTTAAAACTTTAACACTTATAAAAGATACTGTTAAAATAATTAAAGCAATGACTGGTAATGTTATTGATATAGATACTATTCCTTTAGATGATGAAAAGACCTATGAACTTTTTCAAAAAGGAGAAACTGTAGGAATTTTTCAGTACGAATCTCCAGGAATGCAAAAACATCTAAAATCTCTAAGACCAACAGCATTTTCTGATTTAATTGCAATGAACGCATTGTATAGACCAGGTCCAATAGAATATATTCCAAGTTTCATAAAAAGAAAACATGGTAATGAAGAAATTGCTTATGATTTACCTGTTATGGAAGAATTTTTAAAAGAAACTTATGGAATTACGGTCTACCAAGAACAAGTTATGTTATTATCTCAGAAGCTTGCAGGATTTTCTAAGGGAGAGGCTGATACCTTAAGAAAAGCAATGGGTAAAAAGAAGGTTGATTTATTAAATAAAATGAAACCTCAATTTTTAAATCAAGGGCAAGAAAGAGGACATGATACTGAAATTCTAGAAAAAATTTGGAAAGATTGGGAAAAGTTTGCGTCTTATGCTTTTAATAAATCTCATAGTACTTGTTATGCATTAATAGCCTATCAAACTGCTTTTTTAAAAGCCCACTACCCTGCAGAATATATGGCATCTGTATTGAGTAACAATATGAATGATATTAAATCAGTAACATTTTTCATGAAAGAATGTAATAGGATGGGGCTTAACGTATTGGGACCTGATGTCAATGAAAGTTGGTATAAATTTGCAGTAAATGATAAAGGTGAAATAAGATTTGGTCTTGGAGCAGTAAAGGGAGTAGGGCATGGTCCAGTTAAGAATATTGGGGATGTAAGAAAGGAATCAGGAAATTTTATTTCAATTTTTGATTTTGTTAAAAGAGTGAGCTTAAAAGACTGTAATAAAAGAGTTTTAGAAAGTTTGGTAATGTCCGGAGCTTTTGATTCGTTCAATAATTTTCATAGAGCTCAATTTTTTCAAGTGGATGAAAAACAGGTCTCATTCGTAGAAAAATTAATAAAGTTTGGACAAGCTTTCCAAGCTAAAAGCAATTCACAACAAGTCAATATGTTCGATGCATTTGGAGATTCTTTAAAGTTAGCTGAGCCTATAATTCCCGAGTCAGAAAAGTGGAGCAATTTTGAACTTTTAACAAGGGAAAAAGAAGTTGTTGGGATATATATTTCGGGTCATCCATTACAAGATTATTTATTAGAGTTAAAATATTTTTGTGATATCAATCTTAAAGTCTTAAATGAAAATTTACAAGATTTACCTGAGAGGGAGTTTTCTTTTATTGGATTAGCAAGTAGTGCAGCAAATTTAGAAAGTAGAAGAGGAACTAAATATGGTGTATTAGAGTTACAAGATATGGAGGGTCAGATGGAGTTTAGATTATTTGGTGAACAATATTTAAAATTCATGCATTTTCTTGTTCCAGGTAATTTTTTATTTATAAAAGGTAAGGTCCAACAACGTCCTAAATATTATAAGTCAGATGAGTTTCAGAAAGAGTTTAGAATTCAACAAATTGAGGTCCTAGATGATGTTAGGGAAAAATTAGCTAACTCTATATTTTTAAGATGGGATTATCAATTTATTGATAAGGAAAAGGTTAAAAGCTTAGAAAAGTTATTTGGAAAATATAAAGGAAAAAATCAAATAATATTTGAACTATTAGATCAAAAAACAAAGTCCTACGTCACACTAAATTCAAGAAAATTCAGATCAAACATTTCTAATGATTTAATAAATAAAATCAGTCAATTTGAAGGGTTTTTAGGTTATTCCATCAACAAATCATTTATGAACCATTATGTCGAAAATAATAGTAATGACATTTAGAATCTAATTGAGCATTTTTGTATGCTATCCAAACAAAATATATATCTTTGAAAAAATAAATAATTTTTAAAAATGGCACTTGAATTTACAGAAGAAAATTTTGAATCTTTAGCAATAAAATCAGAAAAATTAGTAATGGTTGATTTTTGGGCCGAGTGGTGTGGCCCATGTAGAATGGTAGGCCCTCACGTTGAAGAATTAGCTACAGAATATGATGGAAAAGCCATAGTTGGAAAAGTCAATGTAGATTTACACGGTGGGATTGCTGCACAATTTGGTGTGAGAAATATTCCTACTATAGTTTTCTTAAAAAATGGTGAGTTGGTAGATAAGGTTGTTGGAGCTGTTCCGAAAGATCAATTAGCTGAAAAATTAGATGCCAATATTTAAACTATCTAATAATCATAATTCCTCCAATCATTTTAACATTTTCTATTTCATTGCTTAATATATAATAATATTGGCCTTCACTAACTTCTTTTCCATTTTGATCCACTCCTTGCCAATTATTTTGAAAGGGTTCTTCATTAAATACTAAGTTACCCCATCTGTTAAATATTTGTATTTGAAATCGATCATTAATTCCATCAATAATGAATCTATCATTAACTCCATCAGAATTAGGACTAAATATATTTGGAATAATAATTTCTGCAGGTAATATATTTATTTCTATACAATTAGTGTCAAAGCAATTAAATTCATTAGCAGCTTCTAAGCATATTGTATAATATCCAGCATATTTAAAATAATGTATAGGCTCATATTCTGTACTAGTTGAGTCATCTCCAAAAGTCCAAAAGTTAATAAAAGATGAGTCAATTGCATTTTGGAAAAAGCTGATGGGTTCATCGGCTTCAAGTAAGTTATAATTATAGCTTACAGAAATATTATGATAATTGGTATCAACAATTATAAAATTCATAGTATCACTACAATTATAATTATCTATTACAACAAGCTGATAATTATTTGCACTAAGATTTTCAATATTAATGGAGTCACTTAATAAGTTATTCCAATAAAATTGAAGACTATCTGAGGGAGAGGAAATTGAAATATTTGAAATTGACCCATTTGATTGACCACAGTCTTCATTGTTTAAAATTAAATTCGAAGAGTCTATAACTGGACCAGAATAGTCAGGAACATGAAATGAATGACTTGCTAAGCATCCCATTCCATCTAAAATTTGCAAATTATAATTTCCACTATTAAGATTAAATGTATCAATAGTTAAAGAATTTATATTGTTCCAAGTCCAACTATATGGATTAATTCCTCCAGAAATGTTAATTCCGAAAATACTGCCATTTTCTTGGTCACATTTCTCTCCTTCAATGATTAAATTAGAGCTATCTATTGTTAAATCAGGTACATCAATACAAAATTGATGAAAATTACTTGCCCCTCCAGTAGAAGCAGTAAATCCCCAATAAACCATTGGATTGCCATTGAAAACATTATTTATAATATCACCAGTATAAGTTAAAACCAGAAAAATATTATAATAAACGTTCATTAGAGTAGCTATGGGATCCCAAGTGATTCTTAGTGGTTCTGGAACACAATTTTCTACCTCTCCCAAGTCATAAGGACCCGCAATATTATTAGTTGAAGAATGAAAAACATCGCCATTTAAATTTATGGAAATATGATCATTAAACATATCTCCGTGAGATGTATTTTGATAAGTGTCTATATATATTCACAAAGAAGGAGAGACTCCCCCAAGACCCATTTGACCTCCAGAAGACCCAATACTTGTATTTAAAGGTTGAAGTGCAAACACCATTCCATCTGCCCCTCCCCATTGTCCACTGTTACAACCAAGATTTACTGAAAATGATTTATCAAAAGCTTGATTTAAATCAATAAGATTAACGTTCCATACAGAACCAGCTTTATTTCCCATATCGGGTGTTAGTTGATAGCATTTACAATCTATGGTACTAGCATCTCCATTTAGTTGAAATTGGCCTTTAATCAACAAATTAATAGAAATAGATAAAATAATGATCAGTATAAATTTTTTGATAGTTTAAAACTTAATTGTTATCCGTTATAAAATTAAAAAAATCCGTTTTAATCAATAATATATATCATATATATATCGTTTAATAACCATAATGAAATTCAAATTTTTAATTTTGTCGTTGGTAAATGAAAATTATTTTAATTGGATATGGTAAAATGGGAAAGCTTTTAGAAATAAAAGCTAAAGAAAGAGGTCATCATATTATAAAAGTTTTAAATAATCCAAATTGGTCCAAAGAAGATTTATTAGGAAGTGATGTAGCTATTGATTTTTCCAACCCTTTTTCTACTGTAGAAAACATCCATAAATCTTTCAAAATAGGAGTTCCAATAATAGTTGGAACAACTGGGTGGTATGACCAAATCGAAAAGGTTAAGTCTTGGTGTAATGATTATAATGGATCTATTCTATCAGCAACCAATTTTTCTTTGGGAATTCATGTTTTTTTTGAAATAAATAAACAATTATCAAAATTAATGAATAACCAAAAATCTTATACTACTACTATAAAAGAGACCCATCACAAGGAAAAAATAGATTCACCCAGTGGAACTGCTATTACTACTGCTGAAATAATTCTTAGCGAATTGGATAGATATAATCAGTGGAATAATTTAGAATCTGAAGCTAAAGATAGTATAACTATAATTTCTAAAAGAGAGACAAAAGTACCCGGAACTCATGAGGTTGTTTATGAAAATAATATTGATGAATTAACCATATCCCATAGAGCTAAAAATAGAGAAGGTTTTGCAACTGGAGCTATAATAGCTGCAGAATTTATATTGGGTAAAAAAGGATTTTACACCATAAAAGATATTTTAAAGCTTTAATATGATACCATACATTCTTTTATTTTTAATGATATTAATTTATTTTCTTTCTTTTTGGAAAATTTTTGAAAAAAATGGTCGAAAAAAATGGGAGGGATTAGTCCCTTTATATAATATATATATCTGGTTAAAAATTATAAAAAAACCATGGTGGTGGTTATTTTTCTTTCCGATTCCTTTTGTTAATCTAATTGTTACAATTGGATGCAATGTTGAAACGGCAAGACTTTTCGGGAAATATACGGTAAAGGACACTCTTTTAATGATACTTGTCCCCTGGTATTATATTCCTTTTTTAGCTTTTAATAATGATAATAAAGTTGTTGATCAAACAGATTGGAGTAAGCCGAAAGATAGAGAATCAAGGAATTGGCATGATCAGATAACTTTATTTTTCATAGCTCCTTTTGTTGGTCATACTCTTTATTTTATTTCTAGAGCTTTTGGTTCAAAAGATAAACCAAATAAAAAAACAATGGCAGCTGATTGGACCAATGCCTTAGGTTTTGCTATTGTAGCAGCATCAATAATAAGATCATTATTTTTTGAGGCTTTTACAATACCTACTGGTTCTATGGAAAAAACAATGAGAATCGGAGATTATTTATTTGTTAACAAGATGAAATATGGAGCTAAACTTCCACAAACTCCTATTTCTATCCCTTTCGTTCATAATAGAATTCCATTTACATTTATCCCATCATATGTTGACTGGTTCAGCTCAGATTACAGAAGATTATTTGGATATGGGAAAATAAAAAGGGGTGATATTATGGTTTTTAATTGGCCAGTTGGAGATTCTGTTATTGTTCATGACGGGGTTATCGCTCATGATTACTATGCTATTTTAAGAAATCAGGCTTTTATAAATTGTGTAAGAGATTTAAAAGCATATGATAATAATAGTATTAATCTTTCAAGTGAACGTTATCAAAAATTAGAAGCAAAGTATTTAAACGCTGCTCGAAAAAAATTAATAAATGGAGGAGGATTGACTCAGTCTCCAGTAGGTCCAATAGATAAGACTGGGGGAATTGCTACTTTACCTATTGATAAAAAAGAAAATTATATAAAACGATGTGTTGCAGTTGGAGGAGATACATTAGAAATAAAAGATAACATGCTTTACATTAACAATAATCCTGAAGATCAAAAAGATGAAGTCATTTTCAATTACAACTTTTATTTCAAACCAGGTTCCTACATCCCACAAGATAAAATATTGGAAGATTTTGAAGTATATACTGATCAACACACTAGATACAATATTGATAATAAGTATATTTCAATTATTGACACCTCTTTCAAGGATTCAACGGTATACATAAAAAAATTAGTTGCTTTTAGTAAAGAACAGATTACTTGTTCTCCTCAGACTGCAAAAACTTTAACAAGATATTCTGGTTTGGATAGTATGAAGCAAGATATCCATCCTAAAGGTTTTGACTATGCTATTTATGGTCAATATTTTCCTTATTTTCCAAATCACCCAGACTTTAATTGGTCTAGAGATAATTATGGTCCGTTAATTATCCCAAAAGCTGGATGGAGTGTGGATTTAAATGATTCTACTTGGATTTTATATAAAAGAGCTATTGAAGTTTATGAGAAAAATATTGTTTTTGTTAATTCTAATGGTGAATTTATTATAAATGGTGACATTGTAAAAGAATATACGTTTAAACAAAATTATTATTGGTTAATGGGTGATAATAGGCATGGTTCAGCCGATTCAAGATGTTGGGGTTTTGTTCCAGAAGATCATGTGGTTGGAACAGCATCTTTTGTTTGGTTTTCAAAGCATCCTGAGACTGGAATTCGTTGGGACAGAATTTTTTCTACAGTTCATTAATGCTATCGGTTTTTAGTTCTCTTTATGCAGGTAATTTGATGTACTATTCATCATTACTGAAAGCTGAAAAGGCGACTATTGATCTGTATGAAAATTTCCAAAAACAATCATTTAGAAATAGATGTTGTATAGCCTGTCCAAACGGTATATTAAACTTAATTATACCTGTTTGTAGAAAATCCAAGTCCATAATTAAAGATGTTAAAATTGATGACTCTCAAAGTTGGAGAAAAATTCATTGGAAGTCACTAGAAAGCTCCTATAGGTCGTCCCCTTATTTTGAGTTTTATGAAGATAGATTCCATTCAATATATTTACAACAAAATTGTAATTATTTGTTTGAGTTTAATCAACTTATTTTTCAAGAAGTTTTAAAAGCTCTTAAAGTCGAAATCGAAGTAACTTTTACAGATTCTTATATCCCAATAAATGATACCGGTTCGGATTTTAGAACTATAATACACCCTAAAATAAAATTAAATAATCAATTTAAACAATTAAAGTATCATCAAGTATTTCAAGAAAAGGAAAAGTTTATACCGAACCTGAGTGTTTTAGATTTATTATTTAATGAAGGCCCTATGGCGAAACAAATTCTTTTGCAGTAGAATAATTACAGGCATTAGTAATTACATTCATAATTTCTGTTCTAATATTCATACTTATGAGTTTGTGATTTTCAGCATCTGGATAAACCCTATTGGAAAGAAAAACATATAGTATTCCACTTTCAGGATCAGCCCAAGTTAAATTACCAGTGAAACCCGAATGACCAAAACTTTTATAAGAGGCGCATTCAAAACATGTTGGTCCTCCAGCACCATCTCTTATAGGTTTGTCAAATGCGATTCCCCTTCTGTTATTGTTTGTTTCATAATATGGAGATGAAGTATATTTCTCTATAATTTCCGATTTAATAATGGTATCTCCTCCATAAACTCCATTATTCAAGTACATCTGCATAATAGCTGCCAAATCATTTGCATTTGAAAATAATCCTGCGTGACCTCCTACACCACCTAGTAATGCAGCTCCTTGATCATGTACATAACCATGTATTAATTGGTGACGAAAAAAAGTATCATTTTCAGTAGGAGGAATTCTATTTAGGTTCCATTTACTTAATGGGTGGTAACCAATATTTTCAAGTCCCATATTTTTATAAATATTTTCTGCAACTAAATTTTGGTCTTTTAATGTTAGTTTTTTAATTATTTCATTAATAAAATAATACCCTATATCACTGTATTTATATCTTTTATTTTCTTTAACATCTGTTGACAGAATTCTGCTAAAAATAGTATCCCTATAAGAGCTTAGCATATATAAGTTTTTAGCTACAAGGTTTTGATGTATGGATGATGGAAGTTTGCTGTAAAGTTCATAGGATGGTAAACCATCATTTAGAGTTTGTATATAAAAAGGAATCCAAGAAGCTAACCCAGCTTGATGAGTTAAAACATCTTTAATTACAAGATTTTTATAGTCTGTTGAATCTAAAATATTTGGTAAATAATAACCTAGAGTTGAATCTACATTAAATCTATTATAAGATTCTTGTTGCATTAAAATTAATGCAGAGCTGGCTATTTTTGTAATGGATGCCAAGTCATAAATATCAGAATTCTCTACTTTCTTTGAAAGACTATCATAAGTGTGATTTCCAAATGATTTTTTATAAAAGACATGGCCATTTTTAGCTGCTATAATTTGGCAGCCTGGCATAGCTTTGTTTTTTATACCAGCATTGACGATAGAATCAATTTTATAAAGTTGATTCTTTTTTATTTTTATATCAATAGGACTTACGTAAGAAAGTCTTATTTTTTTGGATTTAATTCCAGATTGGGCTTTATAGTTATGGGATAAATCTGTTTTTAAAACATTATTACAACTTAGTCCACCAAATATTATTTGACCAGAAAAACCTAAATCTTTAGATTTTTTATTTGGACTGAATAATATACTTTGGCAGCTTTTATTTATTAGATCTTCATACATTAATTTTCTTCCACCAACATAATTTAATATGACTTTATTTTGGTTACTGATAGTGCTTATCATGTTAGCAATAATCTCATGAATAGTATCAGTATTAACTATGATTATATTAAACGATTTTAGTTCTTTAATCATTGATCTAACCATTCTTTTAGATGAGAAGGTGTTGAAATGAAAGTGTTCAACAGTTGAATAATGATCACAAGCTTCTTCAAAAATGTTTAAATTATTAGAAGATAAATTTAGACTGGCAATTTCTAATGTATCTAAATTTTTAAGTGGAATTAGACCTTTATGATTTTTAAGTAGTACGCTTGAATGAAAACTTATGGAATCATTGGCATGGTAGTGGTTAAAAATGAAAATACAGAAAGTGAGAGTTAGAATTATATTTATGAATTTTCTCATTTAATATGTTGATATTCAATTTTGATTCCAATATTAATTTTATTTTCGTTAGAATTTATATTTAAATGAAAAGTTTAAGAAAAATAAAATGTTGATAAACTAATTTATAATAATTATAATTATGTCAATAGATTTACAAGGTTCTGATTTAAATAAATTTATTTTAGTAGGTGATAGAATATTAATCAAACCAAAAAATGCTCCAAATAAAACTAGATCAGGGCTGTATTTACCACCAGGAGTTCAAGAAAATGAAAAAATTCATAGTGGTTATGTAATTAAGGTTGGCCCTGGCTATCCTATACCCGGAAATTTAGATGACGAACCCTGGATGGAAAAAAAAGGTAGTTTAAAATATATTCCATTACAGCCCGAGGAAGGTGACTTGGCTATTTATCTTCAGAAAAGTGGATTTGAGATTCAGTACAATAAAGAAAAATACATCATTGTATCTCATTCCTCTGTTTTAATGATAATAAGAGATGATAGTTTATTTAGTTAAGAATTAGTGTCCAATACCTTTTCAGAATGGTATTCTCCTGCATCTAATTTTGATTTGATTTTATTGAAAATATTTATTGTGTAATCAACATCCTCAAGTGAATGTGATGCTGTAGGTATGAGTCTTAATAAAATAACATCCTTGGGAACAACAGGATAAACTACAATCGAGCAAAAAAGACTATAATTTTCTCTAAGGTCAAAAGTTAGATTTGTAGCTTCTCCAAGAGTTCCACTAAGCATTACTGGGGTTACACAAGAATTGGTATTTCCAAGATTAAAACCTGATTTTTTAAGTCCTGACTGAAGAGCGTTGGTGATTTTCCAAAGCTTATCTTTTTGTTCACTAGCCTTAAGTAATTCTAACCTTTTTAAACCACCAATTACGAAAGGCATTGGTAATGACTTGGCAAAGATCTGAGATCTCATATTATAAGCTAAATAATTTATGACATCATCAGTGCTACAAACAAATGCACCAATACTAGCCATAGATTTAGCAAATGTCCCAAATAAAACATCAATTTCATCTTGCATTCCTTGTTCCTCTCCGGCTCCTTGCCCTTTGTTGCCAAGCGTTCCAAAACCATGAGCATCGTCGACAAATAATCTAAAATTATATTTACCCGATTTTCTATATTCAATAATCTCTTTTAATTTTCCTTGATCACCACTCATTCCAAAAACACCTTCAGTAACTACTAAAATTCCTCCACCAGTTTGTTCGGCAATTTTTGTGGCTACATTCATTTGTTTTTCAAAGCTGTGCATATCGTTATGAAGAAAAACTTTTCTTTTTCCTTGATGAAGTCTAACTCCGTCAACCATGCAAGCATGAGATTCACTGTCATATACAATGACATCATTTCTATCCACT
>ERZ802830.4694-NODE-4694-length-10801-cov-39.4806_pt1 | contig 10801 bp, 11 predicted proteins | sample MGYA00345654_ERZ802830 | MGnify/ENA primary metagenome ERZ802830 (study PRJEB30503, sample SAMEA104212375) | marine metagenome | biome: Westerlies Biome; feature: [SRF] surface water layer (ENVO:00010504) within the epipelagic zone...; material: water...
GAGCATAAAGCACATCGTTTGCGCGCATTTTGGAACGCTCCGCTACGAATAGGTCTCCACGAGTATATTCCTCTAGGACTGTGAGCATTTTATAACTGCACTCATTGCTGAGTATATCATACACGAAGTCGATAGCCCAAATGTGGTTTGGATGAGTGGGAAGAAGCCTGATGACTGAACCGTCTTTATCATGAAGCCGTCGTCGTTTCTTGTACCTCTGCGGGTTTTGTAGGCCTTCTTCTGCCCAAAGCCGTTCCACCGTTGTTAAGTAAAATGATCCACTGGATCATTTTTTATGCTTCTAACTATGGTTAACTTGACGCTCTTTCATGCGTAATAACGTAGTGACTTTACAATACTCATATCGGCCATGCTGTTTGGCCAATCTTATCATCGCTAAGCGCAATTCTTCATCACTGTTAGGTCTCTCTTGAGTTCAAAAGCTAGACCGTGACATGCTAAGCACCGAATAAATGCGACGTTCCGATGTATTTGATTTTTGACGGGTATGAACGAAAGCCTGACGCAACCCGTCAATCGTTAGGCCTTTGGCTTTAAATTATCGAGGCTTTTCTTCAAAATTAATTTATCAAGCTATAAATCTGCTACAATCTTCTTAAGACGCTCATTTTCCTTTTTAAGCGCATGCATCTCAGAAAGTTGTGACCGTCCCATTCCACCAAACTTCTCACGCCAATAATAATATGTCTTATCTGAAATTCCTGCTTTACGGCAAGAACTCACAACATCAAGCCCATCATGCAAATGGAAATTAATCTCTCGTAATATCTTCAGCTTATCCTCATCAGCAGATCGTTTCCTTGCCATCGTTAAGACCTTCTGACACAATTATAACCTGATCTAGTTTTAGCGGGCTAGGACATAGTCTTGGAGAGCGACGTGCTTATTCAATTTGGCGAAAATATTATAGATGAAGAAAATTTAACAACGTGATGGTCAGCATATCCATAGACCTACTGCTCTAGCTCGCTACGCAGGTAGAGGCTGAGGTTGCTGTTTGAAAAATATAAAAAGTTCGGGGAAAAGGGGATGTTGATGCCTTCCGAGCTAATATCCACGCTGGAATTTAAAGGATCATGCCTTCAACGGCTGGCGTGATCGAATGCAATCGTTGATGCTCGCGTATTTCAGCCGCGGTGCTTTGTGATGCTTAGGCAGAAGATAATAGATGATTTTATAAGAATGGGTATATTATGGCTGTGCATCAGATAACCAACGCCGCGAATGCAATGAGAAATGCCATTATGAACTCATTTAACAAAGAAAATCAGAGGTTCACCAAGGTCAAAATGTGCGCCAGCTTGGTGCAAGCAAAGGATTAACCGCATGCGTTCTTTCCTTTTGGCAATTTTGACAGTGCTGGCCACGCAGGCTTGCTCGGAGAGTGACGATATTTTGAAGGATGCGATCGACGCGGTTGATGCCAATGTTGTATTCATGCGCCATGCAGTGGCGCCAGGGTTTGGCGATCCAGATAATTTTTCCTTATTGGACTGCAGCACCCAAAGAAATCTTGACGCAAGCGGTCGCAAACAGGCGCGGGCTATTGGCGCATCTATTCAAAAAAGCAGTATCCGCTTTGACAAAATATTATCGAGCGAATGGTGCCGTTGTAAAGAAACCGTTCAGCTCCTTGGGATAGGTCAATGGCAAACCTTTTCTGGATTAAACTCATTTTTTCAAAATTATGCTGATAAAACTGCGACTCTCAGAGAGTTGGAGCTTCAGCTAAAGAATAAAGATGACGGTATGATGTTTTTTGTGACCCATCAAGTGGTAATAAAAGCCGCAACGGGGGTATCGGTTGCCAGCGGTGAACTTGTGGCTTTCAACAGCGTGTCTAAGCAAAAAAAAACATTCCGCTTGGATTGATCGCAAACTTGAGCATGGCCGAAATAGCCCTTAAAGTCCGGCAACGCATGCACAGATGGTCTTTAATTCGCAGCGTATAGGTAGCTGCTTAGCGCGCTGGCTTGGCTCTTTGCGACTATTTGCCCAAAAAAACGCGCTGGATTGCGGCGGTTAGGCCAGCGTTCTGATCTCTTGCTGCATTTACTATGACGGCTTTTTATAGCGGTGACCGTCCTTTCCAAAAGACGCTGAGTTTTGGCAATGCGTATGGTGTTTTGGCTTTGTAATCTGCAAAGCGCGCTCCGTAACGTTGAGAAAATCTGCGTTCTTTGAGCCGGGGCGCCAGAAGACAATAGGCGCTTAACACGATTGCAAGGCATAATTGGTCGGGTGTCCAAATCGGAACGGTCCAAGTGGTTAGAGCAAATGCAACATAGATTGGTTGGCGGATAATTTTGAATAGGCCCTGTGTTGGCATATCGGGAAAGACCGGTTTTATCCTTTGAACCAATGACATCCACCCCAAAGCACCAGATTGAACTTCGGCGCCGGCGTCGAAGCTGGCCCATATCAAAAGGAGCCAGGAAATAGCATAAAGCGTCGAGATTATAGCAAACGGCCAGCCTTGTGCCTGTCACCAGGTTGTTCTACTTGGCGTCCAAAGGGCAAATAGCGCCAATAATTGGATCGAGGCAATTATCGCAAACGTGGTTGTGGCCAATGTCGCTCCATAGCCAGACGGTGCCAGCTTGGCTAAAATGATCCGGCCAGGCTTGGTCAGTAAAATTGAATGTGCCAGAGGAAATTGTAAAATCAAGGCCAGTTTCGCCGCAAGGGTCCAAGGCGGTGGAACGCCACCGAAACTCTTGCTCATTCCAAAAAACATCGCGGTCATCATAGAAAGTACGGCCAACAAAAATATAAAGTGGCAGATAAATCCATATGAAACCGCCACAATAATCCGACGTTTCCCAGCCGGTGGGGTGAGCGATCCAATTGCCAGTTCGAGCAGTCGGGTCAAGCGCGCGTTTAAAGTCTCTCTCATGATATTAAGATAATTCAAGATCATGCAATGCCTAGTTTTTTGACCGCGCCGAGCGTTAAGTCAGATTTAATAAAAGAGCTTGGGACAGGTTTAAGAAAAGAGAATACAGGCCAAAAATGTGTGATTGACTAAAAAAACGCTTGGTTATTTCTCGCGTCGATGCGCAGATATTAAGCCAAGGATGGCGAAAAACAAAAAGGCGGCTGGCACCAACGTTACCATCACTTTCAGCGCGGTTAGGGCCTGATCGGGTTGCTCGATTTTACCTATTGTTGAGGATTGAAACCCATATATTCCAAGGATTATGGCCAAAAATCCAGGCGCGATCGCGTTTGCGACTTTCTGACCAAACAGCCAAACTGCGCTGAAAGCCCCCTCGATGGCCTCACCAAATTCTACGCGCGTTTGGTCCATTAAATCGGGATACATGGCCCAGGGAATTTGTTGATAAGCGCCGTTGGTCACACCAGCCAGCAGAAACAAAATAAACATTGTGGTGATATTCGTCGATGGAAGCGCATAGAAAAGGATAAAGAGAAGTATAATATACGCGCCCAAACCAGAAATTAAGGCGCCTGATTTTCCCAAGATATTTGACAAGAATACCCAGAAAACCTGACTACACATTGCGCCGATGACAAAGGCGGCAAATAAGAAAGAGAGTATTCCGAGATTTTTGGAGATTGTGGAAAGAAAGGAGGCTTCACCATCAAAAATGAGGTAGATCGCAGCGAATGGCAGGCCGGCAGTGATCGTGGCAATGGCCATCGTCATCAGACCGTATAATAAAACCAATCTCATAAATGGTTTGTTTTGATAAACCAGTAAGGCCATGCTGCGCAGGCTGGCGTGGCTTGGAGCAGTTTCCTTTGGCGCTCTTCGGGTGGCCCATAGTGACGCCCATATTGCGATAATAATCACCGGCGCAATCACGGCGGATGCAAAGAAATGCCCGTCTTTTGTGCCGCCTGCAAGTTGAGGGATTATTGCGCCACCAATCAAAATGCCCATGCTGGCAAACGCCATTCGAAACCCCATTAGTGACGAGCGCTCTTTTGGCTCATAAGTCATTTCACCAGCGCTTGCGCCATACGGGATTGCCACCATCGTAAATCCCAAAGTTGAGAGTGCAAAAAAAACCGCAACCCAGATCAATATGCTCATTTGTGAGGCGAAAATGGGCACTCCGAATATGCCGATTTGACCAAATGCAAGCAGTAAGGCACCGATTGCCATCCACGGTGCGCGTCTACCCCACCTGCTTTCCGTTCGATCCGACAAATAACCGATGATCGGATCGGTGAGGATGTCAAAAATTAAGATAGACGTTGTTAACGCGCCGGCAATTGCCACATTTATCCCGAGGTAATTGGTTAAAAACGATAAGATTAAAAGCTGTTTGACAATCACGAACACAACGATGCCCATATCTGCCAGGCCCCACCCTATTTTCTGGCCGTATGTCAGTTTTGAGCGCAATGCATCACCTTCTCGAAAGCTTTTGAAAATCTCAGTAGCAAATCAAAGGATTTTGATAAACGCTTTTGTGCAGGGAAATCGCTCCTACATGGCGCGGCAAGGTTTTTCTGGCAAAGGTACAAAACTGAATTGAGCTTGCAAATATTCGGACATTAAACTTCCCGTCTTGATATTATAAAGCGCTGGGTCTTCGCATGTTTTCAGTTCAGGAATAGACCATCAATCGCGGCAATAAAACCTCAGCAGAATTCGATTTAATTGAGACTCCACTTAATTCTGTTCTGCACTATTCTGCGGTTACTTTAAATTAGGCAAAGACCGTTGAAGATTGCGGTCAGACGCATAAGGCTTTCGCTTTACGTTGATTTGACACGCGGTTTCCCAAAACGCTCAGAAAGAATGCAAGTGACCCAATTCAGGAACCTTTTTCAACCGCTTCGCATCCGGAACAAAGAATTCAAAAATCGAATTTTTTCCACCGGGCATATGGCCGTCATGCTCGATGAGGGCAAGCCCACGCAAAGGCTTGCCGCCTATCATGGCGCTAAAGCAGCAGGCGGGGCAGCTTTAACGATCATAGAAGCTGCGCGAGTCCATCCAACAGGAAACAGTGGCAGGCCGGCAATTCAGGCCTATGATCCCGCCTGCGTGCCCGGTTACAAGAAATTAGCCGATGCTTGCAATCCCCGTGGATGTCTTGTTTTCGCGCAACTGACGCATCCTGGCCGGGAAATGGCCTTGGCGTCTGATGGCTCGCGCCCTGTGGCTTACGCGCCTTCGGCTGTTCCAAATGAGCGTTTTCACGTTATGCCTCGGGCGCTGCCGAACGAGCTGATAAGTGAAATTACAGACGGATTTGAACAATCTGCCGCGCATTTACGTCAAGCGGGCCTTGATGGGGTTGAGCTGGTTGCCTCGCATGGATACCTGCTGGGCCAGTTCCTTAATCCGAACGTTAATCTCAGAAGCGATGGCTATGGGGGATCTTTTGAAGGTCGCTTACGCTTTATAAAGGAGGCCATCGAAGCAACGCGTCGCGGGGCGGGTGATGATATGATTATCGGGCTGCGGCTGTCGGGTGACGAAAAAGACTATGCAGGGCTCGAGTTGGATGGCGTGCTTGAAATTTGTTCTGCTTTGGATGGTGTTTCTGATCTGGATTATTTCAACATCACTGCGGGAACATCCGCCGGGCTTGCAGGTTCAACGCATATCGTTCCCTCGATGGCCTATGAGCTTGGGTATACTGCCCCGATCTCAGCCTCCATCAAAACGCGTGTGAGCAAGCCCGTTTTTGTGGCAGGGCGTATAAACCAGCCTCAAATTGCAGAAAAAATATTAGAGATGGGTCAAGCGGATATGTGCGGGATGACACGGGCGTTAATTTCAGATCCTGAGATGCCTCTCAAAGCCGGGTGCGGGGATTTGGAGGATATCCGCGCCTGCGTGGCCTGCAATCAAGCCTGTATCGGACATATGCTGCAGGCTTGCCCAATCTCTTGCATTCAAAGACCTGAAACGGGCCGCGAATTGCAATATGCAAATCTGTCAAAGGCACCATCAAGAAAACGAATTCTAGTCGCAGGGAGTGGGCCTGCCGGTCTCAAAGCGGCCAGTATTGCGGCGCGGCGCGGGCATGAGGTGATCCTTTGTGAAAAATCAAATGCACTTGGAGGCCAGATTAATCTGGCGCAATCCCTCCCGGGCAGGGCTGAATTTGGGGGCATTACAGTGAATCTACAAAAAGAGCTTTCCAAAACTGCGGCTCGGCTGCACCTGAATTGTTTTGTAAACCTTGATGTCATTGAAAATATCGCCCCTGACGTTGTTATTTCTGCAACGGGTGCAACGCCCTACAGGGCGCAAATTGATGGGGCTGATGACGCTCATGTGGTGAATGCCTGGCAAGTTTTACAAGGTCAAACAAATGTTGGCGGCTGCGTCGTTATCGCAGATTGGCGCTGTGACTGGGTGGGTCTGGGGCTTGCAGAATTGCTTGTCAAACAGGGCCGCCATGTTCGCCTTGCCGTGAATGGGATGGTGGCGGGCCAAAATATTCCGCAATATGCGCGGGATACCTGGATCGTCACGCTACACAAACTTGGTGTGGAGATTATTCCACATGTAAGAGTGGTCGGGGTGGATTCGGAAGATGCGTATTTTCAAAACACGCTCAGTGGTGAACCGGTTCTTTTAAATGCAGTCGATACTTTGGTCACCGCCCTGGGGCATTCAGCTGAAACGAAACTTGAGAAAGATTTGAGCGCGCATCGTATTTTGCATCATATCATTGGCGATTGTCTGAGCCCCAGAACGGTCGAAGAAGCAGTGCTTGAAGGTTTAACAATAGGAGCGACTCTGTTAAGAGCTAAAGCATTTGAATCATGGGCCAGGTTTGTCAGAGCTCGCCGATTGAGCTGGAAATTTCGATTGGGCGCGTCACTCGGGTGACGCGTCTATGAAGAATAATTTACGCATATGCTCATGGATCACCCACTCGCCTGTCCAACCTTGGGGCAAAACTAACAGGTCGCCCGGTCCCACGTCACGCGTGCCTTTTCCATCTGAATTTGTAACCGAGGCCCGACCGGAAAGAATATGGCAATATTCACCAGCCGCGCGGCGATCGGCCGTAAAATGGCCAGGCTGACATTCCCATACGCCGATTTTGCAATGACCATCTGCAGAGAACCAAAGCAATGTAGATGCCTCTTTCTGTCCCTGGGTCAATGAGGTGGGTTTGTCTTTAAATTCCGACAACGTGGTTTCGGTAAGCTTGGCGTAAACTTCAAGTGCAATCATCTCTTTTTCCCGTGTGAGCTCTGCTTGTTTATGACATCGTTTTTATCAATCTGGGCAGCATTAACCAGATACTGTTTCCCAGCCTATCAGGAATAGGCACAGTTAACATTCGCTTATTATCCTGCGGCAGAGTTTTCTTAAGATTTTTGCCTGAGGTGGGACAGGCCCCGCCTAGGTTGCAGAAAAAAGAGGCTTTAGGTTCTGAAATCAATGATCTTTGGAGAGGTCACGCTTATTTCTCCAATTTTTCAGAACGCCACTCTCATCGGGTTAGCAAAGCTGTTTTCATTTTGCCCCTATAGGGGCCACCGACGGGTGTTCATTGAATAATTATAAACGATATTGGGTTAGATTTCGGGTCAAATAGTTCGAGATCAGGCCCTTTTCAAGCAGGCATCGCAGCCAAATTGAGATCTGTTCCCGCAGAGAATGGAGTAAATGGCGCCTTTGAAAGGCCAAGAAAAACGTTTGATATGGCAAAGGCGCAAACGACGGGGCTGATGAACAGGCCCGAGACGGGCAAGCCTAGGGCGAAAAAGAACCGTGCGTATCGCGCGCGTCTTTTGCTTTTAGAACATATGCGCTACAACACGCCGAGGGAAGCGAACCTCTTTTGCTTTTGCCCTGAAACACCAACCCAAAGTCGGTGCATGGTCACCGCCTATTTTTCAAAAATGAGGTCAGATTTCGTGGAGCAAGATAAAAAATCGGAAAAACCGAGGCGCAAACCCAAATCTGACGCAGCCATTGGTGGTATGGTTGCAACATTTGCACTATTGTTCTTAGCCGTTTTCGTTGGGCTTTTTATTTGGCTTGCCGCTTAAGCAGCGGCCTTTCTGCGATCTTTCTTATCCTGATAGCTTAACGTGGCTTTAATATTTTGGCCGGGGGGGCTGAAAACATTCTTAAATCACCCTCGTAATAGAAACTGTCTTTCACCGACGCTTTCAGGCTGTCTTGATAGCGCTCTCCCCCCCACCAGATTTCTTTTGGTATCTTCATCGCTGGGTATATCGCCAATGACATTTGTAACGCGGGGCTGGTTTGAACAGTTATGACCAGTTCAGCATCGGGAAACATTGCCCGCATCTCGCGTGGTCTCTTCTGACCCCCAATTCTAATACGGTCATTCTACCGATTGACATGTCTTCCTCTGTAATTGTTTTTCTAAGCATTCCCCGCATGCTTTATCCGTGGCAGAAAATTTAATTTTTTGAAGAAGCCGACATTTTGAACAGGCTTTAAACAAAGACAGGCTGCGCTGTCTTAAAAAGCATGTTTAACGCGCGTGCATCGGGTGGAAAATATCGGCGCTGCACAGCAATTGGTCCGATGTATAACCTGGCTTTGTGGATGACGTTGTCTGACAGCTTCATAGGCTTTGAAACTGCGCGTGGAAGGGCCAGATTAAACCGGGTGGGTTGGCAATTTTTTTTGGTGCCTCTTTGCAAAACAGTCTGTTCGAAAGATCTGCCGTTCCAGAGATTTTTATAGATACGTGTTCAGTATGGCTACTTTAGGCCTAAGAAGTTAAGCGCTGCTAGAAGGATAAGAGCGCGCTATCCGATGTGATCATGGGTTGAAAGTTACCGCAAAGCGCATTATGTGCGGCATAACTTTGAAAGGTCGTTCTATGGCAATCAGCAATCCATTGCAGTTTATTCAGCAAGTTCGTTCCGAAGTGTCTAAGGTTGTCTGGCCGACGCGGCGAGAGGTGCTTTTGACCACGGTCATGGTTTTTGTGATGGCGGCCTTGGCTGCGGTTATATTTGCGCTTGTTGATTTAGGGATCCGCGCTGGGCTGCAGACTTTGCTGGATGCTTTGAGGTAATTTTTTTCGAAGGCTCTGTCAATCTCACTTGAAATACTCATGTTTCGAGGGTAATTGGGGCTTTCAAAAGTCTGTTTGGCGTGCGGCGATTCGTGTTGCGCGCCGATTTTTTTGGTTCTTAAGAAGCTTAAAAAAGACTTAACGTTTTGAAATAGCGAGTAAATTCGCAGCATATGAAGGGCCTAAGACTCGATGGCAAAGCGGTGGTACTCGGTAAGCGTTCTTTCCAATTTCGAAAAGAAAATCGCCGAGCAAATAAAAACATCTGTGGTCGAGGCAAATCTCGAAGGTGAGATTGAAGAAGTTTTGGTGCCCACCGAAGAGGTGATTGAGGTGCGGCGTGGCAAAAAAGTCACGGCTGAACGTCGCTTCATGCCCGGCTATGTGTTGGTGCGCATGGAGATGAGTGATCAGGGGTATCACTTGATCAACTCGATCAATCGCGTAACAGGGTTTTTGGGGCCGCAGGGCCGCCCAATGCCGATGCGGGATGCAGAGGTGAATGCGATTTTAAACCGTGTTCAAGAAGGCGAAGAATCGCCGCGTACATTGCTGCATTATGAGATCGGCGAGAAAGTGAAAGTGAACGACGGCCCGTTTGAAGATTTCGACGCATTAGTAGAAGGCGTTGATGATGAGAACCAGCGCCTGAAAGTCACAGTGTCGATTTTTGGCCGCGAGACGCCGGTCGAATTGGAATATACTCAGGTGACCAAACAAACCTGAGTTTAGCCCGTGGAAGGGCAGTCGGTCGCGGCCGATGTACCCGAACCACGACAACGAAAAGCTCCGCTGACGCGTCAGTGGAGTGTTGGTAAAAGGAGAGGCCATATGGCCAAAAAACTGGTTGGCACGCTTAAATTGCAAGTGCCGGCGGGGAAAGCAAACCCCTCGCCACCCGTAGGACCTGCATTGGGTCAGCGCGGCATTAATATTATGGAATTCTGTAAAGCGTTTAACGCCAAAACAGCTGATATGGAGCCAGGCGCGCCATGCCCGACGGTGATTTCCTACTATCAGGATAAATCATTTTCGATGGATATTAAAACGCCGCCCGCGTCTTATTATTTGCGCAAAGCGGCCAAGCTGAAGTCAGGCGCTACCAATCCTGGTCGCGAAACAGCCGGGACCGTGACCGCGGCGCAGGTCAAAGAGATCGCAGAAGCCAAAATGACCGATCTTAACGCAAACGACATCGAAGGTGCGATGCAGATCATACTTGGATCAGCGCGTTCGATGGGCATCGAGGTGAAGTAAGATGGCGAAGTTTGGAAAACGGATGCGCGCGGTGCGCCAAGCGGTAGATGGCAAAGTTGACTTGTCAGTTGAAGAGGCTGTGGCTTTGGTGAAAGCCAACGCAACCGCTAAATTTGACGAAACGATCGAAATTGCGGTGAATTTAGGTGTTGATACCCGTCATGCTGACCAGATGGTGCGCGGCGTTATCGGCCTGCCAAATGGCACTGGGAAATCGGTCCGGGTTGCGGTATTTGCGCGCGATGCAAAAGCAGATGAAGCGAAAGCGGCCGGGGCTGATATTGTGGGCGCTGAAGACCTTATGGAAATCGTTCAAGGGGGCAAGATCGAGTTCGATCGCTGCATTGCAACACCTGATATGATGCCGGTTGTTGGGCGTTTGGGCAAAGTGCTTGGGCCGCGCAATTTGATGCCCAACCCCAAAGTTGGCACCGTCACGATGGATGTCACTGCGGCAGTGAAAGCGGCGAAGGGCGGCGAAGTGCAGTTCAAAGCTGAAAAAGGCGGTGTGGTGC
>ERZ802830.4695-NODE-4695-length-10800-cov-7.78167_pt1 | contig 10800 bp, 7 predicted proteins | sample MGYA00345654_ERZ802830 | MGnify/ENA primary metagenome ERZ802830 (study PRJEB30503, sample SAMEA104212375) | marine metagenome | biome: Westerlies Biome; feature: [SRF] surface water layer (ENVO:00010504) within the epipelagic zone...; material: water...
TCTGCTGATATTTGTATAAATCAGTACCCTGAAAAAATGATTGGTCATTATTTTAACGGGATTGGGCACGAATTAATTAACGAAAACAAAAAAGCATTAAAACATTACGAAAAAGCTTATACTTACGAACCCATTGATTTTATTACTAAAGAATTAATTCTTTCAAAAATTGAAACTTTAAAATAATTTAGAATGGCAAAATCCAATAAATCCTTTATTTGTCAAAATTGTGGGAATCAACATTCAAAATGGCAAGGACAATGTCATGTTTGTAAAGAATGGAATACAATTGAGGAAGAAATTATTGAAGTCCAAAGTAGCAGTAATTGGAAAACATTATCAGAGAATTTTATATCTACTCCAAAAAATCCAATTTCAATAAATAAAATTTCTTTGTCGAAAGAGTATAGGCTTGCAACAAATAATTTCGAATTAGATAGGGTATTAGGAGGAGGTTTAATACCTGGATCGGTCACATTACTTGGAGGAGAACCTGGAATTGGTAAATCAACACTTCTTCTTCAAATTTCTCTCTGTATTAATACTTCTGTTTTATATATTTCCGGTGAAGAAAGTGAAAATCAAATAAAATTAAGGGGAAATAGACTTGATGGTCTAAATGAAAAATGCTTTATTTTAAATGAAACGCAAACTCAAAAAATATTTAAACAAATTTTAAAAATAAAACCCTCTTTAGTAATAATTGATTCAATCCAAACATTGTTTTCTGAAAAAATTCCAAACACTCCAGGAAGTGTTTCACAAATTAAAGGCTGTTCAGCAGAACTAATTTCATTTGCTAAAGAATCATCTATTCCTTTAATTCTAGTTGGTCATATTACAAAAGAAGGTTCGATTGCTGGTCCAAAAGTCCTTGAGCATATGGTGGATACTGTTCTTCAATTTGAAGGAGATACAAATTTTGCTTACAGAATAATAAGGTCAAAAAAAAATAGATTTGGATCAACAAATGAAATCGGTATTTTTGAGATGTTTAATACTGGATTAAAAACAGTTAAAAATCCAAGTAAATTACTCCTTTCAAATTTGGATATAAGTTTAAGTGGACACGCAATAGCAGCTTCAATTGAGGGCGTACGCCCTTTAATGATTGAAGTTCAAGCATTAGTTAGTTCAGCAGTTTATGGAACTCCTCAAAGAAGCTCTACTGGTTTCAACTCTAAAAGACTAAATATGATACTTGCAATACTTGAAAAAAGAGCTGGATTTAAATTGGCTTCAAAAGATGTATTTTTAAATATAACTGGAGGACTTAATATTGAAGATCCTTCTATTGATTTAGCAGTTGTTTGTTCAATTTTATCAAGTTATCACGACATTCCTTTACCAAGAAACATATGCTTTGCAGCTGAAATTGGTTTATCTGGAGAACTTAGATCAATTCCTCAACTAGAAAGAAGAATTGGTGAAGCTGAAAAATTAGGATTTAAGTCACTTCTAACAACTGAGGTAGATATTTTAAATAATGAATTTAACTCTATTAAAATAATACAACTTAATAAACTGGAAGATTTAATAAGTTATTTATTTAGTTAACTTTAATATGAATTCATAATTTTATTAGGATGAAAAAAATTATAGAAAAGTTTATTAGTCAAGTTGAATCAAGAAATAAAAATGAACCAGAGTTTTTACAAGCGGTTACTGAAGTAGCAGAGACTGTAATACCCTATATTGTTAAGAATGATATATACTACGGCCAAAATATTTTACTAAGAATGGTAGAGCCTGAAAGAGTGATTTCATTCAGAGTTGCATGGATAGATGATTATGAACAAATTCAAGTAAATAGGGGATATAGAGTTGAAATGAATTCTGCAATTGGACCTTATAAAGGAGGATTACGATTTCATCCTAGTGTAAATTTAAGTATCTTAAAATTTTTAGCTTTTGAACAAATTTTTAAAAATAGCCTTACAACACTTCCAATGGGAGGTGGTAAAGGAGGTTCTGATTTTAACCCTAGAGGAAGAACTGATACTGAAGTTATGAGATTTTGTCAAAGCTTTATGACAGAATTATTTAGGCATATAGGTCCAAATAGGGATATCCCTGCTGGTGATATTGGTGTTGGCAGTAGAGAAATAGGTTATTTATTTGGCCAATATAAAAGATTGAAAAATGAATTTACTGGAGTTCTTACAGGAAAGGGTGTGACTTGGGGTGGTTCATTAATTAGACCTGAAGCAACTGGATATGGAGTAGTCTATTTCGCTGAAAAAATGCTAGAATTTCAAAATAAAAGTATTAAAGGTAAAAAAGTTGTTATTTCAGGATCTGGAAATGTTGCCCAATATGCCGCGGAAAAAGTCATTCAACTTGGAGGAACTGTAATTTCATTATCTGACTCTTCAGGTTTTATATTTGACTCCGAAGGTATAAATTCAGAAAAGTTAAACTATATAATGGAGATCAAAAATGTAAAAAGGAAAAGAATAAGTGAATATAAATTAAAGTTCCCTAAAACTGAATTCCATGAAAATAAAAGCCCTTGGGGAATAAAGTGTGATATAGCCCTACCTTGTGCAACTCAAAATGAACTGACACATTTAGATGCAAAAAAACTAATAGATAACAAATGCATTTGTGTTTGCGAAGGAGCAAATATGCCCTCAACGCCTGAGGCAATTAATTTGTTTCACAAAAATAAAATTTTATTTGCCCCTGGTAAAGCTTCTAATGCTGGTGGAGTTGCAGTTTCAGGTCTTGAAATGGCTCAAAATTCTTTAAGATACAATTGGTCAAGAAAAGAAGTAGATGAAAAACTAAGAACTATTATGAATGATATCCATGAATCTTGCTTAATCTACGGTAAATCTGAAAATTATATTAATTATGTCAAAGGTGCTAATATAGCTGGATTTGTAAAAGTTGCAGATGCTATGCTAGCACAAGGTGTTGTTTAATCAAATGATTGTTGAGTCAAAAGCAATTGTAATTAATTCTTTTAAATATGGAGAATTTGGTTTAATTACCAGGTGCTTCACATTAAAAAATGGGCTTCAGTCTTTTTTACTAAAGGGTATTCTTAAATCAAAACAAGGAGGAGTAAGAAAATCTCAATTTGAACCTTTAACGCAATTAAAATTAATATATAATTTTAAAAATAATGGAAATCTGCAATTCATAAAAGAGGCTAAAGCATATAATATTTATAAAAGTATACCTAACAAAATATCTAAAAAAACGTTAGTAATTTTCCTTTCTGATATTCTTAAAAATATTTTAAAAGACAATGGCCCTAATGAGTCTTTATATGTATTTATTGAAATCTCTTTAAATATTCTTGATAATAGTGAAAAAATTAAATATTATCATATAATTTTCATGATTAAACTATCTAAATTTTTAGGGTTTTTCCCAAATATTAAGACTAAAGGAGAGTTTTTTAATATTGAAAAAGGTCACTTTACAAACAATCATGATTTAGCATTAGGGGAAAATAATTTTGATGTTAAACTATTCAAAAATTTATTAGGCATGAATTTTGGTGATGTAGAAGGAATAACTATTACAAAATCATCTAGAAATCAATTAATTGAATTTCTTATTGAATATTATAAATTTCATATAAATGGATTTAAAAGACCCAAATCACTAGATATCTTAAATGAGTTATTTAAAAACCCTTAGGCTATTTATTTATTTAACCATTTTTTTTGGAATCCATCAAATAAATGGACAAGAAATTCAGGTAATTGATAGTTTATCGAAACAAGGAATTTCAAATGTTTTTATTTACAATAAAAATCAAAATTCTTATACTACTACTGATAAAAAAGGGAAAACTAACATATCAATCTTTTTAGATGATGAAAAAGTTTTTTTCCATTTACTTGGATATAAAAAAAGAGAAATAATTAAAAAAGATATTGAAAAAAATAATTTTATTATTAAACTTAAACCAGAAGAGAAGTACTTAGATGAAATAATTCTTTCTGTTGCAAGATCTAGTTCTTTAAAAGTGAAAATTGCTGAAAAAGTCAGTATTTTGACAACTAAAGAAATTCAATTAAATTCTCCAAAAAATGGAGCTGACCTTTTAGAATTAGGATCAGGGGTTAGGGTTCAAAAATCCCAAGGAGGTGGAGGTAGCCCAGTAATTAGAGGGTTTGAAGCTAATAGAGTATTACTTGTTGTAGACGGAATAAGACTAAACAATGCTATTTTCAGATCTGGTCACCTGCAAAATGCTATTACAATTGATCCAAATTATATTGAAAGAGTAGAAGTTATTCATGGGAGTTCTTCTGTTGGATATGGATCTGATGCTTTAGGTGGAGTTGTACATTACTTCACAAAAAATCCTGAAATAAACAGTAATAAAAAAATTAAAAATAGTTTTTCTAATTACTTTTCACTTGCCAATTTTTCAAATTTAAATAATTTTTCAAATCAATATAGTTCAAAAAAATGGGGATTACTTACCAGTGTTACCTTTTCAAATTTTAATGACATAATAATTGGGAAAAAAAGATTTCATGGATTCGAAAATTGGGGACTAACTCCATTTTTTTATCAAAATAATAATAACATTTATCAAGAAAATCCATCGGATAATTCAAATCCTAGGATACAGAAAAATACTGGTTATAAACAATTTGATTTTTTTCAAAAATTAATAGTTTTATTATCACATAATATAAAATTGAATTTGAACTTTCAATTATCTAATTCGTCAAATATTCCTAGATATGATAAATTAAATGAATACTCTGGAAATTCTCTTCGTTATTCAGAATGGTATTATGGCCCACAAAAAAGAATTTTATTTTCTCCCAAAATCAATTTTTATTTTGACAAGAAATTTTTAAAGAAAGGAACAATCACTTCATCTTATCAATCTTTAAATGAATCAAGGATAAATAGAAAAGCATATAGTTTCACAAAATCATTTCAAAAAGAAAATGTAAAAGTTATAGGTCTAAATGGTGATTTTGAGGGTTCTCTGAATTCTAATAATTCATTTTCATACGGATTCGAAATTTTTTACAATAAAGTTCAATCTGTTGCTTTTTCTAATGATTTAATAATTAATGGAAATAAAATTATTGGTTATGAAAATAAAAAAGAAATTCCAACTAGATATCCAAGTAATGGGAGTTCATATAATAGCTATGCAGGATATTTAAATTGGGTTTGGGATATTAATGATTTCATGACCATTAACTATGGGGTTAGATTTACCTCAACTAAACTTAAAGCTAGCTGGAAAGAAACTGCTTTAATTAACTCTTTATTATCAAATTATAAAATTAATTCAAAAGCTTTAACTTCATCTTTAGGCTTTACCTTTAGACCAACAAAAAAATTAAAATTAAATACTATTATTTCAAGTGGATTTAGAAATCCAAATATTGATGACATTGGTAAAATAAGGGAAAATAATAATGCCCTTACTGTTCCAAACACTTCTCTTAAACCCGAGTATGCATATAATTTAGATTTTGGAATAAATAACTATTTAAAAAATTCTAATTTAAAGTTTAGAACGTTTTGTTCTTTAATTACAAGATATATAGTTAGATCAACTTACAATATTTTTTCTGACACTACTACCCCAGACATTAATACAATCCTTTATGATGGTAATGAATTAAAAACAATTGCTAACTCAAACCTTGGAAACAGATTTATTTATGGAGGGTCTTTTGATGGTAGTTTTAAAATTTCAAATTCTCTAGATTTAAATACTAATATAACTATTACTAAGGCAGTACTTAATAAAAAATATGGACCAATGCCTTCTATTTCTCCAATTTTTGGATCTACATTTATTACATACCAAAAAAATAAACTATTATTAAATATGATTTTTAAATTCAGTGGTTCAAAAAAACCTAATACTTATAGCTTTGGAGGCGAGGATGGATTAGAAGAGACTCCAATTATAAACTCCGACGGATTAATAAGTTATAATGGCTCTCCAAATTGGAAAATTTTTTCATTAAATGCGAACTATAATATTACTCAAAAAGTATTATTGAAATTGGGCGCAGAAAATATATTTGACATTCATTATAAAGAATTTGCCTCAGGAATCTCCTCTTCAGGAAGAAATATTTCTTTAGGGTTAAATGTAGATTTTTAATTATTTATATTCATCAATTTGGACACATTTAAAACATCTATAGTTAATGTCTTTTAAATTACTTAATTTCGCTAATCTGGCAATTAAATTTTAATGATTTTTAAAGAATATAAAGGACTTGATTTAATCAAAATTTCAAATGAAATTTTAGATTTTTGGGAGGATAACTCAATATTTAAAAAAAGTATTGAAAGTAAAGAAAAAAATAAAAATTTCATTTTCTATGAGGGCCCTCCATCTGCTAATGGGACTCCAGGAATTCATCATATGATGGGCAGGACAATTAAAGATATTTTTTGTAGATATAAGACCCTTAAAGGATATATAGTAAAAAGGAAGGGCGGTTGGGATACCCATGGGCTCCCTGTTGAATTGAGTGTTGAAAAAGAATTAGGCATAAATAAAGAGGATATAGGTGCTAAAATTAGTATAGAAGATTACAATAAAGCATGTAAAAAAGCAGTAATGAAATATACTAATGAATGGGAAGATTTAACTAATAAAATGGGGTATTGGATTGACATGGATAACCCATATATTACTTACAGCTCTAAATATATTGAAAGCGTATGGTGGTTAATTAGTCAACTTTACAAAAAAAAATTAATTTACAAAGGTTATACCATACAGCCCTATTCACCCAAAGCAGGAACAGGTCTTAGCTCGCATGAGCTCAATCAGCCAGGCACATATAAAATGGTTACTGACACAACAGTTACTGCACAGTTTAAAACTATTAATTCAAGTTTACCCAAAATTCTTAGAGTATATGATAATTTATATTTTTTAGCTTGGACAACCACTCCCTGGACTTTACCTTCAAATACAGCCCTTTCTATTAATAAAAAAATTACTTATGTTGTTATCAAAACATTCAATCAATATACTCATAAAAGTATTCAAATAATTTTTGCAAAAAAGCTTATTGACAAAATACTTGACGGGAAATATTACAGAGTCTCAAATGAAAATTCCCTTAAAGACTATTCGCAAAAGGCAGCAAAAATTCCATACTTCGAATGTGAAAATATTTTAGGACAAAATTTGATTGGAATTAAATATGAACAATTATGGAAGGACTCCCCCAAGCCATTAAAAAATAGTAAAAATGCTTTTAGAGTAATTTCAGCAGATTTTGTGACTTTTGATGAAGGTACTGGAATTGTTCATACTGCTCCTTCCTTTGGTTCTGACGATGCCATTGCAGCAAAAAAAGCAATACCTGAAATTCCTCCCTTAATGGTAGAAGATCAAAATAAAAATTTAGTTCCACTTGTTAATTTACAAGGTAAATTTATTGATGGTCTTGGAATTTTAAGTGGAAAGTATGTTAAAAACGAATATTATGACCAAAAAGATATTCCTGCAAAATCTGTAGATGTTGAAATTGCTATTAGATTGAAAGAAGAAAATCTTGCTTTCAAAGTGGAAAAATATTCTCATTCTTATCCAAATTGTTGGAGAACTGATAAACCAGTTTTATATTATCCGTTGGATTCTTGGTTTGTAAAAATATCATCTAAAAGAGACTTGTTGACTGAAAAAAATAATTTAATTAATTGGAAACCAAAAGTAACCGGAGAAGGACGATTTGGAAATTGGCTCTCAAATGCGAATGATTGGAATTTATCTAGATCAAGATTTTGGGGTATACCTCTTCCAATATGGAGAACTAAAAATAAAAAAGAAACTCTTTTAATCGACTCAATTGAAAAATTAATTATGGAAATTAAAAAATCAATTGATAAAGGATTGATGGATAAAAATCCATTAGAAAATTTTCGTGTAGGTGATATGTCAGAAATAAATTATGATAGAATTGATTTACATAAAGATAAAGTTGATAAAATTATTCTAGTTTCAAAAAATGGAGAACCTATGTTTAGAGAACCTGATTTAATTGATGTTTGGTTTGATTCTGGTTCAATGCCATTTGCTCAATTACACTACCCTTTCGAAAATAAAGAAAAAATTGATAGTAATTTAAATTTTCCTGCAGACTTTATATGCGAAGGGGTTGACCAAACAAGAGGATGGTTTTATACTCTTCATGTAATTTCTTCATTAATATTTAATTCTATTTCATATAAAAATGTAATTTCTAATGGCCTTGTTTTGGACAAAAAAGGACAAAAAATGTCAAAACGAATTGGAAATACAATAAACCCTTTTAAAACTATAAAAGAATTTGGTCCAGACTCAACCAGATGGTATATGATATATAATTCTAATCCATGGGATAATTTAAAATTTGATATTGAAGGGATTAATGAGGTTAAGCGTAAATTTTTTGGAACATTATATAACACTTATGCATTTTTTAGTCTTTACGCTAATATTGATAAATTTTCATTTAAAGAAAAACCTATTCCGCATAATGAAAAAACTGAAATAGATCAATGGATTCTTTCCGAGTTAAATCTTTTAATTGAAAATGTGGATAATGCATTTAATGATTATGACCCAACAAAGGCATGCAGAGCAATTTCAGAATTTGTTCAAGAACTTTTATCGAATTGGTATGTGAGACTATCCAGAAGAAGGTTTTGGAAAGGTGATTACGAAAAAGATAAAATTTCGGGTTACCAAACGCTTTTTGAATGCCTTTTAACAATTAGTAAACTTTGTTCACCAATTGCTCCATTTTACTCAGATAATCTTTATAGAGATTTGTGCTCAAATACTGGTTTTGAAAAATTTGAATCTGTTCATTTGAGTGATTTTCCTAAACCAAAAACAAAATTGAGAAATTTAAATTTAGAAAAAAGCATGAATAATGCAAGAATTATTTCTTCCCTTGCTTTATCCTTAAGAAAAAAAGAAAGAATCAAGGTAAGGCAGCCGTTAAATAAAATTCTTGTTACAATTTTATCTGAATCAGAAAAAAAATCAATTTTAAAAGTTAAAAAATTAATTTTATCTGAAATCAATGTTAAAGAAATTGAATTTATTGATAACACCAATAACTTATTGCAAAAAGAAATTAAACCAAATTACAAATTACTAGGCCCTAAGTTTGGGAAAAAACTTCAAAAGGTTAGTTCAATCATAGAAAATTTTACACCTGAAAAAATTCATGAACTAGAGAAAAATGAAATTTTAAAAATTAAAATTGATAATGAATACATCCCTATTAAACTATCTGATGTAAATATTATTTCAAAAGATATTGATGGGTGGACAGTTGCAAAAAACTCAGGATTCACTGTGGCTCTTGATATAAAAATCAATCAAAGCTTAATTAATGAAGGTGTTTCCAGAGAATTAATTAATCGAATTCAAAATTTTAGAAAAGATGCTGAACTTGAGGTTACAGATAAAATTATTATATATTTGAAAAATAATAAAAAATTAAAGCCTGTTTTAGATGAACATCTAGATTATATAAAAGCTGAAACATTATCAATTGATATTCATTTGAAAGAAGATTTATCTGAGGGCTCACTAGTTGAATTTGATGATATAAATACTAGAATTTTAATTAAAAAAGTTTGATATGGTAAAAAATAATTACAATTCAAAAGAACTGTCTGAATTTAAAAAATTAATAGAAGATAAAATCTCTATTGCTCAAAAAGATCTCTCCCTTTTAAAGAGCTCATACAAAAATGATGGCAATAATGGAACAGACGATACCTCTCCAACATTTAAAGCCTTTGAAGAAGGCTCTGAAACTATGTCAAAAGAAGCTAATACTCAATTAGCAATTCGTCAAGAAAAATTTATTCGTGATCTAAAAAGTGCACTAGTAAGAATTGAAAATAATACATATGGAATATGTCGAGTAACTGGAAAACTCATTCAAAAAGAACGCTTAATGCTAGTCCCGCATGCAACATTAAGTATAGAGGCAAAAAATATTCAAAAATAATTCCTTCCCTCTTTATTTCTATTATTTTTTTTAATTTTTCAATAGGTCAGAACATTATTAACAAGAAATGGGATAGTAAATTAGTTGATAAATTAATTTTAAAGGCCCCTTTTTCAAATAGCATAAGCTTGATTAATGGTGATAATAATTTCATTGAGATTTTCATGAATCTCTCGGGTGAATATTCGTCTCATTTTATATTAAGCTCAAAAATTGAAGAAAAAAATCTCTATATACAAGAGATATTAAGTCCAGCAATTTCTCTACCAAATGATAAGCTAAGTGTTCATAAAGTCCATTCATCAAATATTAAAGTTAAAATTCCCAAATTTGTAGAAATTTTTTTTGAGATTGAAAACGCTGAATTAGATTTAATTGGGACATACAAATTTATATCTATCCTCCAGAAAAAAGGTAAAATTTTTTTAAAAACTAAATCAAATTTTACTAAAATTACTACAGATAAAGCCGATCTATATTTAATTAATAAGATGACTAAAGATTCTTCAAATATTAATTTTGAAACTAAAACCGGTAAGATATTTTATGATTATTAATAATAAATTAAATTTGTAAAATTGATTTAATAAATAATGAGATCAGTTAATAGTAAGTTATCAGGCTGGAAAGTTTTCATAATCATACTTTTTATTCTGTTTTTTGATCAATGTTCTAAAATATACATTAAAATGAACTTTCCTTTATCAATATATGGTTCAGATCCAATTATTGATTGGGGAAAATCTAAACTTTTATTTATTGAAAAGAAAGGAGTGGCATGGGGAACTAAGTTTAATGTTTTCATTCCATTGATATA
>ERZ802830.4697-NODE-4697-length-10799-cov-10.2709_pt1 | contig 10799 bp, 10 predicted proteins | sample MGYA00345654_ERZ802830 | MGnify/ENA primary metagenome ERZ802830 (study PRJEB30503, sample SAMEA104212375) | marine metagenome | biome: Westerlies Biome; feature: [SRF] surface water layer (ENVO:00010504) within the epipelagic zone...; material: water...
CGGCTAAAATCCGCATATCATCATCGTGATCAGAGTCAGCGGTATCATCCTCAAGGTCCCGCTCCTCAACCTCGCTTGGAATCTCGTCTAAGGCAGCCGGCTCCTCATCCCAGACGGGCTCGACACGATCAGCAGTGACAGGCTCGGGTTCTTCAATGGAATGGGGATCGCTGGGTTGGTCCACCGGCTCGTAACCGTCAAATAACGAGTCTGTCTGAGTATCTGGCAAACTGTCTTCAACCAAAGCGTCGTGATCCGCGGACTTCATCGCTTCGGCCTTGATCTCCCCTGCCCATAAATTCAGCTGGCTGGCATCAGAGGATTCAAACAGTGGATCAGCATCTACCTGAGGCTCGAGCTCTTCAGGAGTCGCTTTTTTCACAGGGCGCGGTTGACTGACATCACTGCGTTCTGGCGACTCAGGCGGCGCGGCTATTAAGTCAAGTTTGAGGCCTTCACGCTTGTGCTTTAGAGTTCGTCGAATACCGTCAGCAAGTAATCCAACGATTAACACCGCTCCCAAAATTAAGAGATATTCCCGTAACCCGAACTCCATGTGTCCTCTACTCAGTGGTGGCTAATTCAACCGCTCGATCAATATCCACAGAAACCAACCGCGAGACGCCTGGTTCTGACATTGTCACACCCATCAACTGCTCGGCACGCTCCATCGCGATTTTGTTGTGTGTGATGTAAATAAATTGTACCGCGTTTGACATCTTAGCAACTGCATCGGCATAACGCCCAACGTTCGCATCATCAAGTGGCGCATCAACTTCATCAAGTAGGCAAAATGGCGCTGGGTTCAGGTGGAAAATAGCAAACACAAGTGACAAGGCTGTTAGTGCTTTTTCGCCGCCACTCAACAGATAAATACTCGAATTTCTCTTCCCCGGCGGACGCGCCATGATGGTAACCCCCGTGGAAAGTAAGTCCTCATCGGTCAACATCAGCCACGCCTCACCGCCACCAAACAGTTGCGGGAAAATCTCACCAAAGGACTGGTTAATGGCATCAAAGGTGTTGCGAAACAGAGCTCTCGTCTCACGATCGATTTTTCGGATCGCATCCTCAAGCGTCTCTAAGGCCTCTGTCAGCTCAGCATGCTGATGATCAAGCTCCGCTTTCCGCTCCAATTCTTTTTGATATTCATCCAAGGCCACCAGATTAATGGGACCTAATCGTTCGATCCGAGTGTCAATGCGATTCAGTTCCGATTCCGCAGCCTCTCGGCCCTCAAATCGTTGCTCAATCTCGATCAGATGTACCTCATTGGCTTGTCGATTGTTGAGCTCCTGTTGCAAACGACTGAGCTCAATCTCAATGGCTTGCTCTTTTAAACGTCGTTCGTTCAATGCTTGATGTTGAACCTCTCGGTCACGTTCAAGGCCGGCACGCTCTGTTTCCAACTGCCGAAGACATTCTTCTCGCTCACCGAGTGATTGACGAGCAACCTGAAGCGCCTGTTCCAGACGCTGACTTTCAGAGACCGCTGCTTTTAGATCTGCATCAGTCACCGCTGGGCGATCGCTTAATGTATGCCGGTGTGTTGTGAGCGATTCTAATTCGTTGACCAAACTCGCGAGCTGTCCTTCAATCCGTTCGACCTGTGTTTGAGACCGTGACTCAATCCCAGACAAACGCTCGACTTCGACACGCAAATCCGAGCGCAGGTGCATCAGTTGATTGCGCTCATCGCGCAATCGGCCTAGGGCGGCCTTGTCAGCGTCAAGCGTTTGATGCATTGGAGTCAGTTGATCCTGAATCGACTGCCGCAAGCGGGTGATTTCATTTAACTGCTGATCAAGGTCGTCTCGCTCCTGTTCGATCTCTGATTGCGCATCAATTAACGATTGCTTTTCTCGCTGCAGTCGTAAGCGACTAGCTTCAACCTCCTGGTTTTTGGCATGCAGGCCAGCCAATCGATGACTCAGTTGCACCGATTGTTTTTCCAGTGCTGCCAACGATTCGGATGTCGATTTCGACTCAATGACTGCCTGATCGCGCAGCTCTTGCAGCCGACTGAATTCCGCTTCAACGTCAGCTAACCGGCCTTTCGCCTGTTCTTGCGCATGCTCAAGATCGGGAAGACGCGCTTGAATCTCGAGAATACCTGTCGCCCGACCGGCCACACGCTCGACCCAACCCTGACCAAATCGGAGGCCCTGATCGGTGTAACCCTCTCCATCAGCGACTCGATGACTCGATGTCTTTTTCACGGTTTGAGGCAGTCCGTTGACATAATCGAGCGAAACTACTCGAACTCCGGCTGGCAGGCCATCGACGTCTAACGTCTCGAGATCCTGACACACGAACGCGCTCAACACCTCAGGATAAGCAGCCTCAAATGCTGACCGATCCTCACCCGGTAACTCAATGTACTCCAAAACACGGCCAAGAATGTGCGACTGCCGAGATACCCAGGCACTGATCTCTCGGTCATCGATACGCGACTCAGCCTCGATAATTCGACGCGCTTTTTGAAGTTCAGCGTCAGCACTCTGCAATACACCCTGATGTTCGCGAACTGACACTTCTTGCTCGGTGACTGTTGCCTGACTGCGCTCGTGAGATGCCTTCAGCCTTTCATGCTCGGCTGTTTGCTCAGCGAGCCTGTCAATCAGTACCAAACATTCAGCTTCCAACTCGGCGATCACTTGTGGATCGGTGTCTGCGAGTTGTAATACCGCCTGATCAATGGTTTCCAAACGTTGACTATCAAGCCTTTGTTGCCGCTCAAGACCTTGTTTTTCTGTCTCTAATCGAGTGATCTCGGATTTGACTCGACCCAAGTCCCCGGCTAATTGGCTACGGGTCGAATCTTGTGCGTTCAATTGCCCTTCCAGTGTGGCGATAGAGGTCTCGAGCGATGTTAAGTCAGCCTCAATCGTTTGGAGCTTCGGTTCAAGCAGTGCGCGTTTGTGAGAAGCATCAACGCCTTCGTCGCGGTCTTTGGCAATCAGCGTTTTTAAGGTGTCGATGTCGTTTTGGATTCGCTCTTGATTGGCCGTCAACTGCTTAACTTGCTGCTCATAAGCCTCTTTGTTTGCCTCCAAGCGAGAAAGCGTTGCCGCATGGGTGTAGTAAGCAGTATTTGCCGCATCCAACAGCTGATTCGCATTCTCGCGAGCGACCTGAGCATCAATCCGTCCTCGTTCATTGGTCGACAGCGCACTTGCTAATTGATCCATGATCTTTTGGCAGTCTTCTTTCGCGACGCGCTCTTGTTGTTGCTTTTCTTTGTGGTCTTGCAACTGATACCAAAACACCAGAGATTCTAGATCTCTCGATTGAGCTTTCAGTGTTTTGTAGCGTTCGGCCGCATCAGCCTGCCGCTTGAGACGATCTAACTGACGGCCCAGCTCATCAGACAGATCATTCAGTCGATCGAGGTTTTCTCGTGTCCGCAAAATGCGGCTCTCAGTCTCGCGCCGGCGTTCTTTGTACTTCGAGACCCCCGCCGCCTCTTCAACATAGGTTCTCAATTCTTCAGGCTTTGCTTCAATAATTCGAGCAATCATGCCTTGCTCGATAATCGCGTAAGACCGCGGCCCTAAGCCCGTCCCTAAAAACAAATCCGTCACGTCACGTCGACGACAATGACTGCCGTTTAAAAAATACTTGGATTGCCCGTCACGGGTGACTTCCCGTTTGACAGCGATTTCAGCAAATTTGGCATACTCACCGGCAGCGCGCCCTTCGGTGTTATCGAACACCAACTCAATCGATGCACGGGAAACCGGCTTTCGACTCACAGAACCGTTAAAGATGACATCGGTCATGGATTCGCCACGCAAGTGCTTGGCACTGGACTCACCCATCACCCAACGCACCGCGTCAATCACATTGGATTTCCCGCAGCCGTTGGGCCCAACAATCGCTGTCAGATTCGACTGAAAAGGAACGGTAGTCGGGTCAACAAAGGATTTAAACCCTGCCAGTTTGATACTTTTTAAGCGCAACTCTTTGAACTTCCACTGTCGATTACTAGGAAGCTATCCAGTGCGCTCCAGAGTTTCAAGATATTTACGTTCAAGCAGACGACAAAGTTCGGTGACGTAATCAATCACCTGCTCCCTTTCACCAGCGTCAAGCGCCGGGATTATCTTTAACTTCAGGAGTTGATCGAGTGATTCGACACCAGCCAAATTCGACCGAACCAATTTAGAGAAAACCCGATCAAACGTCGGGATGAGGTCATCGATTAATTCGAGATAGACTCGATTCGGATGCAGTTGACACAGAATCTCCAGAACACTGACTGGATTGACGCAGCCAAACTTTCCTTCAGAAATTTCCATTGCACGCTGAATCGACTGGGAATGTTGATCCGTCCAATTCGGAATGAGATCCGCGACCACTTGAGTCAAAAGCGGCGGGAGCACAGAGGTAAGATCGCGGACCCGAGTTGGACTTAAACTCGTGACGATGGCGCCTTTTCGTGGAATCACATCAATCAATCGACGTCGCTCAAGGACTCGAAACGACTCACGCACCGAACCTCTGGAGACATCCAGTTGACTCACTATCCTGGATTCTTGAATCCGATCCCCAGACCGCAAAACGCCGGCCACAATCTGGTGCTCAATATGAAGTGCGATATGTTCAACCAACCCTAGCGCTGGTTTGAACGGCACATAACTTAATCCGTCTGCCATGACTATTTACTCGACACTGATCCTTCAGTCTGAGCTTTAGTATGAACCCCTCGTTAGAAAACGCAATACTTCACAATCGGCTAGGGTTTTAATCGAATCTCAGCGGTATTTTCGGCAGTTAAGGTCAAAAGTACAGGACCGCCCATCCAGTCTCCTTCACTGCCGTTGGCGTCTCCGACGGTGAGTCGAGCAGCAATTTCTACCGCGAGTCCTTGATGCAATCGTCCACCCATCAAAGCGTCTTCATTCGATAAGCGGACAGTCATCGGCAAGTCCGTCACCGACAAACGGCGCGCCACAAGAGGTCTCGGTGAACCGTTAACTTCGCGAGCAAATACAAAGACGGTTGCATCTTTCAAACTCTCGGGAATTGCCTGACTCACTGCAACCGACAAATCAATTGTCGCATCGCCAAGTTGAACTTTTTCGGATAACTGTTGGTTCGCACGCTCAGTCGCCCGAGCAATGCCCACTTCAATGGCCTTCGCTTGCTCAGAACCAGGCGGTAATTGACCAAGCATACGTGTCCAATAATTAACCGACTGCTGATAATCCGAGGCCTCAAATGCAATGATGCCCAGAGAGCCAAGCGCGGTGACTTGGTTTGGATCGAGTTCAAGCGCAAGCTGAAACAAATTCACAATGTCTTGGTCAGCCACTCGGTTTCTCGCTAAGAACTCATCTTGAGCAGCTTGGGCGATCACATAGGCACGCTCATCTTCCGGAAGGGCATTGAGTGCCTCTGTCGACAAGGACATTTCATAAGCACCTAAGTACCAATACATATAGGCTGATCCGCCAGCTGTCATCAGCGTTAGCAGACATGCGATCAGAAGACCTTGTCGACCAAAACCACGCAAAGCCCAGAGCAATCCTGCCAAGACGGTTGCCGCGAGCAATCCCATCCAAATCATGCGTTAGATTCTCCCCGCTCCAATGCTTGTTTTGACCGTCGAATACGAAGTGCAACCACAATCCCACCAATCACCAAAAGACCAGCCGGGCCAAACCATAAAATTAACGTTTGCCGATCCAAGGGTGGGCTGTAGAGCACATACCGGCCGTACCGAGCGACCATAAATTCCTTAATTTCTTCGTCAGTCGCGCCTTCTTTAATCAAGCGATAGACCTCAGCTCGCAAATCACCAGAGATTTCCGCGTCTGAATCCCCAATGGCTTGGTTCTGGCATTTAGGACAACGAAGCTCAAAGCCCAATTGACGGAAACGCTCTTCTTGCTCAGGTGAATCGAATTGATAGGTTTCGATGGCCCCAAGGGTCACCATCGCAATACTCATCAACCAGGCAATGAACCCGGTCTTCAACACGGATTTCATCATTGAACAGTCTCAAGTAGCGGTTGAATCTGGCGCTCGAAAACACGCTGGTTGACCTCACCTTGGATTCGCGCCTGGATCACACCACTGCCATCAACAAGGAAGGTCTCAGGAGCTCCTGCGACGCCCAAATCGAGCCCCAAACGACCCGTTGGATCGAAGATCTGCACAGCGTAAGGATCACCGAGCTTTTGTAGCCAATTTCTAGCAGCGGCCCCGGTGTCTTTGTAATTTAAACCGACCACAGGCATCCGTTGGGAAAGTTGCGTCAGGTAGGGGTGTTCCACCTGACAAGTGATGCACCAACTCGCCCAGACATTCAAGAGAAATGGCTGCTGCGGGAGTTGCTCCCGCGATAGCGGTTGACCAGTGTTCAAATCGGTCAGCTGAAACTCCGGAACTGGCTGACCAATCAAGGCCGATGGTTGCTCATTAGGATCCAAGGTGAGCCCTTTAAAAAAGAAGCCGACCAAAACCGCAAAGACAGCCAAGGGCAGCCACACCATGATCCGACTCATGCTGTAGCCCCTTCATCAGTCCGCGCTTCCTTCTCTTCTCGAACACGTTGGCGGTACCGCTTATCGGTGATGGAGACAAAACCTCCCAAGCCCATCAAAAAGGCACCAGCCCAGATCCAATCAACAAATGGTTTCACAGACAATCGCACAGCCCAATCGCCACCATCCAGGGGTTCGCCCATCGCGATATACAGGTCTCTGGTGACGCCAGAGTCAATGGCTGCTTCAGTCATCACCATGCCTGAAGCGTTGTAGCGTCGTTTCTGAGGTGTCACCGTCTTATAAAGGGCATCACCCTGATAGATCTCAAATGTCGCTTGATCAGCAACATAGTTCGGACCATTGACCACCGTCAAATTCGTCAGCCGAACGTCATAAGAGCCAAGATTCTGAGAATCACCAACACCCATCCGAAGATCTCGGTGTTCTGTGTGATTTTCCACCATCACTACCCCAAAAATCATGACTGCCAGCCCAAAGTGTGCAAGCCACATTCCAATCATGCCTCGTTCGACGCGCGCGAGAGTCGTACCAACTCCCCCATAGAGGCCGACCTTTTTGGCAACATCGACGACCGTAGCGATCGCAACCCACAATGCCAGAGCGACCCCGATCGCAGTCCCAATGGAATATTGACCATCCAACATATTGGGCCAGGCGAGGCCAACCACAACACTCACAATTAAGGTCACGATCAGCGGTCGAAAGAGTCTTGGATCCTCCGATTGGCGCCATTTTGCCAGCGGGCCAAAGGCCATGCCACTGACTAAGATGGCGGTCAATGGAACAAAAACAGCATTAAAGAACGGAGGTCCCACGGAGACTTTTCCACCACCGACGGCATCAACCAGCAACGGGTAGAGCGTTCCCAACAACACACTGACTGCCATGACTGTAAGAATCAAATTGTTGAACAACAGGAATGATTCGCGCGAAATCCAAGCAAATTCACCTGGCTCAGAGACCTTCGACGCCCGGATAGCGTAGAGAGTCAAAGATCCACCGATCACAACAACCAGGAATCCTAAGATGAATACCCCTCGTTCAGGATCATTAGCAAACGCATGAACCGACGTGAGCACACCTGAACGCACCAGGAATGTTCCCAGTAGGGATAACGAGAATGCAGCAATGGCCAGCAGCAACGTCCAACTTCTGAAGAGGCCTCGCTTCTCAGTCACTGCCAATGAGTGCATGAGTGCAGTCGCCACTAACCAAGGAATTAATGATGCATTTTCAACGGGATCCCAGAACCACCAGCCACCCCAGCCAAGTTCGTAGTAGGCCCACCAACTCCCAAGCGCAATGCCAAGCGTGAGGAAGGCCCAAGCGATGGTTGTCCAAGGCCTCGACCATCGTGCCCAAGTGGCATCGAGCTTTCCGGAAATCAGTGACGCCATGGCAAACGCGAAGGCCACGGATAACCCCACGTAGCCCATGTAGAGCATCGGTGGGTGGAAGATCAGACCCGGATCTTGAAGTAACGGATTTAAATCGGCTCCATTGGCCGGTGAAAACGGCAAAATGCGAACAAATGGGTTACTGGTGAACAGCATGAAGGCCAGAAAACCAACAGTGATCATCCCCATGACTGATAGGACAAGTGCCGACATATGATCGGGAATTCCACGACTGAATAAGGCCACCGCGACGCCCCAGAACGCAAGAATCAGAGCCCAAAGAAGTAAAGATCCCTCATGCGCACCCCAGACTGCACTCATTCGAAAATACCAAGGCAAGTCCAAATTTGAGTTATCAGCGACATATTTGACACTGAAATCGTGCGCTAAAAAGCCATACATCAAGACCCCAAAGGACACCGCTAATGCCAGTCCTTGTAGGAGGGCTAAGGGTTTGGCGGTTGCGCAAAAACCTTGCTGATTACTCAGATAGCCATACAACGGGAAGACCGCGAGGCAGATCGCAATCGCGAACGCGAGCACAAGGGCAAAATGCCCAATTTCTGGAATCATTGCTGCTGCCCTCCTTTCATCTGATCAAGTTTTCCCGATTGACGGAGCGCTTCAGTGACCTCCGGTGGCATGTAGTTCTCATCGTGCTTTGCCAGTACTTCACTGGCGACAAATTGGCCTTGATTGATTCGACCCTGCACTACAACCCCTTGGCCCTCTCGAAAGAGATCAGGAAGAATTCCTTCATAGGTCACACGCACCTGATGGTCAAAATCCGTCACATCAAAAGCGACTTTCAGACTTTGTGGATCACGGTCAACAGTCCCATCAGCCACCATCCCTCCAACACGAATCAGTTGCGCTGACGGCGCTTGGCCAGTCGCAATCTGGGTCGGTGTAAAAAACAGGTTAATGTTTTGGCTCAGTGCATACATCACCAAGCCGACGGCCACGCCCAACCCAGACACCAAGCCCAAAATAATCAACATGCGTTGTTTGCGTTTAGGATTCATGTGTTTCCTCACGTTCGAGTTGTCGCTTGACCAAGCGAATCGCTTGCCGATGCTGCCGCAGATTCATCCAAGTCAAACCACCAAGAATCAATAAGCCTAAGACATAAACAGGCCAGACATAGGCGCCGTGGGGTGCCATTGCTAAAAAAGCCATCAAAGATTCGAACTGGAACTCAAGCACGACCGACCAACTCCTTGACCCATGAGGCACGACGTTCGCGCCCAATGACGATCGCACGCATTGATCCCAAGACCAGATAAGCCGCAGCAATGTAATAGCCTAAAATATTCACTAATAACGGCACCCACATTGAGGCTGGCATCGTCGGTTTTTCAGTCAACTTCAAACTTGCTGGCTGGTGCAGCGTATTCCACCACTCCACCGAATATTTGATGATTGGTAGATTCACCACACCGACCAACACCAAGATGCCACAGGCTTTTCCTGCTTGATCTGGGTCTTGAATGGCTGCTCGCAATCCAATCAATCCAAGATAGAGAAAACCAAGGATGAGCATTGATGTCAGCCGCGCATCCCAGACCCAGTAGGTACCCCAGGTCGGCTTACCCCAAACCGCTCCGCTCACCAAGGATAGGACCGTAAAGGCCAATCCTGTCACCGCGATTGCTTGCATGGCGACATCAGCTAACTTCATTTTCCACACAAATAAAACCACCGCGCAGACAGCCATCGCGGCATACATCGCTTGAGCCAAGAACGCGACTGGAACATGGAGATAAATGATGCGGTAACTATTACCCTGCTGGTAATCAACAGGCGCGAACCCGAGACCCCAAAGGGAACCAACCACTAAGAGAATCAGCGCGAGCCAACCGCAAACCAGTTGCCAACGACCGGCGCGCTCATAGAACCATCGCGGGGAACCCCACTGATGAAACCAACGCCAACTCATTAGTTAGAACCTCCTATATTCAATCGAATTGCCGCAGACACCGCGATCGGGACCAGTGTCGCCGCAACGAGACTGAATGCTCCCAGCAATGCCATTAAAGGCAGGATTTCAGAACCATCCGTGGCCCGGATTAACACCCCAGCAGCCAAAATCACCACCGGGACAAACAATGGCATCATGACTAATACGCCAAGGATACCAGATCGTGATGATCCAAGGGTAAGGGCTGCGCCCAATCCAGAAAAACAAGTCAAGGCTGGGGTGGCGACCACCAGCGTCATCAATAACGCAATTAAGACATCAGTTGGCACTGATAGCATCAATCCAGCAATGGGTGTGATACAGATCAGCGGAACCACATGGAACAACCAATGCACAATTAATTTTAAACCCACGAGCCAAGCCAAGGGCCGGTCCAAAAATAACCACTGTTCGAGAACACCGTCGGAGAAATCCGACTGAAACAAATGCTCGGTATTCAGTAAAAGCGCCAAAAGGGTCGCAACCCAGATCATGGCAGAACCAATGTCAGCGAGTAGCACGGAATCTGGCGAGAGTGCCAAAGGCACCATCGAAATCACCAGCATCAAAAACCACATGGGTTTGAAGATGTCGCCCGGACGCGCAGCAGCCAGCTTCAACTCTCGCGCGAGCATGCGTTTTTCAATCGACACGACCAAGCTCCAAAGTCTCAAATTTGAGCGATTGTGGCAGTTGGTGTGTGGTGAAAAGGCAGAGGCCACCTTGCGCGACATGCGCATTAATTTTCCGATCCAACGTTTCAACCATTGTCACATCCAAGGCCGTGTAGGGTTCGTCGAGGATCCAGATGGGAGCCTCTGAGCACCAGAGTCTGGCAAGTGCACATCGGCGCCCCTGGCCTTGCGACAACTCTTTAACGAGTGAGTCGTGATAACCACGTAATCCCACATCGATTAATGCTTGTTT
>ERZ802830.4698-NODE-4698-length-10797-cov-6.65714_pt1 | contig 10797 bp, 12 predicted proteins | sample MGYA00345654_ERZ802830 | MGnify/ENA primary metagenome ERZ802830 (study PRJEB30503, sample SAMEA104212375) | marine metagenome | biome: Westerlies Biome; feature: [SRF] surface water layer (ENVO:00010504) within the epipelagic zone...; material: water...
TAAATTGACTAAGATCCAGAATTTAGAAGATAATCTGGATTCAACTTGGTAAGATCGTCCGGCAGGAAAATCCCGTCCTTACGGATTAAATCGTTATCAAACCATATCTCACCACCGCCCCAATCCTCTCTTTGAATATTAACCATATCCCAATGAACTTGAGATTCATTGCCATTATTTGCCTCTTCGTAAGCTTGTCCAGGTGTGAAATGAAAAGAACCGCAAATTTTCTCATCAAACAAAATATCTAGCATGGGTTCGCGAATCATCGGATTGAAAGCAATTGCAAATTCTCCGATAAAACGTGCACCATCATCGGAATCAAGGATTTCATTGAGTTTATCTTCATTGGATGAAGAGGTTGATTTTACGATCTTACCGTGTTCAAACTTTAAGCAAATATCCGAGAAAGAAGTTCCCTGGTAAATAGTGTCTGCGTTAAATGTGATACTCCCCTCCACGCTCTCCTTGATTGGGCACGAAAAAACTTCTCCGTCTGGAATATTGTGAGTTCCTCCGCATGCAACTGCTCCAATTCCTTTGATCGAAAAACGTAAATCAGTCCCCGGTCCAATGATTTTAACTTGGTCTGCAGACTTCATTCTTGCTTCTAAGGAGAACATGCCCTCTTTCATTCTGCCATAATCCATGCAACACGCATCAAAGTAAAAATCCTCAAACGCCTCGCTACTTTTCTTAGCTTGCTGAGCCATTGACGCAGAAGGCCAGCGCAAAACACACCATTTTGTCTGTTTAACACGCCAGTCAAGTACAGGTTTAAGGATTTTCATTGCCCTTTTCATGTCTTCTGGAGGAAGGTCAGAGTTTTCAAATACATTACTTGATCCTCTAATGGCAATGTAAGCGTCCATTTTCTTCATTCTCTCGAGTTCCCATTGAGATGACGCCTCAAACTGCTCAGATGTACCTTGAATAATACACTCACGGTCAAGAAGGGCTGACTGTGTCTGGACGAATGGAATCGCACCCCTTTCTCTAACTGCACGAATCAAAGCCAATGTCATTTTTTCCGGCACATCAAATACATGAAGTAAAACTTTTTCTCCAACTTGAAGACTAGTGGAATGAGAAGTCAAATTCCGAGCGAGTGTTGTAAACCTAGGATCCATAATGTAAAAAATTTAAATTGAAGATTTCAAGTTATCCTCTCCTAATCTTGGAACCTGAAAAATTAATTCTGACACGGTAGACTTTTTTGACCCGATTGATGATTTCATAACTCTTTGGATCTATCCTTGAAGGAATTTCCATGCGACGAATATCTACTACAGCAGTAAACCCTCGCTCAGTGAAAACATCGATAAGAATAGCAATTGCAAGTGGATCATCAAAGACAGAATCTTCTGAATTGATATATGCTAATCCAGATATCGAATGTTTTTCAACAATAGGGATAAATTTTGATTTGATCAAACGAACTACCCGGTCAAAGAGTTCGGAGTGAAACTTTTCGTAAGAATCAAGCCTATGAACAAGAACCTGTCGGGCATGAAGAGAAAGTTTATCAGCAAGGGGAATAGATGATATTCGGTCATATGTTGCCTCGTCTAACTCAAGAGAGCTCTGATATTTTAACTCCTGAATAATCCTCTGTTGAACCTCAATGACTGTTCCGTGTGCGTTGATGAAATGATAATGAAAGAGTTCCCTAAGCGTAGTTAGTGAATCATAGGTCGATTCCTTAAATGTTTTATACCTAAGATGAGCAGCTCCTTCTTCCAGGTCAGTTCTCCTTACTTCGTATTTCTCGCCGACGCCTGAAGCTTCAACTTCTGCATTGTGAGCAATAGATCTTTGTCCTCTGAGTAGTTGTCTTCTGACGCTCTCTTCTTCATCAATAAAAAGCATGATGATGTGAAATCTTGGCTTGGGGAACTGGGTTTCTTGAAGAGTGCCCAAATACTTGCTCCTTAGTTCGCTAAGACGGTTATGAAAAAGCTTGAGGCATTCTACCTGTGACTTGGTTCGAGGATAACCATCAACAATAGCCCCGCTTTCATACTCCGGATTTAACAGAGATCGAAATACTAATTTTGTTACTTCACGATCACCTGCTAGTAAGCCAGCATCGATTTTCTTTCGTGCTTCAGGTGATTTGAGCAACTCACTGACAATGATGGGTTTTTCGGTAAGATCTCGGAATTCCATAATGAAGGCAGTCTGTGTACCCTTTCCTGCTCCTGGAGCCCCGTTAAGCCAAAAGATTTCCGCAGGAAACTTGAGGTTTTCAACACCCATTTCTTGCTCTAATTCATGCCAAACCGTTTGGAAAATAAGCTGAGCATCTTTAACCTCAAGATCTTCAACTTTCTTGGAAGACTTTTTACTTTCTATTGAATCGACTTTTTCTTGAGAGGAATCCACAGGGATTTCAACTGAGTTATCGCTAGGTTCTTTTGTACTCACGCTTGACATTTCACCAAGATTTAGATGAAGCCGAGCAGTCCGTCAATCTTACGAAATAAAATGTTGCCTTATATACCTCCACCGGACTCATATTCCCTCATACTACTTAACGTGTGATTCATTTCAAGCGATGGAGAACTGTCACTACTCATCTCTCCAATTACCCGAGAAGGAACGCCTGCGACAGATACATTTGGTGGGACATCAGTTAGCACGACACTGCTAGCACCGACCCTTGCCCCCTCCCCAACTTCTACATTTCCAAGAATTTTAGCACCTGCCCCAATTAATACCCCAGATCGTATCTTAGGATGCCTGTCTCCACCTTCTTTACCAGTTCCTCCAAGTGTAACTTCATGTAAAATCGACACATTATCCTCGATGACGGTGGTCTCGCCAGCGACAAAGCCTGTTGCATGGTCAAGAAGTATGCCTTTACCGATAATGGCCGCAGGGTGAATATCTACGGAATATACGATGGAAGTTAGGCTTTGGAGGTAAAGAGCGATATCTTTTCGATTATGGTGCCAAAGATGATGAGAAGCTCGATGGACACAGAGTGCCTGGAAGCCCTTGAAGTAAAGAAAAGGACTAATGAAATCATGGCAGGCTGGATCCCTTTCTTTTACGGCTTGAAGGTCGTACTCAATTTGCCCCAAAATAACTTCCGAATGATTAAAGCTTGAGTATAAAAGTTCCCTTAAATCATTTGCAGGCACTGATCCTTTGGCCAATCTTGAAGACAAACGCCAGCTCAGGGCGTCTGCAAATGAATGTCTTTCCAAGACGAATTCAGTAAGTATCTTTGAAAGAATTCTCTCCGTGGAGGCAATACCTGCTGCTTCCTTACATAATTGTTCCCAAGTCTCACTCATATAAAAATCAGATATTTGTGCCGATTAGTTGGTATTGTAATATTTTTTTCCAATCTCAATTTTACTTCTTCCCTGAGCGGTTCGCCACTTATTAGTGTCCCGCAGCGAATAAACACATCCACAATATTCCTGTTGGTAAAAGTTTTCCCTTTTAGAAGTTTCAATCATTCTTTGCGATCCGCCTTTCTTTCTCCAATTGTAAGTCCAATATGTCAGGTTTGGGTACCGTGATGCAGCTCTTTCCCCACAGCCATTTATCTGCTTCATATTTTTCCATCTCGAAATACCTAAACTGCTTGAAAAAACAGCAAAGCCATTCTCAGCTGCATATAAGGCTGTTCTTTCAAATCTCATATCAAAACATTGGGTACAACGGGCTCCTCTTTCTGGTTCCCATTCTAGCCCTTTAATTCTTTCAAACCAAGTCATAGGATCATAATCAACATCCACATGTACCACACCTAATTTGTCACAAAACCGCTTGTCCTCTTCTTTTCTGATCTCATATTCTTTTTTCGGATGAATATTTGGATTGTAAAAAAAAACAGTTGGCTGAATGCCTGAGTAAAGAAGCGTTTCGAGGACTTCTCCTTCACAGGGTGCGCAGCAGGAGTGCAAGAGGAGTTCACTCGCATCATAAGGAGCGGATAGCTTGGGTCGTTCTGCAGAATTCACATTTCTCTTTTGCCAAAATTATTTAATCTAAGCAAAGAATTATTTTACTGAATGCTCTCACGCCTGAGCTCACGCCCCATTAAATCATTCAGGGCTTCACTTGGCTTTTTGTCTTGATACAAAATTTGGTAAATTTCACTTAGTATGGGCATCTCAATTCCCAACTTTTCACATTTCTCATGAAAGCAGCGGGTTGCCCAATAGCCCTCTACCACTGTTTTCTGATTATCCTTAGTTCCTTGAGGGGATTCTCCAGAAGCAACTCGGAGCCCGAAGTTCCTGTTACGACTCCATTCTCCCATGCACGTACCAATTAAATCACCAAACCCACTGAGTCCGAAAAAAGTTTCCTGGCGGCCGCCAATTTCGCAACCTAAACAAATCATCTCGTTCATGCTTCTAGTAAGCAAGGCTGCCCGTGCATTATCACCAAAACCTAAGCCGTCTGAAATACCAGTTGCAATTGCGTAGACATTTTTCAGGCAACTTCCCAATGCAACACCAATTAAGTCATCTGTGCTGTATACCCTCATCCTCGGTGAACTAATTGCGTCTCTCAAGGAACTTAATTCCTTGCCATCTAGATTCATGGCAAGTGACATTGCAGATGGTTTACCGATAGCTACATCATGAGCATGACTGGGACCAGTCAGGTATCCGGTGGCTATATTCTGAGGCATCTCAGAAGCCATTACCTCGTGGGCAAACAAATTAGTTTCTGGCTCAAGACCTTTGCAAAGAGCAATAACCCCCTTTAAACCCCAAGACGAAAGTAAGTGTCTTGATGCATTAGAGCAAGTTTCCCTGAGTGCATGGGATGGGCAGGCATAAAAGACATAATCACATTCCATTAAGGAAGGTTTAAGACTTGCTCCAATTTGTAGATCGGTGGGGAAATCAATACCTGGTAAATAATCTTGATTAATTCTCGCACTGGAAAGATCTAATGCATGATCATATCTGCGCGGGACCAATGTTGTTGAGTGACCGTTATTCGCGAGATGAATGGATACTGCAGTTCCCCATGCACCCGCTCCAATTATGCAAAAATTCATCTCAATTATTTTCTTTAGTCACCCCGTACATCATTTACATACTTCGCTAGTGCAACTGATACTATCTTGTTGAGGTTTGCATATGGTTTAACGAATTTAGGTACAGGCCCATTAGACCATCCAAGTAAATCTGTAGTTACCAAGATCTGTCCATCGCATCCAGTTCCGCTGCCGATACCAATCAATGGAGGAAGGATTTGCTTGGTAAGCTCTGAAGCTACCTGTTCATTCAACATTTCTGCAACGATAGCAAAGCAACCTGCCTCCTCTAAAGTTATGGCGTCTGTATAAATACTTTCCGCTTCCTCACGAGTTTCACCAAATTTTCGATATCCTCCAATCGCCTTTACAGTTTGTGGTAGAAGACCAATATGACCGAGCACAGGGATTCCAGTCGCTACGAGCTTCTCAATATCATCAGCAATATCCCTTCCACCCTCTATCTTAATTGCATCCGCACCACCCTCTTGCATGAGCCGACGTGAAGAATCAAGTAGTCGGTCAAAGGACAAACTTGCTTCTCCGAATGGCAAGTCTGCGACCAAAAGGCATTGGGGGCTTGATCTACGAACCGCAGCACAATGACTGACCATATCATTCATTGTCACCGCCACAGTCGTATCATGACCAAGAAGAGTAGTGCCGAGTGAATCACCTACGAGGATGAAGTCAACATCTGCCGCTGAAACTGCTGATCCAAGAATGGCATCATACGCGGTTAAACCAACAATCGGGCGCTTTCCTTTGAGATTCCGAATATAAGAAGTGGTTGGTTGCACGGGAACCTTCACAGGTTTTTGCTCCTCGGATCTAACGGATCGATTAGCTTGGGCTAACTTAGGTTCCAACTTTTCCCTATTTGACCTGCCTCGCTTAGTTTTGGGAGGAGGTTTTTTTTCTTTTTTATCCGTCTCTTCTCTATCGGATATTTCTTTTTTTATTTCTTCGGGCATTAAATTTATGGTTGATAATTTGCAAGAGCTTGCTCGATAGCTGTAGTTTCACCTTCTGTAATAGGTTTTTCGCTGACTGCACAAATTTCTTTGATTTGGCCTTTTTTTCTGGCTCCAACGATAGCCGAACTTATTTCCTTGCGTCGTAACACCCAAGCCACGGCAAGTTGACCAACTGAGCGACCTTCCATAGCAGCTATGGTAATCAAACTATCTTGAAAAGCGAGAAATTTGGCGAACCCTTCCTTGGAATGAAGTGGACTGACAACTGGATGCTCCGTCTTATGTTTTCTCCAATCGTTTGAGGGGAGACCCTGAAACCACTCGTTTGAAACCTTTCCAGTTAATAAGCCGGACTGCATTGGACTGTAGGCAAGCAGTCCCACTTTATTCTTCTCACACCAAGGAATAACAGCATTTTCAATAGTACGCTCGAGCATGCTGTACATAGGTTGATTTGAAGTTATCAATTCGGGATCACCCAAAGCGTCGAGTTCGTCCAGATAACAGTTGCAAACTCCAATGGTAATCACTTTACCTTCTTCTTTTAATTCAATCAGTGCCTGCCACGATTCGTGGAGGTTTTCAAGTGGAGTGGGCCAGTGAATTTGATAAAGGTCTATGGCGTCAACCCGTAAGCGCTTCAATGACCCTTCCACTTCTTCACGGATTGTTGCGGGGGAGATAAATCTTTCAGGGACATTTCCCGCTTTAGGTAAAACACCGCATTTTGTAGCAATTATAACTTCACCTTTCCAGTCAGATAAAACTTTACCGATCACTTCTTCCGCAATCCCGAAACCGTATGCATGAGCGGTATCAATCCAATTTACTCCCTCCTCTAGAGCTTCAATGATTGCAGCCTTAGAATCATTTTCAGATTGGTTCCCCCAACCCATTCCCCAATCTCCACCTCCAATGGCCCATGTACCGAGTCCAATTTCGCTAAGATTAAGTTCGGAGTTGCCCAATTTTCGATATCTCATTCAGATCTTATCAAACAATAATTACCCAATGGGATAAAGAGTAAACAGCGAATGACTTGTACTTGGGGAAGATCTGAAGTAAAAATAAACCATGAAAAAAATACTCGTTACTGGTGCATCTCGTGGGATCGGACTGGAACTGTGCCGCCAATTATTGGAAGAAAATCATCAAGTGATAGGCACATATCGCGAGGAAAAATCAGCAGTTCCGTTATTTGGGCTTGCTAAAGAAGCGGCACAACTGGATTTGGTTTGCCTGGATGTGAATTCGACCGAATCCATTAACCATGCCTTTCAAGCGATCAAGCAAAAGTTTTCTTCCTTGGATCAAGTTTTTAATAACGCAGGAATTCTGGACTGGAGTTCATTATCTGAAGTAACGGTAGAAGCATTCAGGAATATTTATGAGACTAATGTGATTGGTGTCTTTCAAGTCAGTCGGGAGGCTCGAATGCTTTTGCAAAATGGCAAGGATCCTTTGATTGTTAATCTTTCCTCGAGATTGGGCTCCATTACATTAAGGGGGAATACGCAACTTGGAGGTGCGATTGCTTATCAATGTTCAAAGACTGCATTAAATATGCTTACCAAACAAACCTCAATCGACTATCAGGAATATGGAATACGAGTAATTTCCATGAGCCCAGGCTGGGTAAAAACAGATATGGGTGGAGCCGATGCAAAATATGAAGTCTCTGAATCCGTGAGACTCCTATTGTCTCGAGTAAAAGAGCTTCCAACAGAAACCAGTGGAGTCTTTTTGGGTGAAGACGGTGAAAGCATTCCCTGGTAAAGAAGAGGATATGCTTGTGAATACTTTCATTTCTGCCTAAGCAATGCTGATGTCATTTCGTTCTTACATCTATCTGCCCCTTATCCTTTGCATCACGCAATTTGTATCAGCGTTGGAGATAGGATCCACAGCTCCATACTTTTCCCTGTCTGATTCAACTGGAAAAAAATGGAACTCAGAAGATTTCCTTAATCGGAAGCATGTCCTAGTCTTCTTTTACCCTGCTGCGATGACTGGGGGTTGTACGAGACAAGTATGTTCTTATCAAGTTGATTTTGCCAAGTGGAATGCGAAGGGATTTGAAATAGTTGGAATCAGTGGAGACAAGCCTGAGAATTTAAGTTTATTCAAGAAAGCTGAAAACTTGGGTTTTAGACTACTTTCTGACTGGAATGGAAAGACTGCCAAAAAGTTTGGCGTGCCTATCAATAATGGAGGCTCTATTCAAAAATTTATTCAGGGAGAAAGATATACATTGGAGAGAGGAATAACTGCAAAACGGTGGACCTTCATTATATCAAAAACCGGGAAAGTAATTTATAAAAACAGCAAAGTAAATGCTGGTAGTGATAGTGCGGATGCATTCAATTTCATTTCAAATCTTTAAAGATTATACTTTTTACTCCTATGAATGGTAAAACCCGCCGGAACCTGAAGTCTCTTGCCAAAGTAAGAGCGGTCGACCTGAAAATTGGAAAAAAAGGGCTGACTCGCAACTTCTTGAATGAAGCCCGCACCATTTTAGAAAAAGACGGCATGCTCAAGTTATCCCATGTCATCCCGAAAAGTGATCTCCCTGAAATAATAGATCAACTTCTATCACTTTTATCTGTAATTCTTATCGAAAAAGTCGGAAAAACTATGACCTTTGCAAGAGGTGAATAAAGGAGTTAATCCGCTAAAAGAAGGCCAACAAGTGCCTGACTTTTTAGCCTTAGATGATTCTGGAGTGTCTTACTCTAATAAAAATCTCCTTGGAACTGACTTCATTATTTACTTTTACCCTAGGGACAACACACCAGGTTGTACGCTTCAAGCTTGCGACATCCGGGACTCCTATAAAGAAATTAAACAGAATTCGCTCAAAATAATCGGAGTCTCAGGCTGTTCATTGCAAGCACATAAAAAATTTAAAGCCAAGTACTCTCTCCCCTTTCCTATCCTACTCGATGAAGAAAATAAACTGGCTAAGTCCTTTGGTGTTTGGGGTGAGAAAAGATTTATGGGAAAAACCTTTGATGGCATCCACCGGACCACATTTTGGGTTAATAAATCAGGTGTTATTTTAAAAACTTACCCAAAAGTAAAACCTAAACTTCACATAAACATGATCCTGAAGGATCTTCGATTAGTGAGTGATTAAATGCAAAAGAGCCTTATGAATCCAAGGCAGCAGTCACAATGGAACAAAAAGACTTAGCATTAAGGGATGCTCCGCCAATTAAACCACCATCGACATCTGGTTGGGCAAGAAGCCCTTTGGCATTCTCTGGTTTCATCGAACCGCCGTATAAAATTCGGATACCTCCGGCAGCAACATCCCCGAAAATATCAACTAGTAACGAACGAATATAACCATGCACTTCTTGGGCCATTTCATCGGTTGCAGTTTTGCCAGTTCCAATTGCCCATACAGGCTCATAAGCGAGGACTAGATTATCAACTTCTGACAGCGGATAATTAGCAAGGCCTTCAGATACCTGATTTTTCACGACATCCAAGGTTTCTCCTGCCTCACGTTCCTCCAAGGTCTCACCAATGCAATAGATAGGTTTTAGATTGTTTTGAACTGCAGCCAAAACCTTCCGGTTTACTGATTCATTGGTCTCACCAAAATATTGCCGTCTTTCACTGTGACCAAGAATGACAAAAGTAACATATAGATCTCGTAGCATCTCGGCAGAGATTTCTCCCGTGAAGGCCCCAGATGGTTCCGGTGACATATTTTGAGCACCTAGGTAAACCTCGGATTGCTCAACCAAGCCGGATGATTTTTGTAAAGAAGTATAGGGAGGGCAGATACAAACTTGGGTTTGTATTTGCTGACCGACCAAGGAATTGATTTCAGTAACCAAGTCAACCGACTCAGTTGCTGTCATGTTCATTTTCCAGTTTCCCGCGATAAGATATTTTCTAGACATTTGCTGTAAAATTTATGGGGTAAATTATTTAGTATCAAGAATAGCGACGCCTGGAAGTTCCTTCCCTTCAAGAAACTCTAAGGATGCACCTCCACCAGTGCTCATAAAAGAAACATCTGCTGAGTAACCGCTTCGATTAATAGCTTTAACACTGTCTCCTCCGCCAATAATTGAAATCGCTGAACTTCCAGCCACAGTTTCCGCGACTGCAAAAGTACCATGACTAGATGCTTCAATCTCAAAAACACCCATGGGACCATTCCAAAGAATCGTTTGGGCATCCGCTATCGATTGTTGATAGAGCTCAATCGTCTTAGGACCTATATCAACCCCCTCCCAACCATCAGGAATATCACCTTCAACTACATTAGATGAACCAAGCGTTTTGGCATCGAAGTCCAAGCTGTTTGTAATAAGAGTATCAACGGGCAAAAGAAATTGAACTCCATTTTTCTGTGCTTTTTCAAGAGCACTTTTTGCGAGATCAACTTTGTCAGGTTCACACAAGCTATCACCGACATTTTGCCCCTTAGCCAAGGCAAATGTGTAAGCCATTGCTCCTCCAATAATAATTGAGTCAGCCTTATCCAATAACTTATCGATTACGGTAATCTTGTCACTGACTTTGGCACCCCCTAAGATTACGACAAAAGGACGGTTGGGTTTTTTGGTTTTGTCACCGAGAAACTCCAATTCCTTGGCAATGAGATAGCCAGAAACTTTAGTCCCCAGAAGTGAAGGCAGACCAAAAGTTGATCCATGGGCACGGTGCGCCGTGCCAAATGCATCATTAACAAAGATATCAGCCAGTTTAGCGAGGCTTGCAGCAAAGTTGGGATCATTATCAGTTTCACCTTTGTGGAAACGTAAATTTTCCAAAAGGGCGACTTGT
>ERZ802830.4699-NODE-4699-length-10795-cov-16.5663_pt1 | contig 10795 bp, 13 predicted proteins | sample MGYA00345654_ERZ802830 | MGnify/ENA primary metagenome ERZ802830 (study PRJEB30503, sample SAMEA104212375) | marine metagenome | biome: Westerlies Biome; feature: [SRF] surface water layer (ENVO:00010504) within the epipelagic zone...; material: water...
GCGGTTGCTGCGACATTAGTTTCTGTAGATTTTTTTAATTCAGATAAATTAACAATCACTTTAGCAATTACAGCTATCACTGTAGGGGGTATTTTTGGTGCTGTTATTGCTAGAAAAATTGCAATGACAGCAATGCCACAACTGATAGCTGCATTCCATAGTCTGGTTGGACTAGCGGCTGTATTTGTTGCAGTAGCAGCCTTCTACGCACCTGAGTCTTTTAATATTGGAACACTGAATAATATAAAAACATTAAGTCTTGTCGAAATGTCCTTAGGGGCAGTAATTGGAGCTATTACATTTTCTGGCTCAGTTATTGCATTCGGTAAGCTTCAAGGAATTATGTCTGGTGCACCAATAGTCTTTAAAGGCCAACACCTATTAAATTTGATAATTGGACTCATTATTCTAGGAGGCATCGTTTATCTTTGCTTAAATCAAAGTGCAAATGTATTTTGGATTGTAATTATTTTAGCTTTTTTAATTGGATTTTTAATTATCATTCCCATTGGGGGAGCCGATATGCCGGTTGTTGTTTCAATGCTTAATTCATATTCAGGTTGGGCTGCTGCAGGAATTGGCTTTACACTTCAAAACTCAGCTTTAATTATCACTGGTGCTTTGGTTGGCTCATCTGGGGCGATACTTTCATATATCATGTGTGCCGCAATGAATAGATCATTTATTAGCGTGATACTTGGTGGATTTGGAGCAGAAGACTCTGCTACTTCAAATGATCAAGCAGAACAGAGACCTGTTAAAGAAGGAAGTGCTGATGATGCTGCATTTATAATGAAAAATGCTGGTTCGGTAATAATTGTTCCTGGTTATGGAATGGCTGTAGCGCAGGCGCAGCATGCTCTTAAGGAAATGACAGATGCCTTAAAAGATAATGGAGTTAAAGTTACTTTCGCTATACATCCTGTAGCAGGAAGAATGCCTGGTCATATGAACGTACTCTTAGCTGAAGCAAATGTACCATATGATGATGTTTTTGAATTAGAGGATATTAATTCTGAATTTCCACAGGCTGATGTTGCTTTCGTCATTGGTGCAAATGATGTTACGAATCCAATAGCTAAAACTGATCCCAGTAGTCCAATTTTTGGGATGCCTATTCTTGATGTAGAGAAAGCAAATACTGTACTATTTGTTAAAAGAGGAAGAGGGCTAGGTTACGCTGGAATAGATAATGAGTTGTTTTACCGAGAAAATACTATGATGTTATTTTCTGATGCAAAAAAGATGGTGGAAGGAATTATTAAGTCTTTATAGATATTAACTATAAATCTTTCTTCTTGCATTTTTTCTAGATCTTCTAATATTTTCAGCTTTTTCTCTTAGTTTTTTTTGGCTTGGTTTTTCAAAAAAAGAACGCATTTTCATTTCTTTGAAAATTCCCTCTCTTTGCATCTTCTTTTTTAAGATTCGAAGAGCACCCTCAACGTTATTATCTTTTACACTTACTTCAACTATTGTTCTGCCCTCCTTAAGAGCGTGAAAATTTGGCATTATTTAGCATTATGGTCATATATTGTCTATCTAATTTATTAAAAATTAGCTTTTACCATAAAAATTAATATGACCCATTTTCCTACCATCTTTGATATGCTTTTTTCCATATAAATATCTCTTTTTTTTCAAAAATTTCATGAAACTAGGTTTATTTATTAAGGATTTTATTTTTTTTATATCATTACCAATTAGATTAAGCATGATTCCATTATTTTTCCTTTTAATTGATGGTGCTAGAAGTCCAGCCACTGTCATTACATGAAGATCAAACTGACTCACATTGAATGTGTCTTGAGTAATGTGTCCAGAATTATGAACCCTTGGAGCTATTTCATTAACATAAATATTATTATTATGATCTATAAAGAACTCAATAGTAAGTACGCCCACATAACTTAACTTACTAATTATTTTTTTAGCAATTCCTATAAGTTCATCTTCTATTTTATTATTTACTCCTGAAGGTGAAAAGGTTTTATGTAAAATATGATTTTTATGTATATTTCTAAATGAAGGGTAGTAACTTAAGTTACCTCGATAATCTCTTCCAATTACAATTGATAGTTCTTTTTTTAAGTTTATTTTTTCTTCAACTACACATGATACTCGATTAAAGCTTTCCCAAGCTTTTTTTAATTCATGAATTGAATTAATTATTTTTTGTCCTTTTCCATCATATCCAAATCTAGCAGTTTTTATTATTGATGGAAATTTGAAATTATATCTTTTAAGATCATCGCTTGAATTGATATAAAATGTTTCAGCGTGCTCTATACTATTTTTTTTAAAAAAATTTTTTTCTTTTTTTCGATCCTGAGCGATTGAAAGTGCATTTAAGGGTGGGTATATCTTTTTTTCTCCTTTAATTAATTTAAGTGTTCGAGTTGAAATATTTTCAAATTCATAAGTAATAACATCAACTTCACTGAAGAATACAGATAGTTTTTCTTTATCATCAAATTTTCCGTAGATGATCTTATGAGCATATTTTTTAGCCGGTGCATCCTGAGTATCTGAGTAAACATAGGGAACTATTTTTTGATTCATTGCTGACTTAGCAATAAACATTCCTAGTTGACCACCTCCAATGATACCTAGCTTTAGAGATTTACGACTCATTATTTCTATTTTTTAGGTTCTTTGGAAACTGTCTTTGTTTGTTTTGATCTCCATTTTGAGTATTTTACCCTCAGAGACTTATCTTCATTACTTAATATTGATATAGCTAATAAGGCTGCATTTTTAGCTCCAGCTTCTCCGACAGCTAAAGTTCCAACTGGTACTCCGCCAGGCATTTGTGCAATTGACAACAGACTATCCAGCCCTTTTAATTTTTTTGACTCAATAGGTACTCCAAGTACAGGTAAATTTGATATTGATGCTGTCATACCAGGTAAGTGCGCAGCACCACCAGCTCCAGCAATAATAATTTTTATCCCTCTCGCTTCGGCTTTCTCAGCAAATTCAAACATCCTTTTTGGTGTTCTGTGTGCTGAAATAATTTTCACTTCGTGGGCGATTTCAAATTCTTTTAGCACTTTTGAAGTGAGTTTCATTATTGGCCAATCAGATTGGCTTCCCATAATTATACTTACGAGAGATTTCTTTTTCATTAGCTTAAATGATAATTATTCTTCTTGAGATTGAGGATTAGCTTGTTCTAATTCTTGAGAACTCTCTGCTTTTTGAGCCGCTAATAGTCTCTCTTCTTTTTCTTTTTTCTTTTGAGCTCTGATTCGAGATCTTTCTGCCTTAGCCAATGCTTCATCCAGTTCAACTTGTTTACATAATCCAAGACCTACAGGATCTTGAGGTCTTATATTATTCATATTCCAATTTGTTCTATTTCTTATTCCATCTATTGTATTTTTTGTACTTCCCACAAGTCTAGCAATCTGAGAGTCTTTTAGTTCAGGATGATTTCTTATCAACCAATAAACTGCATCTGGTCTATCCTGTCTTTTAGACAAAGGAGTGTACTTGTTTTTCTTTTTTGATTGATCAGTTTTTAATGATGCCTCATTGATAATAATTTGTAATTCGGAGTCAGAATCATTTTCACATCTTTCTATCTCTTCTTTGGCTAGCTGGTTATTAGTTATTGGGTTTAATCCTTTGATACCTATTCCTACTTCTCCATCAGCAATACCTTTAATCTCAAGTTCATGCATTCCGCAAAAATCAGCTATCTGCTTAAATGATAAAGCTGTGTTATCGACGAGCCAAATAGCTGTAGCTTTGGGCATTAGTGGTAATGTCATTAAATTATCTCTTTCGTATTAAAAAAGCTCTTATAAGTGAATTTAATCATTTTTTAAAGTATATATACTAAAATTTTAGTAACAATTTACCCATATTTTGATTGCTTTCCATGAACTCGTGCGCACTTTTGACATTTAAATAGTCATATTTTTGATCAATATATAGTTTTACTGCTTTACTCTCGATTAATGGCCATACCTTTTCTATTAGTGAGTTTTTAATATCTTCTTTCTCTTTATTAGATCTTATTCTGAGAGTCGATCCAGATACGACTAATCTCTTCAACATTATTGGTAAAAGATTAGCTTTCACGGTAGATCCGTTTAAATAGGCTATGTTTATTAATCTTCCAAATTTATCAAGAATATTTATGTTTTTTTGAAAATATTCACCTCCAACTATATCTAAAATAACATCTATTCGAACATTATTTTCTTTAAATCTTTTTTCAAAGTCCTCACGATTATAATTTATGCAACTTGCTAGACCTTGATTCTCAATAAATTCCTTCTTTTCATCATTTCCAACTGTAGCATAACATTTTACACCAAATTGATTTGCAATAGATAATGCTGTGAGACCGATTCCGCTTGCTCCACCATGTATTAAGAGAGTTTCTTTTTCTTTTAATTTTGCCTGATCAAAAAGATTTGTCCAAACAGTAAAAAAAGATTCAGGAATTGTGCAAGCGTCAACTAATGAAATACCTTTCGGCACAGGAAGGACAGTTGAAATATGACATTTTGCGTATTCAGCGTATCCACCTCCAGTAAGTAAAGCACAGACCTCACTATCTATAATATCTTTATTGATATTGTTGCCTACTTCAACAACTTTACCTGATACCTCAAGCCCCAATATCTCCGATGCTCCTTTTGGAGGAGGATAAAATCCAGATCTTTGAAGTATATCAGGCCTATTTATACCAGCTGCAGCAACTTTGATTAGAACTTCGTCCTCATTAATTGAGGGCTTTTCAATTTCATTAATTTCTAAAACTGAAGCGTCGCCATAATCTTTAAATGTAACTGCTTTCATATTACCATAGGAGCTATTTAAGCTCCCATGATAACATATAATTTTTAATTTTTATGAATTGAATTTACATTATTATTGTTTATTTCAATTTTTCTAGGTTTTTGATGTTCAGGGATCTCTCTTTCAAGAAAAATATTCAAAAGTCCATTTTCATAGCTTGCATCAACCACCTTGATTGTGTCAGCTAATTGAAATTTCCTTTCAAAATTTCTTGCTGCAATTCCTTTATGTAAAAATTCAATTTTTTCATCCGAATTATTAGATATTCCTTTTACTGAAAGTTCATTTTCTTCTACTGAAATATCTACCTCATCTTTCGTAAATCCAGCAATTGCCATCGTTATAGTATAATTATTTTTAGATTTAATAATATTATATGGTGGATATGAAGTAGAAGACTCATTTAAGTTAAAAACTGAATCAAATATATTGTCAAATACGTCAAATCCAACACTTGATCTTAACAATGGTGTTAAATCATAAGATGTCATAATTTTAATCCTCCTTAAGCGATTAATTGTTAGTCTATTTTAAGCTAGACAAATTATATTGGTGCGTAATGCCCCCAATATTTTATAGGTGAGGATTAAATTTCTATTTTCAAGAGGTAAAATTATTTAAGTTTTTAAATTACTGAAACGCTTTTTAAATCTACTTACTTGACCTTTATCTTGAATCTTTTGCTGTCCACCAGTCCAAGCAGGATGAGATAGGGGATCAATATCAAGAGACATTGTGTCTCCTTCTTTCCCCCAAGTTGACTTTGTTTGAAATTTAGTACCATCTGTCATAACAACGGTAATATTATGGTAATCTGGATGTATATCTTTTTTCATAATTCTATATTTTTTTGAGTATTTACCTTATATATGAGATTATATCAATAAATTAAATCGTATTCCTATTACAATAAAAATGAGCAAAATACTCAATTATATTGAAAATTTCTATTCACGAATGGAAATTAATTCTCATAAACATTTCATAATAATAATGATTGTATTTGCAATTACAGGTTCATTAGCACTTTTTCTTACTATTCAAATTTTATCGATGATTAATCTCAAGGAATTAGTAAGTCCAATAATTTTTTGGCCTTTAAGAATTATTATATTATTCATCATATATCAAATAACTCTGATACTAGTAGCCATTCCTTTTGGTGAATTTAAATATTTTCTGAAGTTTGTTAGTAAGTTTCTAAAAAGACTAGGTATCAAAATTTAGTATTTATATTTTTTAGCATTTCATCATGAATACTAAAATTAGAAGCTACTATTCTGCCAGAGTTTAAATAATTTTCTTTGCCTTCAAAATCAGTGACTGATCCTCCAGCTTCTTTTACAATGAGAGAGCCGGCTGCAATATCCATTATCTTTAAATTTTTCTCCCAATATCCATCAAATCTTGCTGAAGCGACATATGCTAAATCAAGAGAAGCTGCGCCCATTCTTCTTATTCCACTAACTTGAGACATAATTGTTTTTAGTCCTGGAATATAATCCTCATGTCCTGCCATTCCATTATGAGGAATTCCAGTTCCAATCATACAATCTGAAAAATTAGTTCTCTTTGAAACTCTAATCCTTTGGTTATTACAAAATGCTCCTTTGCCATTTACTGCCCAAAAAAGCTCATCTGTAATGGGTTGGTAAACAATACCAGCAATTATCTTGCCTTCTTTTTCTAAAGCAATTGTTATTGCAAAATGTGGAATACTAAATAAAAAGTTCGTCGTTCCATCTAATGGATCAATGATCCATCTAATGCTTCCATCTGAATTTTTGATAGTGCCTTTTTCTTCCGCTAGAATATTAAACTTTGGATAAAGGTATGAGAGTTCTTTTATTAAAACTCTTTCAGATTGTGTATCAGCTTTGCTAACAAAATCTGAAACACCCTTGAGAGATACTTGAAGTTTTTCAACCTCCCCAAAATCGCGCAGAAGTCCCTTACTTGCTTTTCGGGCAGCGCTAAACATTGCATTAATATAAGGATCTGAAAAGTTCATTATTCAGCTCTTTTGAGATAAGTTAAATCCTCTGTGTTTATTATAACTTTTTCACCTTGCTCAATAAACGGTGGAACCATTACTCTTAATCCATTTTCTAACACAGCTGGCTTATTTGATGATGCAGCAGTTTGTCCTTTAACGACGGCCTCTGTTTCACTGACTTCAAAAATAAGAGTTTTTGGCAACTGTATTCCAATTGGTTTTTCATCATACATTTCAAGAATAACTTCATCATTTTCTCTCAAGAGATCAATTTTATCACCAATAAATTCAACATCTAATTCCATTTGCTCGTAATCTGTTAAATTCATGAATATCAATTTATTTTCTTGCTGATATAAATACTGAAATTTTTCTTCATCAACTCGTACTCTTTCTACTTCTTCTGAAGCGCGAAAACGTTCATTTAATTTTGATCCATTTTTCAAACTTTTCATTTCTACTTGGTTGAAAGCTCCACCTTTTCCAGGTTTAACTGATTGAGATTTTGTCACCACCCAAAGATCATTTTTATGTTCTACGATCATTCCAGGTTTGACTGAATTACCATTTATTTTCATGATTACTTCTCTACTTCTCTAACGACATGCTCCATTCGCCCAGAGCAGCTTTTTTATTCATAATTGCTCGGTGATTGAAAGCTTCTTGAGCTGCTACAGTATTTTCAGGTTTTCCTTGCCATGATTTTAAAGCAGCTTGTTGAAGCGCTCTTCCATAAGAAAAACTCAATTTCCATGGAAAGCCTCCTATTTTATTCATTGCATCTAAATGTGCTGTTGCATCAATATCGCTTTGGCCACCAGATAAGAAAACAACACCTGGCGTATCATTTGAAATTGATGACTTAAGACATTCAAGCGTTTTTTCTGCCACTTCTTCAATTGGAGCTTGAACAGCATTGGTTGTCCCTGATACCACCATATTAGGTTTAAGCAATGTTCCTCTAATATTGACATTTTTTTTATCAAGAAAGTCATATAATTTTGAAAGTGTTTTTTTGCTCACATCAAAGCAACGATCAATAGAATGATCTCCATCCATAATCACTTCAGGTTCTACAATTGGTACCATATTATTTTTTTGCGCGATTAACGCATAGTCAGCAAGAGACTCCATATTTTGATCAATACATTCATCAGTAGGAATATCGTTTCCACTTATGGTTATTACAGCTCTCCATTTAGTAAATCTTGCTCCTAACGTATCATATTCTTGACAGCGTTCATCTAAGCCATCAAGCCCTTTTGTTATTGTTTCTTTGTCACTACCATTGAAGGGTGATACGCCTTGATCGACTTTAATACCAGGAAGTGATTTTTGATTTGAAATTACTTCTCTTAATAAATCTCCATTTGCCGCAGACTGTCGCAAAGTTTCATCAAAAAGTATGACACCACCAATTGCCTCTGACATTGATGAAGCTCTGAACAGCATCTCACGATAATCTCTTCTATTATCTTCAGTTGACTCAACATTTATTGAGTCAAATCGTTTTTTAATTGTTCCAGTGCTTTCATCGGCCGCAAGAATACCTTTTCCATCCGCTACAATGTAGCTTGCTATTTCTTCGAGTGTTTTTACCATAATTAACTCCTGTTATAATATGTTTAATGCTTTCAAGCCTGGTAATTTTCTACCTTCTAATAACTCAAGAAGAGCTCCACCTCCAGTAGAAATATAACTAAATTCATTTTTTACATTTGCCATTTCCAATGCAGCTATTGTATCACCTCCACCTGCAAATGATTTTATTAAATTTTTTGTGGATAAGTCAGCAATGTATTTAGCAATTTCTAAAGTGCCTACTTGAAATGGAGGTATTTCAAATACTCCTGCTGGACCATTCCAAAAAACAGTTTTAGCAGATGACAACTCTTTTTTGATTAATTCAATTGTCTGAGGCCCAATATCTAAAATCATATTGTTTTCTTTAATCTCATCAATTGCTGATGTCACAGTATCAATATCTTTCTTAACTTCTTTTGCTGTAATTACATCAATGGGAGTAATTATTTTACAATTATTGTCCTCAGCAAATTTATAAATTTGATTTATTAGATCATCTACATCATTTTCAATAAGTGAATCTTGTACATTGAGACCACTATATTTAATAAAATTATTTGCCATTCCTCCAACAATTATGATTGTATCCATTTTGATTGATAACGATTTAAGAATAGAGATTTTTGTAGATATTTTTGACCCACCCATAATTGTAACAGATGGGCTCACAGGCATCTGAATTACATCAGCTAAATTTAAAAGCTCTTCAGATAATAAATTACCACAATAGGAGGGAAGATAGTTTGTTATCGCAGCAACTGAAGCATGAGATCGGTGTGAGCATGCGAAAGCATCGTTTATATATATATCTGCTAAGTTAGAAAGTGATCGAGCAAAATTATCATCATTATCTTCTTCTTCTTTATAAAAACGACAATTTTCTAAAAGAATAATTTCGTTTTGATCTGCATTTTTAATTTTATTTTCTACATCTATACCAACACAATTATCAATAAAAGTAATTCTACTATCAAATGCTTGCTCAAGTTGAGGTATAATTTGCTTTAAAGATAGTTCATTATCAATTTTTCCTTTTGGTCTTCCTAGGTGAGATAGTATTACAATTTTTGAATTTAATAATTTTAGTTCAGCAATTGAATCAATGATCCTAATAATTCTATCACTGACTGGAGACCCACTTGCAAGTGGTACATTTAGATCAAATCTTATTAATACAGTTTTATTTTCAGTTTTAAATTTTTTAATATTTTCAACATTAATCATTCTTTTTTGTATTATTCATTTTTACAGCTGTATCACACATTCGATTTGAAAAACCCCATTCATTATCATACCAACTTAATACTCTTCCAAATGACTCATCAATGACTTGTGTTTGAGTTAGATCAAATGTAGATGATGCTGAGTCATGGTTAAAGTCTGCTGAAACCAATGGATCTGAATTTACATTAAGAATACCTTTTAGCTTTTTTGATTTTGAAGCAGCAACCATAGCTTTATTAATTGACTCTTTAGATATCTTTTTGTTAGTCACAAATTTAAAATCAATTAATGAAACATTTGGTGTTGGAACCCTTATAGCAGTCCCATCTAATTTTCCAGAAAGATGTGGCATGACTAAGCCAACTGCTTTAGCGGCACCCGTGGATGCAGGTATCATTGATAATGCTGCTCCTCTTGCTCTTCTTAAATCAGAATGATAGGTGTCTAAAACTTTTTGGTCTCCGGTATAAGAGTGAATTGTTGTCATGTAGCCATGAACAATACCAAATTTTTCATCAATTACTTTTGCAACTGGAGCTAAACAGTTAGTTGTACAAGAAGCATTTGAAATAACTGTATCCTTTTTCGATATCTCATCATCATTTACGCCAAATACAATCGTCTTATCAGCATTAGAGCATGGCGCAGATACGAGAACTTTTTTTGCTCCAGCGGTTATATGCATTGAAGCTGTCTCTTTAGACGTAAAAAATCCTGTACATTCCAGAGCAACATCAATTTTCATTTTTTTCCAAGGTAATTTTTTTGGATCACGTTCACTCAAAACATTTATTGATTTCTTGCCAACAATCATTTTTCCATTTTTTACTGTGACTTTTTCTTTTAAAGGGCCATGAACTGTGTCATTAGATAGAAGAAATGCATTTGTTTCAATTGGAGCAAGATCATTTATCGCTACAACATTTATATCTTTTCTCTTACTCTCAATGATTGATCTAAGCACTAATCTACCTATTCTTCCAAAACCACTAATTGCCACATTTACAGCCATATTTACTCCTATAGTTTATTAATTATCTTTTTATATATTTTTTGAGGTGATATACCAAAATATTCATAAAGCTTTTTATAAGGAGCGCTCGCTCCAAAAGTGTTCATACTAATTGATAGCCTATTTTTAGGACATAATTTTTCCCAAGCTAGATCACTTCCAGC
>ERZ802830.4701-NODE-4701-length-10792-cov-75.7483_pt1 | contig 10792 bp, 8 predicted proteins | sample MGYA00345654_ERZ802830 | MGnify/ENA primary metagenome ERZ802830 (study PRJEB30503, sample SAMEA104212375) | marine metagenome | biome: Westerlies Biome; feature: [SRF] surface water layer (ENVO:00010504) within the epipelagic zone...; material: water...
CCAGTCCAACGTTCTCAACTTTGCTCGAGCGTGCGCATCAGCAGCAGGTGATATATCAGTTAAAGGCAGCTGTCTTACTGGCCCGTCACACATCGCTCATCGAGCGCACACCTGTCCACATCTGCCCATTCGGAGGGGTGGGTCTGGATCCGATGTTGAATCAGCGAGACGAGCCAGAATGCGTCAGCGATTACAGAGTAGGGGTCGGCACTTGGATTGAACGCGATGGAACTTGGCAGCCTCTTAGGCTCTGGCGCTGGGATGCGATCAAGATTACAAATCGCAAGGGCACGCGGCGGGTTGGCGAGTCTGTCAGCTTCGATAAAAATGGGTTGGCAAATCGGAATATGACATGGTCGATCTGCGCGGGTCGTACTAATCTGTCATTGGTCCTCAATCGGGTTGGACGACCCGTCACGCGCCTTGGTTGGGGAGAGTGTTAGTCGTCTAGGCCGAGCTTCTTTAAACGGTAACGAAGGCTTCTAAAACTCACTCCTAGAGCTTTCGCTGCAGCGGTTTTGTTCCAGCGATACTGCGTCATAGCCTGTTGCAGAATATGGCGCTCGATCGACTCCATGTAGCCTTCGAGATCCCCCTCAACCAAGGACAGGTCGGTGGTCGATTCGATGCGGACTGATATTGTTGATTCAGCTGTATCCGTGTCTGCGGAGTCTGATGGCGCGGTACTTGTAGACGAGGGTATGTCGAGGTCATTCGCCGCTATGCACATGTTGTCCGCCATAGCGGCTGCGCGCGCGAGAATATTTTCCAGCTGACGCACATTGCCCGGATAGTCCGCGCTACACAGCACCTCCATTGCATCTGGTGCGAGGGTTTTTGATTCCTCGTCGTTGTCTTCAGCTACCTTTTGCAGGACGTGTTGCGCTAGCTCGGGAATGTCCTCACGGCGCTCGCGCAGTGGGGGAACATAAATATCGATCACATTGATACGATAAAATAAGTCGTCCCGAAAACGACCGGCTCTCACTTCTTGACTCAGGCTTTTATGGGTGGCGCTAATGAGACGGACATCGATAGATACCTCGCTTTCGCTACCGACGGGCCTGACAGCCTTCTCTTGAAGCACTCGAAGAAGCTTTACTTGTGTCGCCGGCGGCAGGTCGGCAACCTCATCGAGTAATAGTGTGCCCCCTTCAGCTGCCTGGAATAGCCCCCGTTTATCATGCATGGCGCCGGTAAATGAGCCTTTGAGGTGTCCGAACAACTCGCTCTCTACCAGTTCTGGGGGAATGGCGCCGCAGTTCACAGCGATAAACGGTCCCGCGCGGCGCGCACCCGAACTGTGGATGAGTCGGGCGACAACCTCTTTGCCTGCACCGGACTCGCCGTGAATGTGGATGGGTGCCTGACTTCTCGCTACCTTTGCAATTTTTATTCGCAACTGTTCGGTCGCAAGCGACGAACCAATAAGATTGCGAGACGATTCGCTAGTGCCACTTTGTTTGAGATTGAGCGCGTGTCCGACTAGCTCACGAAGCTTATCCAAGGCCACTGGTTTTGAAACAAAATCAAAGGCCCCAAGTTTCAATGCATCAATGGCGGCTTCAACGCTGCCGTGTGCCGTAATGACAGCGACAGGTAACTCGCGATCTAGTTGCTGAACATACTCCACGAGTTCTAGGCCATTGCCATCGGGAAGACGCATGTCAGTGAGGCACAGATCGGGCTCCGACGTTTCCAAGATCGCCTTTGCATCCTTTAGCGTCTTGGCGCTCAAGGTGTTGAGATTCATTCGTGCAAGCGCAATCTCCAGCAACTGAAGAATATCGGGCTCATCATCGACAAGTAACACTGTTTGATTCACCGCGCGTCCTCTCGCTGTAGCCTCAGGCTCAGACGAAAGCTACTTCGACCGTCTGTGGTTCGTCGGTAGTGTATGTCCACGCCGTTACTCTCGCAAAGCTCTTTGCACAAGTAGAGGCCTAGCCCGGTCCCTTCAGGGCTTGTGGTGAAGAAGGGTTCAAACAGCCGTGGCTGAGAAGACTCGGGCACGCCATCGCCATCGTCAATCACGTCGATAAAGCATTGCGGTGGGAAGGCACCTCGAGAAATTTCGAGGGCTGCCGTACGATCGCCCGTTAAGACTTCACTATGTCTTAGCGCATTGTCTATGAGGTTATCCAAAACGCGTTTCATTTGGTTTTTATCGGCGATCACGGGTTCGTCGATTTTTCCCTTGATAGAGAGCGTGGCCGACTTGCTATGGCTCTCTTTGAAGTCCTTTAGGACACCGCTCAGCCATTCGCTCACATCGATCGACTCGAGCGCTGGTGGAACACGACGAGAGAGTTCGAGAACATTGTTCACTGTGTCATTCATGCGCTTAGTATTACGCAGCACAATCTCTGCTAGTTCCCGGTCACCATCGCTCATTTGGTGGTTCTCGGCCAGTAATTGAACTGCATTACTCACGGCGGCGAGTGGATTCCTGATCTCGTGCGCAATACTGCCCGTCAGTCTACCCAGTGAGTTGAGCTTTAGGGATTGCGCGAATTGGGTCATAGGCGTGTAGTCATCGACAAACAGCAAGGCATCGCCCTCGCGGCCATCATCAAGTGCTGAGAATCGCGGTAGTAGGGTCCGGTAACCGCGGTCAGGTTTAAAGGGCGATGGCATCAAGGTTTTATCTTCGCGCCAGTCAATGAGGATCGCAGCCAGATGCGGATCGACAAAATGCGCAGGCCGATCGCTTGCGGTGTCGAGTGATAATAAATCGCGTGCGGCGGAATTGACGGGCCGCAGATTATTACTGGGCGATACGATTAAAATTCCCGTTTGCATGTGTTCGACAATTTGGTCATTAAACAGTTTGAGTTTGCGTGCTTCCGACGTTGCGGCTTGAGCTCGCTGCTGGGCTTGTATCAGAGTCGCGGAGGTAATCTGTCCCAGCCACGACACTAGAAATACCAAAATACCAAGCAGACCGGCGTACAAAATATTGTCAGATGCAGTTTCGCCCCTGAACGAATGGAACAGGGAGTCGGCGAGAATAGCCAGTGCGGTAATAGCAGCAACCAAGGTAGACAGCTGTCGACGCCGCAATAGCATACTCGCTGCGGCAACTGTAACGAGATAGAGCGCGGTGAAGCCGCTGGCGACTGCAGTGCTTGGGTTGGCAATGAGGGTCGTAGCGACGACATCGATCATCATGACGCCAAAGATGGCACTCTCTGACGTGAGCTTTGAAGCTGTACCGAAGGTCGCAATAATAAGACTTGTTACGATGAAAATGCCGGAAACAAGAAGTTGCACCGACGTGTCATTTGTAAAAAGTGGTGATTCTGATGCCGAAAGTGTTAGCGCGAAGAGTACCGAGCCAATGACCAGTCGGTAAACGTTGTAAACAGCGAATACCTGAGCGCGGTCGATGTTATCCTTGGCGCTCACGGGCGTGTCTTGAGACATCGTTTATACACAGATTTGCGTAAGTTAGACGCACTATATCAGTCACCGATGATCGAGCAAGCGACTCGGGGGTAGGAGAGTAAACGCATGAAAGTTGTCATGGGACAGCTCAATACCTTTGTTGGTGACATCAAAGGCAATACAGCAAAAGTGCTGCAAGCAGCGCGCGATGCGGATACTGACGATCGCGTCACGTTACTGGTGTGCCCAGAACTCACTCTGACTGGCTATCCACCCGAAGATTTGCTCATGCGCGATAGTTTGCAGAGTCAGATAGAGGACGCCCTCGGGGTGCTCGCGAGGGATCTACCGCCGCATCTCTACGTAGTGGTGGGTTATCCACGCCGTCGTGACGGTAAGCTTCTCAATGCCGCGGGCGTACTGCACGGTGGTCAAGTCATTGCTGAATACGCCAAACAATGTTTGCCTAACTACCAGGTATTTGATGAAAAGCGTTACTTCAGCGAAGGCACCGAGCCCTGTGTTGTCGATATGGCTGGTGTCAAAGTCGGCATTACGATTTGTGAAGATATTTGGCATAAAGAGCCGGCCGCTGGGGCAAAGCAGATAGGTGCTGAAGTCCTTATCAATTTGAACGCAAGTCCTTTTCATCGAGGTAAACATAAGGAGCGATGGCAGGTCCTTGCGGATCGAGCGACAGAGCAAAAAATGCCCATCATCTATGTCAACCAGGTGGGTGGTCAGGACGAATTAGTGTTTGATGGCGGCTCATTTGCGGTCAATGAGGACGGGGAGTTAGCCACGGTTGCGCCAGATTTTACTGAAGGCAGTTTTGAGATGGCGCTGGAGCGGACGGTCCGTGGTCTGCAGATAGAGCAGGGTATTGCCGCAGCCGCACTATCAGATGTGGCGGCTGTGTGGCAGGCCTTGGTACTGGGTGTTCGGGATTATGTAGAGAAAAATGGATTTCCTGGTGTTGTTCTTGGGCTCTCAGGAGGAATCGATTCGGCTGTGACACTCGCAGTTGCGGTCGATGCGTTGGGCGCAGAGCGTGTTCATGCAGTCATGATGCCCTTTAAATATACGGCCGATATGAGCATTGAAGATGCGGGTGAACAGGCAGCAGCGATGGGTGTTGAGTACGATATCATCTCAATTGAGCCGATTTACGAGGCGTTCATGGCGGGGCTCAGTGCCCAATTCGAAGGTTTATCAGCCGATACAACAGAAGAGAACTTACAGGCTCGCTGTCGCGGCGTGCTGTTAATGTCGATCTCTAATAAAAAGCATCGTTTGGTACTGACCACCGGAAATAAGAGCGAACTGGCAGTGGGTTACTCCACACTGTATGGGGATATGGCAGGTGGCTTTGATGCGTTAAAGGACTGCCCTAAGATGCTGGTCTATGCGCTCGCTCAATACCGAAACACATTGGGTTATTGCATCCCTCAGCGCGTCATCGACCGCCCGCCGTCTGCTGAATTGGCGCCTGATCAGACCGATCAAGATAACTTACCCCCTTATGAAAAGCTCGATGAGATCATCGAGCGTTACGTTGAGGATGATCAAAGTCCAGAGCAAATCGTTGCAGCGGGGTTTTCGGAGAATGATGTTGAACGCGTGGTTCGACTGATTGATCTCAATGAATACAAACGACGGCAGGCACCGGTAGGGGTGCGAATTACGACGCGCGGTTTTGGACGTGATCGTCGCTATCCGATCTCATGGGCGTGGCGTAAGAGTTAAGATTCAAATCCTGGGCGATAATCGAACTGAGGCGCCTCCGGAGGATCCAGTAGACCCAATGACACCTGATTAAGCCAGGAGCGCTCCAGTCCGTCTGCGTTGTAGCCACCGCTAAACGTGCAGTCACTGTCAAGATTGGGGTGTTCGGGATAGTTGAGGCAGAGTACTCGCGTGGTATCCGCTGCCAGGTCAGGCATTTCCAACAATAGATAGGCTTGAGTCATAACGGCCAGACCATCTGCTACCGCTGTTGTCTCCTGCATGTTTTCGACAACATTTTGCCCACGCTTTAGAGCGGCCATGTAGGCACCGCGCTTGAAGTAGTAATTAGCGACATGGATCTCATGTCGCGCGAGCATATTTCGGATATACACCATGCGTGCTCGGGCATCCTGTGCGTAACGACTGTTCGGGTACCGGGTTAGCAGTGTGGAAAACTCGGCAAATGCCTCGCGCACACCGGACACATCACGTTTAGAGTCATCTTGCGGAACGATGTTGGCGAAAAACCCCTTATTCAGGTCATAGGCAGCAACACCCTTCATGTAAAACGCGTAATCGACACTGGGGTGCTGTGGATGGAGGCGAATAAATCGATCGGCGGCCTCGACAGCCGCTTCATTTTCAAAGGCGCCATGATGGGCGTAAATCAACTCAAGCTGCGCTTGCTCAGCATATTTACCAAACGGGTAGCGACTTTCCAGTTGTTGCAGGGCACTAATGGCTAAGTCGAAGTTGTTTGAGTCGATGTAGCGTTGCGCCTGTCGATACATCTGCTGCTCGCCTGAATTGGTGTCTATTTGCAGCTCGTCGTCATCGCCGAACAGCGAGCATCCGGGCAGCACAACTGCGAGCAAAAGTAACAGCGCGTAACGTTTAATTCGAAAATAGACAGGCTTTATCACTGCAGGTGCTTCCATCTGATAGCATCGTAATCTTGTAGTCTACCTCGCGGTGCCACTTTGTTCACTCCTCTCATCGTATTTGGTCTTTTTTATGTCAGATAACGCAGCAAGCTCCGACGTTTTGGAGGCGCGTGTTCCTATTCACAGCCATGGTATGCGGTTGGACCAGGTGGCAGCCGAGTTGTTCCCGACGTATTCCCGAAATCGTTTGTCGACCTGGATCAAGGAGGGCAGACTCACGGTGGACGACAGGGTGGTCAAGCCTCGTGAAAAGGCGACTGCAAGCGCGCTTCTTCGGTTAATAGTAGATGATGAGCCGGTAGTTGATTGGCAGCCTCAGACAATGCCGCTCGATATTATCTTCGAAGATGAGCACATTATTATTGTCAACAAACCGGCGGGTATTGTCGTTCACCCAGCAGCGGGCCATGCCGACGGAACATTAGTAAACGCCCTACTGGCTCATGCGCCCGAGCTTGATGCGCTTCCTCGAGGCGGGATTGTGCACCGACTGGACAAAGAGACCTCTGGCATCATGTTCGTTGCGCGCTCTTCCTTGGCGCACAAATCTCTCGTGGCCCAGCTGTCCGAGAGAACGGTATCGCGCACCTATTGTGCGGTGTGCACTGGTGCATTGACCGGTGGTGGCAAAATAGATGCCCCGATTGATCGACATCCCACGGCGAGGACGAAGATGGCTGTCGTTGCGGACGGCAAGCCGGCCGTAACCCACTATCGCATCGCGCATCGCTTTAAACACTACACACAGCTGCAAGTGAACCTCGAAACCGGACGCACGCATCAGATTCGCGTGCATATGGCGCATCGTAAGTGGCCACTCATTGGCGATCCTACCTACGGGGGGCGGCAACGCATCCCAGCGGGCGCCTCCGACTTACTCATAGCGGCATTGAGACAGTTTCCACGACAGGCATTGCATGCGCAGGCACTTGAGTTTGAGCACCCAGCTACCGGTGACTGGCTGGAGTTTGAGACTGAGTTGCCCGATGATCTAGTTGAGTTGCTCGAGGTGCTGGACGCTGAGGATCGCTTTGGTAGCTGACGATATTAGTGCCGACTGGATTCGACCTAATCTCGGTATTCCGGGCGTGGCGGTGTTGAGTACGACCCGAGTGGGGGGGGTGAGCCGCGGTGCGTTCTTGGGTCTCAATGTCGGGGACCATGTCGGCGACAGTGACCATGCTGTTGGTGAAAACCGCACCCGCCTCGCCAGACAATTACCGATGGATTCACAGATCACGTGGTTGAAGCAGGTGCACGGTACTCATGTTATCCACGCGCCGACAGAGTACTACCCGGGGGTCGAGGCGGACGCCGTGTGGACCGACCGAGCGGGCTATGCCTGCACGATCATGTCAGCGGATTGCTTGCCGTTGGTGTTGGCTGATAGCGCCGGGCGCTGCGTGGCGGCTATTCACGGCGGATGGCGAGGATTGGCGGCGGGGATCATCCGCAGCACCATTGCCGCGCTACCTGCGGATCCTGGCCGGCTTGTAGCTTGGCTCGGTCCGGCTATCGGTCCTTTGGCATTTGAGGTGGGTGATGACGTACTCGCCGCATTCTCCCTGAGTGATGCCGACGAGGCCGTGCAGTCGGTATCGCACGTGCCGGGCAAATATAACCTCAATCTGACGACCGTAGCGCAACGGCAGCTATTGGCCTGCGGTGTGGATGCCGGCCATATTTCCGGTGGCGACCTGTGTACATTTTCTGATGCGCAGCGTTTCTACTCTTTTCGCCGAGATGGTCAGACCGGACGCATGGCGACGCTGATTTTGGTGCGCTAGGGCACAGTAAAACGTCAAAATACTGAAGTCCTTGGGGCTTGAAAAATAACCCCACAAAACCCATGTCTATTGCTAACAGAGACACACGAGTACCCATCTGGGTGCCTTGAGGGAATAGAGATGCGAATGGATAAATTGACCAATCCGCTGCAGCAGGCGCTGAGTGATGCGCAATCGCTCGCTGTTGGGCGTGATCATTCGATGATAGAGCCCGCGCACTTGCTGAGCGCACTCTTAAATCAGTCGGGCGGCGCCATTACTCCCATATTGCAAAAAGCGGGTGCAAACGTCGCGACGCTTCAGTCGGGTGTTGATAAAGCGCTGTCGGGACTGGCCACCTTGGCTGAAAACACCGGTGATGTTCAGGGGTCGCAAGCCTTAGGTCGACTACTGAATCGTGCCGATAAGCTCGCGCAAGTTCGGAGTGATGCTTACATTTCTAGTGATGTCGTTTTATTGGCCATGGCCGAGAAAAGCTCGCCTTTAGCGACGTTGATGGCACAGGCGGGTCTCACCGAGTCAGCATTGAAAACGGCCATCGATGAGGTGCGTGGTGGCGGCGGCGTAAACTCGGCCGACGCAGAGGAGCAGCGTCAAGCGCTGGATAAATATACCGTTGATCTGACTGCTCGTGCGGCGGCAGGTGAGCTCGACCCGGTCATCGGACGTGATGATGAGATTCGCAGAACCATTCAGGTACTGCAGCGTCGCACGAAAAATAACCCCGTACTCATCGGTGAGCCTGGCGTGGGTAAGACGGCCATTATTGAGGGACTAGCGCAGCGCATTGTTAACAGTGAGGTGCCAGAAGGGCTGAAAGGGAAGCGTATTTTGGCGCTTGATTTAGGCGCTCTGTTGGCGGGTGCAAAGTTTCGAGGGGACTTTGAAGAACGACTCAAGTCGGTGCTCAATGAGCTCGGTAAAGAGGATGGTCGCGTCATTTTGTTCATCGATGAGCTTCATACCATGGTGGGTGCGGGTAAGGCCGAAGGCTCAATGGATGCAGGAAATATGCTCAAGCCCGCGCTGGCTCGCGGCGAACTGCATTGTGTTGGTGCGACTACCCTAAATGAATATCGCCAGTACGTTGAGAAAGATGCGGCGCTTGAGCGGCGCTTTCAGCGTGTGTTGGTTGACGAACCTGGTGAAGAAGACACGGTTGCCATTCTTCGTGGTCTAAAAGAGCGCTATGAAGTCCACCACAGTGTTGCGATTACTGACAGTGCGATTATTGCCGCGGCGCGATTGAGTCAGCGCTACATTACCGACCGTCAGTTGCCGGACAAAGCCATCGATCTAATCGACGAGGCAGCCAGTCGGATTCGAATGGAGATTGATTCAAAGCCCGAATCTATGGATCGCCTTGAGCGACGTCTCGTCCAGCTCAAAATTGAGCGTGAGGCAGTCAAGAAAGACACGACTGAGGCTGCGGCAAAACAGGTCGCCTTGCTGGATGAGCAGATTGATGTCGTTCAGAGTGAGTTTGCTGATCTTGAAGAGGTGTGGACAGCGGAGAAGGCGGTAGTCCAGGGCTCAGCCCAGATAAAAAGTGATATTGAGCAGGCCAAATTAGATCTAGAAGCCGCCTATCGCGCTGGCGATCTGGCACGGATGTCTGAGATTCAATACGGCAATATTCCCGAGCTTGAGCGGAGACTTGAGGCCGCCGAGGGGACAGATATGCCCGAGCCTACTCTGCTGCGTTCGCGGGTGACCGAGGATGAGGTTGCCGAGGTTGTCTCACGCTGGACAGGTATTCCCATAACAAAGATGCTCGAGGGTGATCGCAGTCGATTGCTGCGCATGGAAGACTCGCTGAAGGAGCGGGTGGTAGGTCAGGATGAGGCCGTCACTGCGGTATCAAACGCGGTCAGGCGCTCCAGGGCTGGGCTATCTGATCCAAAGCGGCCAAACGGATCCTTCCTCTTTCTCGGTCCAACAGGTGTGGGTAAGACCGAGCTTTGCAAGGCGTTGGCGGAATTTCTCTTTGACTCTGAGCAGTCGATGATTCGGATTGATATGTCCGAATTTATGGAAAAGCACTCTGTCGCACGACTGATCGGAGCGCCCCCCGGCTATGTCGGCTATGAGGAAGGCGGGTATCTGACAGAAGCAGTCAGACGCCGGCCGTACTCGCTTCTCTTGCTCGATGAAATCGAAAAGGCACATTCGGATGTGTTTAATATTCTTCTGCAGGTCATGGATGATGGACGACTGACAGATGGTCAAGGCAGGACGGTCGATTTTCGTAATACGGTCATTGTCATGACGTCCAATCTAGGCTCCGACATTATCCAAGGCATGACGGAGGGTGACGACTACGATGCTATGAAGGGTGAAGTAATGGGTGCTGTGGCCGATCATTTCAGACCTGAATTTATCAATCGAATCGATGAGTCCGTGGTTTTCCACGCACTCGGTGTCGATGAGATACGGTCAATCGCTGAAATTCAACTGCGAGCCTTGTCTGATCGATTGGCCGAGCGGGAACTGAAACTCGAGTTATCGGATGCCGTCTTTGAGCAGTTATCACGTGTGGGGTTTGATCCGGTCTATGGTGCAAGACCCCTTAAACGAGCAATTCAGCAGCTGGTTGAAAACCCCCTGGCGCATGCGATTTTAGAGGGCGAGTTCAATCCCGGTGACAAGGTATTTGCGGCTCTTGACGGCTCTACGCTCAAGTTCGCCCGCGAGGCCATGATCGACAGAGGGCCAGAGCCACCAACAACTAAAAGTGTTCACTGAGCCCTGCCTCAAGTAAAGGAGCTATACCAGACCCAGCCGTCGCCGCGGTGAGCGCTTTCCTCGGAGCCAGTTCCATGTGACCAGCTCCAGGGGAATTGTCACAAGTGCATCATAAGAGACCAACAGTCATCTGAGTGCACTGCGGATGTGGGTGGTGTCGGCCACGCAGTTTACGGTAATCGCATTGTTTTTGAGCACGGG
>ERZ802830.4703-NODE-4703-length-10790-cov-6.3701_pt1 | contig 10790 bp, 9 predicted proteins | sample MGYA00345654_ERZ802830 | MGnify/ENA primary metagenome ERZ802830 (study PRJEB30503, sample SAMEA104212375) | marine metagenome | biome: Westerlies Biome; feature: [SRF] surface water layer (ENVO:00010504) within the epipelagic zone...; material: water...
ACCTTAATAAATCTACACCTGCTAATGATAATCCCATTACTCTTGTTGCTCTAATAGCAATTTTTCTCTCTTCTTTTGATAGTTTAACTTTAAGTGCTTTACCTCCTCTGTGAATATTAGCTCTAAAATCTCCATCTTCGCTCTGTCTCTTTATTGCTGCAACTACTTTATTTCCTACTACTAAACATCTTATATCTGTACCGGAAGATTCTCTTATAAATTCTTGAACTAGAATATTTGCCTTTAATCCACGAAAAGCACCAATTACTGATTCTGCTGCTTTTTTAGTTTCTGCTAAAACTACTCCTCTGCCTTGAGTACCTTCTAATAACTTTACTACTAATGGAGCACCTCCAACAAAACTAATTAAATCATTAGTTGCTTTAGCAGATCTAGCAAAACCAGTATTAGGCATATCTATACCAGACCTTGCTAATAATTGATGAGCATATAGTTTATCTCTAGCAGCACCTATAGAAGCTGCAGAATTTAGAGTATAAACACCCATTGCTTCAAATTGTCTAACTAAAGCCATACCATAGAAAGTAACTGAGCTTCCAATTCTAGGTATAATTGCACTAAACCCTTCTAAAGATTCTCCCCCAATATAAACTTCCGGTTTATTAGATGTAATATTCATATAACATCTAGTGGTATGAATAACTTGTACTAAATGATTTCTGTTTTCTGCTGCCTCTATTAACCTTTGAGTAGAATAATTATTAGGTTCTCTACTAAGAATTCCAATTTTAAGGCTAGTAAAATTATTTTTTTTCTTATCCGTTTTATAAACTTCTAATGATTCATCACCTTGAACAAATGATAAATTTGGATCAACTATTATATTCTCTTTAAGTGCTGATCTACCTATAATCATTCTATATTGCATAGTTTCTCTATTGGTCAGTGAAACTTCTATAGGCCATTGTTTAGCTCCTATTTTAATATTTGTTTCAATAACATATCTAACTTCAGTCTCACCATTCGAACTAGTTATTTCTCTCTGATCAATAATTCTTCCTGAACTAAATATAATAATATCTGATCTTTCAGGTATTGGGTGTACACCAAACCTAACTTTTTTAACTTCGCCTCTTCCATAAGTTTCAATCATAAATGCATGAATAGCTGAGGTTTTAGCACCTGTATCAATTTTAACTTTTATAGCTGGAACATCTAAATTAGGTAAAGACGCCCATTCTTCCCAACCTAGAACAGATTCTTTATTATCAATATCAATATTACTTTTATCCAATTTATAGAACCCTTATATTAATAGTTATTATATTTATCCTATAAATTAATTTTTATAAAAATCTATTAAATAATAAATATTTAATTTGGAGTTACGTAAGCTGATAAACCTTTAACATTTTCATTATAAGATAACTGTCTACTGCTTGGTGGAAATGCTCTTTGTCTGCAATCAATTCTTGGACAACTTCTACATGAAACTCCTACTGGTACAATATTTTCAGAAGAATCTAATAAAACCCTTTCTCCATAAATCATTTTACTTGCATCATTTAATCTACATCCTAAACCAATTGAGTAAAAACTTTCGGGAGAATCAAACCCACCACTCCTTTTTTGAAAAGCTCTAGCTATACAGAAATATTTCTCTCCATTAGGCATCACAGATACTTGAACTTTTATTCTATCCGGAGTTGTGAATGCAGAATATATATTTAATCTAGGACATGCTCCACTATATCTTGAAATAGATATACCTGAGGCTGAATAACGTTTTGAAATATTACCTGCAATATCTACTCTCATCATATGAAATGGAATTGCTCTTGAACCAGGCTTATTTAGTGTGGTGAGTCTATGACATACTTGCTCAAAGCTTACTTGAAATCTATTTTCTAATACTTCTATATCATACTTAGTAAATTGTGCTTGTTCAAAAAAGTTATCATACGGTAATATTATAGCTCCTGCAAAATAATTAGATAAAGCTAATCTTCCAAGTTTTCGTACTTCTCCATCTTCAATATTACTCTCATCTAAAATTTCATTTATTTCATCATCAGCTAATAATAGCCCCATTTGCTGTGCTACTAAAAAAGTTCTACTTGCTTGGGGTAGCCTATCGCTTATTACAAGTGTTTTAGCCACAGGGTCATAATATCTAATTGTATCATGTTTAATTTCAGGAGGAATTGTTGCTACTCTTATATTATGTTCGGATGACAAATATTCAGATAAAGGAACAAATAAATTTATATTTTTAGGTTTATTCAATTTAAGAATAATTTTATTAGCAGCTTCCTCCAAACTAGGAAAATAATTAGATTTTTTTTGTATTAAATCTGATATTATCTCAGCAGAAATATTATTTGTCATGCCTTCACCAGTATATTGATCTCCCTCTAAGTCTGAAATATCTCTTAACCTAATCTGACTAGTTTTATGTATGTCATAAAGCCTTATAACAGCTCTTGCAATTTCTGGCTGACTGGAAACTAAATCCTGAATATCATGGTTTTTTAAATAATTATCATCAAATACTGCATCGCTAAAAACTTCCATTAAATCTGATAATAATCCCGAATCATTTTCATTACCTATCTCAGATAATTCTATATTAAATTCTTTTGCTAAAGTAATTAATATTTTTCCAGTAACATTTCGTCTATTATTTTCTATCAAATTTAAATAGGGAGTAGAAATTCCAAGTATATTAGCTAAAGCCTGCTGACTTAGCTGTCTTTCTCTTCTTAATCTTCTAATACTTGCACCTAATCTTAGGTCTTGATTATTATTATTTTTCATTATGTACCTATAATTTTGTAAATATTTACAAAATAATTAAAATTTACACAATATAAATAACATGTTTACAATCAATATCAATAAAAATGTTGGATTTATTGTGTTTTATTTAGTAAATAGTTTACAAAAATATTACATTAACTATTAAATAAGTGGATAAAATTAATGGACGACACAATTTTAGAAGGACTATCTCCTAGCACAAATACAACTTATGACCCTCACAACAATGATAGTGTTACTGCAAAGACAAGTGATAATAATGAGTGGGAAGTTCCATCATGGGCACATGATCGCTGGGCGACTGTAAAAAGAGATTATACTCTAGATGATGTAAAAAAGCTTCAAGGTTCTGTCAAAATTAAACACACTTTAGCAGAAAATGGTTCAAAAAAATTATGGGAATTACTGCATAAAGAAGATTATGTTGCAACATTAGGTACGTATACTGGTAACATGGCTGTTCAACAAGCTAGAGCTGGATTAAAAGCTATATATCTTTCAGGTTGGCAAGTAGCAGCTGACGCTAATAGTTCTGGCCAAATGTATCCTGATCAAAGTTTATATCCAGTAAATAGTGTTCCAGACATTGTAAAAAGAATAAATTTAGCATTCCAAAGAGCTGATCAAGTGCAACATATGGAAAAACTTGAAAATATAGATACTACTGATATTGACTTTTATCTTCCAATTATTGCTGATGCGGAGGCTGGATTCGGTGGACCGCTAAATTGTTTTGAATTAATGAAATCCATGATTGAAGCAGGGGCAGCTGCAGTACATTTTGAAGATCAATTAGCTTCAGAGAAAAAATGTGGTCATTTAGGTGGAAAAGTTTTGGTACCTACTGCAACTTTTGAAAGGACTCTTAATTCTGCTAGGCTAGCTGCAGATGTAATGGGTGTTCCAACATTAATAATGGCTAGGACAGATGCTGAGGCAGCTAGATTAATTACTAGTGACATAGATGAAAGAGATCAAAAGTTTTTAACTGGTGAGAGAACTACTGAAGGTTTCTATAGAATGACTGGTGGCATTGACTGTGCTATAGCAAGAGGTATAGCTTACGCTCCCTATGCAGATTTAGTATGGTGTGAAACTGCTACTCCAGATTTATCAGAAGCGAGAAAATTTGCAGAAGCTCTTAAAAAAGAACATCCAGATCAAATGCTCGCATATAATTGTTCTCCATCTTTTAACTGGAAAAAGCATTTAGATGAGGCTCAAATGAAAGTCTTCCAAAAAGAAATAGCTGCAATGGGTTATAAATTCCAATTTATAACTTTAGCAGGGTTTCACAACCTAAACTATTCAATGTTTAAACTTGCAGAAGCTTATAAAGAAAATGGTATGGCTGCCTATTCTGAACTTCAACAAAAAGAGTTTGGTGCTGAAAAAGATGGTTATTCGGCAACTAAACACCAAAGAGAAGTAGGAGTATCTTATTTTGACGCTGTGTCTAATGCAGTTACAAGAGGTCAGTCTGCTACTACGGCAATGGATGATTCAACTGAATCAGATCAATTTTAAAAAATTTAAATTTACTTTAATAATAAATTTATTTCCCCAAATATCACAAGGAGTAATTAATTTTATTCCTTGTGATTCTATTTAATAAATATAAAATCATTTAATAAATTATTTACCATGAAGGAATTAAAATGTTCAATGCTCTCGTTTTAAATAAAGAAGAGGATCAAAAAGCTACTGATGAAATACAAGAAATAGATATTTCGCAACTACCAGAAGGTGATGTTCTTGTTAAAGTTGATTATTCAACTATAAATTATAAAGACTCATTAGCAATAACTTCTTCTTCTCCTATAATTAAAAGCTTTCCAATGGTTCCAGGAATAGACTTTGCTGGAACAGTAGAAGAAAGCACTAATAGTAATTTTAATGAAGGTGATAATGTAATTTTAAATGGATTTGGAGTTGGGGAAAAATATTGGGGCGGATTAGCTCAAAAAGCGCGAGTAAATGGTGATTGGTTAGTTCATATGCCAAAAGAATTTACGCCTAAACAGGCAATGGCTATAGGAACAGCTGGATATACTTCTATGCTATGTGTAATGGCTCTCGAAAATAATGGTATTACCCCTGATAAAGGAGAAATATTAGTAACTGGCGCTACTGGTGGTGTCGGAAGCGTTGCAATATCCTTATTATCAAAACTAGGATATAATATTTGTGCATCATCTGGAAGAGAAGAACATTCAGAATACTTAAAATCACTTGGAGCAAGCAATATTATTAACCGTAATGAACTCTCTGAAAAAGGGAGACCTTTAAATAAAGAACGATGGGCTGGTGCTATAGATTCTGTAGGCAGTCACACTCTTGCAAATATTTGTGCTTCTCTAAAATATGGAGGTACAGTTGCAGCTTGCGGTTTAGCTCAAGGATATGATTTACCATCAACGGTTATGCCTTTTATTTTAAGAGGAATTACTCTTGCAGGCGTTGATAGTGTCTATTGTCCTTTAAAGGATAGAATAACTGCTTGGGATAGATTAGCTAGTGATTTAAATATAGATCAACTTAATGATATGATTAGCACTATTCCATTATCAGAAGTAGTAGATACAACTCATAATATGCTAGCAGGAAAAACACACGGTAGAATTATAGTTGATGTTAATAGCTAATATTTTTATTGATTTATTATAATATTTTGTGCTCTTGTTATATCTAAATAATTAGCGTCAACAAAATTTAAATCAGAATCTAACTCTACTAGCAAAGGGTTTCCTGTAGGGATTTCTAATTCATTAATTTTATCGTTAGATATATTAAATAATAATTTACATAACGCCCGTAATGAATTTCCATGAGCAGCTATAATTATATTTTTTCCATCTAATATTTTAGGTTTAATACTTTTATTAAAATAAGGGATCACTCTTTCATACGTATCTTTTAATGATTCAGTATTTGGAATATTGTTAAAACTAATGTCTTTATATATTAAATCATTTCTAGGATTAAATTCACTATCTTCATTTAATTCTGGTGGAGCAATATCCCATGACCTTCTATAAATTTTAATCTGTTCTTCACCCAACTTTTCTTTCATTTCAGATTTATTTAATCCGGTCAAACTCCCATAATGCCTCTCATTAAGCTCCCAAGACCTTGTATAATCCATATTTTCTAAGTTCATATTCTCTAAGAGAATTTCTAAAGTGCTATTAGCTCTTTTTAAATAAGAAGTATAAGCAAAATCAATTCTAATATTATTTTTTACTAATAATTCCCCTGCTTTTTTAGCCTCTAATAAACCATTTTCAGATAATTCTACGTCATACCATCCAGTAAAACGATTTTGAAGATTCCATATACTTTGTCCATGACGCACTAAAATTAATTCACTCATATATTATTCCAATTATTATATTTAATTTAAAAAGTAACCTAATGACGTTTTATCTATTATCATTTTATATCTTTTATACTTACTTTATCCCTTTTAAGCCAATTACCTCTTTCAACCGTAGAAAGAAAATTTTGAATTTCTCTATTAAATGCTGCTGGTTCTTCTAAATTTATTGCATGACCCGTTCTAGGACATATCCATAATCCCGAGGTTTTTATTTGTCTTTTTAAGTATATATTTATCTCTAAACATAACTCATCCTCATCCCCAACTGCTAATAGTACTGGAATATTCATTTTCTTAAATTCATCTTCAAAATCCATTAATGAAGGTCTTAATGCCTGATATTGTTGCATAGTTAAAGCACTTCCTATATTAGAATGCTCTTCAAGATGCTTTCTAAATTCCATCCATCCTCTTATGTCTTTATTTTTTAATTGTATTCTAGAACCTGTATTACTTATAATACTTGCTGTTTTTTTTGAACCTTTCTTTATAAAGTTATCCGCTAATTCATTGGCCATAGAGTAAAAACTTTTTCTATGTTGAGGCATTGCTCCTGAACCAACGCCAGCTATTATTAATGACTTTGCCATTTTTTTATATTTTAACCCAAATAGTAAAGCAGCATACGCCCCCATACTTAAACCAATAATATGAGCCTTACTGATATTTAATTTATTCATTAAATTAGCTATATCATCAACTGAATATTTATAGCCATATTGCATAAAGTCTGTTGGTACGTCAGAGGGTGGATAACCTCGCGCATTAAAGGTTATACATTTATACTCTCTAGAAAAGTATCGAACTTGTTGTTCCCATTCCCTTAAATCTGAACCAAATTCATGTACAAATATTATTGGATAACCTTCTCCAGTTTCTTCATAATACAATTTGACTTTATTTGACTTTACATATGGCATTTATACATCTCAAAATTATTAATGACCTTTAAATATAGGCTTTCTTTTTTCAGAAAAAGCTAAACGTCCCTCTTCATAGTCTTTACTTGAAAAACAAATACGCTCTAATTCTTTACACTTTTTTAACATTTTATCATCCAAAGGATCTGCATCTATTGCTAATTTTGCTGAAGAAATAGTTAATGGAGCATTATTATTAATTGAATTCAAAACGGACATGACATCTGAACTAAAACTGTCATTTTCAAATACTTCCTCTATAATTCCAATTTGTAGTGCTTCATTAGATGAGAATTGCCTTGCTGTATAAAATATATATTTAGCTCTTGCTGGGCCAACAATTTCTCTTAACCTTTTAATACCTAAATAGTCATAAGCTAAACCTAATTTTGCAGCAGGAATTGCAAAAGTACTTTTTTCAGAAGCAAGCCTTAAATCGCAAGATAATGCAGTTGCTAACCCTCCTCCAATACAATAACCATCTATAAGAGCTATTGTGGGCTTAGGAAACTTTTGAATCCTATCAAGTGTATTTTTTGAAACATTATCATATTGTATTACAGCTTTTTCCCTAGCTCTATTATCATTAAATTCAGAAATGTCTGCTCCTGCAGAGAAAGATTTATTTCCTTTACCTCTCAGCACTACACATCTTAAGTTTTTATCATCTTCAAATGTAATAAGGGAAGTTCCTATTTTTTCCCACATAGATAATGATATTGCATTTAATCTATTGGGATTATCTAAAATGATATATCCAATATTATCTTCTATATAAGAATTTATATCACCTAATATAACATTATTACTCATATAATATTCTCCATTTTAAAACTTTTTATATCATCTTCACTATATCCAAGCTCAATTAAAACTTCTTTAGTATGTTCACCTTTTTGAGGTGCTGCTTTTTTTAATTTACTAGGAGTCCTACTTAATTTAATAGCTTGTCCTACTAATTTTATTTTACCTAGCGTTGGATGTTCAACAGATTCAGCAATGTTAGAGTGTATAACTTGAGGGTCATTAAAGACTTCTTTTATATTATTAATTGGACCACATGGAATACTCGCTTCATTAAGCTTTTTAATCCATATTTCTTTAGTATCTTGAGATAGTGCTTTTGTTATAACAGAAGTTAATTTAATTCTATTTTTAGTTCGAGCAGAATCATCTTCAAAATCTTTATCATCAAGCGCATCTGTAATATCTAATGTTTTACATAACCTTCTCCACATTGCTTCTCCAGTTGAAGCAATATTAATATACCCATTAGAGGTTTGATACGTGCCCATGGGAGACATAGTAGGATGATCATTTCCTGTCTGCCCTGCAATTTCATTTGAAACTAAAAATCTTGAAGCCTGAAAATCTAGCATTGCTATTTGTGACTCTAATAAAGAAGCGCTAACACATTGACCATATCCGGATTTTTCTCTTTCATAAAGAGCAGTTAATATACCCAAAGCACAATGCAAACCTGCACTCAAATCAGCAACAGGAATTCCTACCCTTAGAGGACCTTTACCATGATGGCCAGTAACTGACATTAAACCACCCATTCCTTGTGCTACCTGATCAAAACCTGGAAGATTAGCATATGGACCAGTCTGTCCAAAACCAGAAATACTAGCATAAATAAGACGAGGATTTAGTTCTTCTAACGTTTCATAGTCTATACCAAGTCTTTTTTTTACATTTGGCCTGAAATTTTCAACTAAAATATCAGCATTCTTAATCAATTCTTTAAATATTTTTAGTCCACCTTTATTCTTTAAATTAAGGGTAATACTTCTTTTATTTCTATGTAAATTTTGAAAATCAGACCCATCTCTTTTTCCTCCTAAATCTTCACTTCCATCAACACTATCTGGTGTTTCAACTTTTATAACATCTGCACCCCAATCAGCAAGTTGCCTAACTGCTGAAGGTCCAGACCTCACCCTAGTAAGATCTATTAACTTAAGTCCTTGTAATGCTTCATTCATACCTATATACATACCTTAAAATATTAATTTCAATATTATACTATATCTATAAGTTATAAGGTAAATTAATTTGGAACATTTATTAGAAGTTTGGCTTTATAATGAAAATGCCCATTTAAAAGGACTTGCCTTCGGTTTTGTTCATTCTTCCATCATGCTTATTGGTTATTATACTGGATGGAGTATAAATAGATTTTTTAAAATAATTTCTAATGGCTTCATTGCCGGAATTATTGGTGCAGCTCTATCTCATATTATTGCAGATATAATAGCATCATTGGTAGATCCTCACCTGCGATCTGCTGTTTTTGGAATTGCTTTAGGAGGTATTATACCTTTACTCTTTATCCCAATTTTAGAAAAACTAGTTACAAAAAGTCAACATCATATAGTTATTGGTGACCATGAAGATATTAAAAAAGATATTAAACTGAAACACAAATAGTACTTTCTACTCTTGTAAAAGCTAATAATAATCACCATATATTGAATGATGATGCCTATCGGGTCATCTTTAGTTATCTAATTTAGATTAGATATTTTATTAATAGAAAGTGCCAGTATTAGGGCTTTCGATATTAGTCGCTCAGAGGAGGGCAAATAAAATGAATACATTTGATTTAACACCTTTTTATCGTCATTCTATTGGATTTGATCATTTAGAAAATATTTTTGATAGTATGGTTAAAATGAATGAAGTAACTGATAACTATCCGCCATATAATATTCACTCAAATGGCAAAGATAATTATACTATTGAATTAGCTGTAGCAGGTTTTGATGAGAAAAACCTTTCCATAAGTATGGAAAATGGAATATTAACTATAACAGGAAATAAGGACGAGGAAAATACCCAATATGTGCACCGTGGTATAGCAAATCGTCCATTTAGAAGAACATTTAGGCTTGCAGAATATGTTGAAGTAACAGGAGCAGGTATGCAAAATGGAATATTACAAGTACACTTAGAACGCAAACTTCCTGAAGAACTTAAGCCTAAAAGCATAGAAATTAAAACAGGAAATGCATTCAAGAAATTTCTTGATAGTGCCTCAAAGACTATCGATGGACACATTTCTAAATAAATTAATATAGAGGGAGGTAATTCCTTACCTTCCTCTGTTTTTAAAGCTATTATTTATAGAGATTCGAATCACTTAAATATTATCTAAAAATATAAAATGGGCACGGAATGCTAATATATTGAGCACTACTTCTCTATTCCCTATAAAATATAATACTTTTTTCTTTATTTATGCCTAATTTTAAGGCAATATTAATTAATTGACGATTAATAAATAATCACTTATAAAATAGATATCGTTCATCTCTTAATTAAAGAGACGGAAGTAGACTTAAGATAAGTCGAAGGAACGCATGCAAAAGTTACTATTAATTTGTTATAAATTAATAGAGAGTGAACTGAAGGATAGCGAATTCGTTCAACCTAGAAATAGGTCGGAAGTAGGTTAATAACCGAAGGAACGCGCCAACCAATAGTATACCCTCAAGACTTAGCATGAAATTATAATAAACAGGTTATTCTGTTTATTTAACAATTTTATGGAGGTTAACATGAAAAAACTATATTTAATCACATTTTTATTCACATCAATTTATACATTTAGCTCATCCGCTGGTCCAACTGGTGAAAAAGCATTTGATCCATTGATAACTAGTTATCTAACAGCTGTAGAACTATCAAAAGATGGTAATATAAAT
>ERZ802830.4704-NODE-4704-length-10786-cov-7.99776_pt1 | contig 10786 bp, 9 predicted proteins | sample MGYA00345654_ERZ802830 | MGnify/ENA primary metagenome ERZ802830 (study PRJEB30503, sample SAMEA104212375) | marine metagenome | biome: Westerlies Biome; feature: [SRF] surface water layer (ENVO:00010504) within the epipelagic zone...; material: water...
ATAAAACTGGGTAGTAATTATGAATTTTATGATTTACCAAATGACAGACGAGAACGCTTTCCTTTAGATTTAAATTCGATGTCTCAAGCGGCTTTAGATGCCTACCAAACTTTATTTGATGAATTATCTACTCAAATCACAGGATGGTCTTGTAATGACGGAATCCAGAATGGTAATGAAACGGGCATTGATTGTGGCGGCGATTGTGATTCTTGTAATTTGTCAACCAATATTCACCAAAAACCAAACATTAACTTAGTTTACAATACAGTATCTAAACAAATAAAAATTAAGTCTGATTTCAATTTAAAGGGACTTAAAGTATTTAATGTTATGGGGCAACAACAAACAGATTTACATCTTCAGGATGGCATATTAAACGCTTCAAACTTGGTTAATGGTCTTTATGTATTAAGATTCTATTTTGAGGGTGGTTATACGCAGTTAAAAAAAGTAATAATCTATTAAGCTGTTTATTTGGAACGTTTTTGTTTAACAAATACCGCTACTATTAATGTTGTAACTATTCCCATAATTAAATCGCCAAACACAGACATTACAATATAGTTTCTGAGTTCAAAATAGGTTTCAGCTTCAATAGCAGACATGAGGTTATTACTTACACTGTAATTAATCATGTTTTTAAAATAGTTTGGACTTATAATTTCGTGAATAATGACTTGGGATAGTGGTGAAAACAAGATGATAATAATGGTGATAATACTACCTGAAATAAGTCCTTCTTTATAAGTTAATTGTCCATTAAAATCGTGATGCCTCTTGTCTTTTAAAGCTTTAACATATATAACAATCGCAACTATGGCGAACAAATTTGTTACATAAGGATGTAAATGAATTCTTGAACTGTGGAGTCCAGAAAGCATTTCAATTAAGGTCCAAGTTAAAAGTGCCAAAATGAATATAAAGGCCCATTTGATTTCGGTTTTGAGACTAAACATATGAAATGGGGTTATATAATTTAGCTATAAGATACAATTATAAAATGTATTTTACATATCCAGAGTCTCAAGATGCGTCTAGGTCTTATTTTTATTGGCTCTCATTGCTTTGCGCTTTATTTTTTCTTCGGCATTACTTATTATAATTGCTCTGGACTTATTAGAGATTAAAATCGCATTTTCATAATCGGTATTGTCATAGTCCCAATAGGCTTCAATAATTTTGTTAAATGGGTATTGGTCACTATCAAAATGATATTTTTTTCTAATGGCTTTTAAGTCTGTTTTCAGTCTTTTGATAACCGTTTTGTATTTAGGGTCATTATACACGTTTACATCTTCTGTTGGATCTTTTTTCAAATCGTATAATTCCCATCCCGGAGGAGTAGTTGGGGTATCGCTTTTTTCAGAGGCTCCGTAGAAGAATAATAACTTATAATCTTCAGTTCTAAGTCCTATATGGGCCGGATTGTAATGATGAGCCATATGAAGTGGATAGTGGTAATAGGCTGCTTTTTTCCAATCTTTAGGTGTTTTCCCGGTATTCAGGATACTTTTAAAACTTTTCCCTTGCATCAAATCAGGAATTGTGCCCCCACCAAGATCAATTAGCGTTGGTGCAAAATCAATATTTTCAATGATGGCATTATTCACTAGTCCTTGGCTTATGGTTTTTGGATACCTAATAATAAATGGCATGCGCATGCCTTCTTCATAACCCCAGCGTTTATCAAAATAATCGTGTTCTCCCAGATAATAACCCTGATCAGCCGTGTAGATTATAATGGTGTTTTCTAAAGCATTATTTGCTTTAAGATAGCTAATCACTTTATTAATATTATCATCAATTCCTTTTACACATCGCAAGTATTTTTTTAGAAAATACTGGTAGGTTTCACCTAGGGTATCCTTGGTTTTAAAGGTATATTTTTTAAGTAGTTTTTTTTGATTTCTTACAATGTTTCTGTTACTTACAGAAGAGCCAATGACATCAATCAGCTCATCATTGTAACCTCTTGTTGCAATAGACCCATGATTTTTTCTATCTCTTAAGTTTTCAGGTTCTGGAATAGTCTCGTTTTTTAGATAATCTTCATACCTAGTGGCATAATCGTAAGGACCATGAGGTGCTTTGAAATGCATCTTTAAGAAAAAAGGTTTGGACTGGTCTCTTGATTTTAGCCATTCAATACTTGAGTCAGCAATGCAATCTGAAGAGTGTCCTTGCATTTGTGTAGTACCTTTTTCAATTTTTTTACCTTTTTTAAATTTTTGGACTGGTAGCCCTGGCTCAGTAAAAATTGGATTAAAGTAAGCTCCTTGACTATGTAGCACTTTGAAATAATCAAAAGCCAGTGGTAATTCCCCAAGATGCCATTTGCCAATAACAGCGGTTTCATAACCCGCTGCTTTCATGGCTATGGGGAGGTGTTGATTCTCTTTAGATACTTTACCACCTAATGAGGCAACGCCGTTTGTAAAACTGTACTGTCCAGTTAAAATGGTGGCTCTGCTGGGAGAGCATATTGAATTATTACAAAATACATTTTCTAGTAACATGCCTTCTTTGGCTAATTGGTCTATAGTAGGGGTTGGATTGAGGTCTTTCAAACGCCCTCCATAAGCTCCAATAGCGGTGGCAGTATGATCATCAGACATGATAAACAAAATATTAGGTTGTGACTGAGCAAAACCCAATGTTACAAATAAACAACAATAATAACGCCAACCAATTTTTAGAAACCAATTCATAATTTTACTTTTATATCCTTGCAAATTATAATATACTGTTTCACTTAAAAATATTAATCTTCACAAATAGTATAACATTTTGAATGGCCTTATAATTACTGACATAAATTGCACAATCAAGACTTCATTATTTATAATGTTTGAAATAAGGCTATCTTAATTTGAGGTATAGAGTAAGATAAGATTATTAAAATTTTTCTTAATGGGATATTATGATTTTACCACTAACAGATTTTTGGTTTAGTTCTAATTTATAAACATATAACCCATTTGGAATTTGACTAATATCTATGGTTTCCTGAGCTAAAATAGGTTGACTTAAAACTAATTGTCCTTGAAGATTAGATACAGATAAATTTGCTTTAATAATATCAGTACTTGAAATTTTAAAATTAACGAAGTTCGAAGCAGGGTTGGGATAGACAACTAACAAATTTTTGTTGAGTTCAGATATATCCGTTGTGTTATCATCAGAATATACATAAGTTTCCTTTTCAACATTCATCCAAACTTCATTAATGTTATCATACTGTTCATACAAGTAATTTAGTGGTTTGTTCACAATTTCTGATTTGTATTCAGGGTCAAAACTTATAATTGGTGGGCCATCAATAGTATCATATGATATAGAAGTATCGTATGAGTAGGTGTATTTTGAATAAGGCCATGAATTTACAACGTAATCAATTAACTCAATAATTGGATTACCATTATTATCAAAATGATAATCTATGGTTTCAATAGAATCCCACTCAGAATCGATACCATCCCACCTGCTAGTTAATTCAATAATTTGTGGTGCTGAAGCATTGTAGGTATAGTTGTATTTATCAAGATTTACCCAATTGGCATTTTCAGAATCAAAACTTTGAAAAATAGCCTCTTCTCTTAGGCCATTATTATATGAAACTACATAACGTTCAAAGTTTTCCCATGTATCGTTTTCAAAATTCCTTTCTTGGTTCAACAACAATACCAAATTGCCATTATCATAAGTGTAGTCGTACTTATCAACCTCAATCCAAATACCATCATTTTCGTTCCATGAACTGTAGATTTCTGAAATTATATTTTGATCGGTATCATAAGTTATATCAACTTTATCTTCAATGACCCAAGAACTCTCTGTCTCGTTCCAAAACCTTTCAATACCCTCAATAGGATTGCCAGAATTATTATAGGTGTAACTGGAAAGCATACTATTTTTCCATATTTCACTGCTTGAATCATAAACTGTATACAGTTCTGTAATCGCATTACCACTGCTATCGTATTCATAATCTGCTTGGTCACTATTAAGCCAGTCAGACTCAGAAGAATCCCATTCAAAATATTGTTTTGAAAGTAATTGAGGGTTATCTTCATTAGCTCTTCTTAAGATAGAATTGTTAGTTAAGTTGTTTTTTTGATGGAGTTTAACCTTTAAAGGCTTTGATTTATTAGAAATTAAAAAAGATTGATGTTTTTGAGCAAAACTTTGAACAAAAAAGATAATGCACAAGATGGAGGTAAGTAATTTTTTCATAATCACATATGGTTAGTTATTACTTACAAGGTAATCAATTATTTGATTTACAGTAACTTACCTAAAAACTGTGATGAAAACTAAATTGCAGCTGGCGCTTCGCCCAAGTGTTGGTCGTTTGTTTCATTACACCTAACTGTACTTTATAACCTGCTTTTATGACGTACCCAATGCCAGAGTAAAAGCGGTTTCTATCAAAAAATGCTACAGATCTGTTGTCCCCAATGTCACGTTGGCCGTTGACAAATAATTCATTGTACAGCGCGATATAATAGGTTTTGGGTGTAATAGCATCATTGTTTAAAGGAATATTTAGAAACAGATTATAACGGTACCGGGTTCTAAAATCTTGACCCTCAACAAAACGTTGCTCATACCTAAACCTGTGGTTGGTGTAAAAGCGTTTGCCAAATTTTACAGGATATAAGGCTTCTTGATAAATTCTACTTTCAGATGAGGTATCTTTACTATCTCCATAGACCCCAGTGGTAATATTACCATAGCCCAAGGTGAATTTTATATTGGAATCTTTGCCTTGATAGGTAAGTCCGCCTCTTAATAATAATTGTTCTAAATCACCTCCCAGGTTCCAGTTACGGTATTGCACATCGCCTTGAACTCCCCATGGGCCGTCATTGAATGTGGTATTAAAAAAATACATGTACCAAGACCCCATTTTATCCTCGTTTATTTGGGATTGAACAGATTGAGATAGGAGTAAAACAAAAAATAATTTTTGAAAAAATTTCATAACGCATTTTATTTGTCAACAAAATAAAAAAAAATCAATAACGACTGGCTAATCGTGAAGTTTTTTAGACCTTAAAAAATCAAGAAGTAATTGGGGCCGATCAGTTTGAATAATGTCAACATTATTTTTCAAATACCAATTGTACACATCAGGATTTAGTGCTGCTTTTTCGTCATCATTACCTGCATTGTGTTTTGGCCATAAGGCATTAACCCATATGCTAGTTCCTTTATCTCTGTATGTTTGAAATTGATCCATAATGAGTCTATTTTCTTTAGGGATTCCAAAGGCAATGGCAATGGGCTTCATATGACTCATGTAGTCATTAATTTTTGGTTCACAATCGGGATTGTTAAATTTGATTATTGGCATAAAGTAAGCGTTGTTTAATGTGCTATCTAAGGTGTTTTTTATTTTAGAATAAGGCAAACTACTTTTAAATACAATTTGATTAAACGTTTTTGTGGATTTGGCAACAGCGACACATTCTTCAAACACAGGTTGTGCTTTGTCTAAATTAACCAGGATTTTATTTTTGGTGAGTTGGAGCGCCTCTTCCAGTGTAGGAATAGTATGTGGTGTTTTCTTTCCTAAGCCGTCAAGTAATTTGAATGTTTTAAGACTATCCAATGTAAAGTTTTTTACAAGCCCTATTCCATTTGTTGTACGGTCAATAGATCCGTCATGCATGAGCACTATATGTCCGTCTTTAGTTTTTCTTACATCAATTTCAACCATGTCAACACCCATATCAATACAATATTGAATGGCTTGAAGTGAATTTTCTGGAGCATTTCGCCAATCGCCACGGTGAGCTACAACCATAACGTGATTATCGTCAGGAGTTTCGAGCTTTTCTTTTAGGAATACCATTCTATCAGTCTGACTATAAGCCAGCTGGATACCAAAAAAAAAGACCAAGTATTTTATTGCTTTTTTAGTCATGTTTTGAAAAGAAGGTGTCAAGTTCATGAATTACATTAATAATCTCTTCAAGATTAGATGCTTTGTAATTTTGTTCAGGAATAATTGTACTAGCATTAAGCATAATTGGTGCCTTTGCAGCAGGACTTTTAACAATAGCATTGGCCGTCATATGGAATTCCTTACATCCTGTTTTAAGCAGTTTGTTAATATTATTACTTTTAATACCCCCACCTGCTAGAATGATAATTCGATCATTACTCGTTTCAACCAGTTTTTTTAATTGGTGTTGCGCTTCAGGCGCTGAAGTTTCTCCTCCTGAAGTTAAAATTCTTTGAGCACCAAGGGCAATGAGTTGCTTTAAAGCTGCCTCTTGATCTTCAATTAAATCAAAGGCCCTGTGAAAGGTAAATGGTAAAGGTTTGGAGAGTTCAATAAGTGTCTGAGTTCTTTCAATGTCAATGGTGTTGTCTGGTTTTAACACTCCAGAAACAATACCATCAACCCCTAAAGATTTACAAATTTTAATATCTTCTTTAATAAGTTCAAACTCGAGATCAGTGTAAACAAAATCGCCACCTCGGGGTCTAATTAATACAAAAACTTTTATGTCCAGCTCGCAAGATTTTTTTATAGTTGCAGGGCTAGGTGTCGTTCCAGCTTCCCATAATCCAGCACATAACTCCACGCGATGGGCTCCTGCTTTTTGAGCATTAATTACAGACTGTAAGGAGTTGGCACAAATTTCTAGTTGATATAAAGACTTTTTTTTCGGGTCCATTTTAGGATTTATGGCATTATGATTTTAAGTGATTCTTCATTCTTCTCTGGGTATAATGCTGCATCTTTTTCAAGAGTGGATATCATGTATTTAAGCATTTTTTTTAATTGTTTGGGGTATTCTAGGGCTCTGTTTTTCTGTTCAAAAGGGTCAGTTTTAAGATGAAACAATTCATATTTAGGGTCACCATTTACAGGATAATGATATACTACTTTCCATTCTTTTTTAACCAACGAAGTAAAGTAACTTGAGCGGTGTTTGTGAGGGTAATGGTTTAAAAATTCCTCGGTTCTTTTATGATTTTCTTTTGCTGTGAATTGTTTAACTAAACTATGTCCTTCTGTATCATAATCTTCAATATCAATGTTATTAATTTCACACAATGTTGGAAAAATATCCAGAATACTTCCCATTTGAGTCTGCGATTGGTTTTTTGCAATGGGCCATTGTTTTTGTAATGCATTGGCACTTGGTGTTACCCATGATACAATAAAAGGGACTCGCATACCACCCTCCCAATGCATGCCTTTTTTCCCTTTAATAGGGAATGAACTTCCATAATGATCTTCAGGAGTTATCGGTGCGTCAGAGCCATTGTCTCCCAAAAATAAGATCAGTGTTTCGCGATCAACATCAAGTGCTTTTAAATGCGCTACTATATCTCCTAAAGATTTATCAATACCGGCAATTAAGGTAGCATATGCTATAGTTTTTTTAGAATGTAATTGTGCATCATAATCTGCAGTAAAGCGGGGGTCAGCTTGAAAGGGCGCATGTACAGCATAATGAGCTAAATGAAGAAAAAAAGGTTTATTTTTTTTGTGGGCTTTACTTATTGCTGATTTGGCCTCAAGCGTAAGTGCTTCTGTTAAAAAGGTATCTGTACCGTGGTATTTTTGAAGACCAGGAACTGCTCTTTTTTTATTGCCTTTAATATGTCCATAACCATCCTCACCATAATAGCTACCCGGATGTCCTATACTGTTTCCAGCAATGTTTATATCAAACCCCAATTTCAGAGGATTTTCACCTTCTGATCCTCTAGGTCCAAAATGTGCTTTTCCAACGTGAATGGTTTCATAGCCTTTCTGTTGTAGTAGTCTAGGTAGTGTTATACTGCTTTTATTTAGTCCTGTCCAATTCCAATCTTTAGGTCCGTAGGGACCAGAATTTTTTTCTTCAAGCTTGATCCAATTAGTTATTCTAGTCTTTGCTGCATTTTGTCCAGTAAGTAAGCTTGTTCGTGACGGAGAACATACAGAGTGGGCATAAAAATTACTAAATCGTATACCAGTTTTAGCCAGTTGCTCCAGATGAGGTGTTTTATAAAATGCATTAAGGGGATAGGCTTTAGGCACGCCATCTTCAGAAGTTAAAAAAGGCACACTAGAATCCATGAGTCCCATATCATCTACTAAAAAAATAATAATATTTGGAGCCTTAGTTTTTTTTTGACTATAAACTGTCACACAAAACATAACGCTGATTAGGAGGGCTTTGGTTTTAATTGAATTGAACATAGAATAGGGTATTCACCACAAAATTATAGTGTTTAAAGATTGCTAAATTTAAAATTTAAAATTAGACTTTTTGCTTGATAAGCCAAAGTAATCCTATTTGGTTTTCATAAATAGTAATTAGTGGATTGTTATTAAATTTTCAATAGTTATTATAAAAAACAATTTAATATTTTAATATTTGTTAAAATGTTATTATGTTTGTTGTATGAATAAAATAAATTCAGAATTAAGCCCAGATAAATTAGAACGTGTAGCAAAAATTTTAAAAACAATTGCTCACCCAGTTAAACTTGATATCATGCGAATTCTCGAGTTGAATGAACCTTTAGACGTGAGTTCTATTTGCGATTACATTGGTGCGAAATGCGAAATATCAATGATGTCTCATCATCTTTCTAAAATGAAAGACAACGGCATTTTAGTTTCTGAAAAAAAAGGGAAACAGGTGTTTTATCGTTTAGCAGACCGAAAAATCCTTAATATTTTTAAATGCATGTCAGTAATTGATCTTATATAGATTGATGGATTTGAACTAACACTTAGTTATGGAGTATATAGGGTTTTTATTAGCATTAGTTATTGGTATTGTATTGGGATTACTAGGAGGTGGTGGTTCTATTTTGGCAGTGCCCGTTTTAGCCTATTTATTCATGTTAGATGAAAAGGTGTCTACAGCTTACTCTTTATTTATAGTAGGCATTTCCGCTTTAGTAGGAGGCATTAAACAACACAAATCTGGACTTGTAGACTGGAAAACTGCCATTATTTTTGGGATACCTGCAGTAATTGGTGTTTGGGTTACAAGGCATTTGGTAGTACCCCAATTACCCGATATACTGTTCGAGGTTTCATCATTTGAGTTTACTAGACGTATGGGCATGTTTGGCTTATTTTCATTACTCATGTTTTGGGCCGCTTTTTCTATGCTTCAAGTCAAAACATACCAGTCAGATCGGGAAGGTGTCCACTTTAATTATTTGGTTATTCTTATAGAAGGGCTGGTAGTTGGCGGTTTAACTGGTTTGGTTGGTTCAGGAGGGGGCTTTCTTATTATACCCGCTTTGGTGGTGTTGGCTAATTTGGAAATACGTAAAGCGGTTGGAACCTCATTAATCATTATTGCATTTAAATCCACTTTAGGATTTTTACTAGGAGATGCCTTAACCATGACAATAGACTGGCCTTTTTTATTAAGTTTTACAGCCCTTACAGTAACGGGTATTTTTATAGGCGTTCGTCTTGGGCAATTTATAGATGGCAATAAAATTAAAACCGGATTTGCTTATTTTGTAGGCGTAATGGCGGTAATGATTTTTTGTCTTGAATTTTTTATTACACACTAAAAAACAGATTAAAAGAATACATTAAAAGATTACTTTAAATATGATAATTGAACAGATTTATACAGGATGCTTAGCACAAGGTGCTTATTACATTAAGAGTGAAGGAGAAGCCGCTATCATAGATCCGTTAAGAGAAGTATCACCATATATTTCAAGAGCAAAAGCAGACGGTGTGAACATAAAATATGTGTTTGAAACCCATTTTCATGCCGATTTTGTAAGTGGTCACGTTACACTTGCAGAGGCAACCGGAGCAACCATTGTGTACGGTCCAACAGCTAAAACAGATTTTGATGCGCACATCGCTTCAGATGGAGAAATTTTTAAGGTTGGTGCGATAACTATAAAAGTATTACATACGCCAGGCCATACTATGGAGAGTAGCACCTATTTACTGCAAGATGCCTCTGGTAAGCCACATGCTATTTTTACTGGCGATACTTTATTTTTAGGAGATGTTGGCCGTCCAGATCTGGCGCAAAAAGCAGATAGTATCACCCAGGAAGATCTAGCCGGGCTATTATTCGATAGCTTACGTTCTAAAATTATGCCACTACCAGACGATATAACGGTGTATCCAGGACATGGTGCAGGATCTGCTTGTGGTAAAAATATGATGAAAGAAACGTTTGACACTTTAGGAAATCAAAAAAAGATGAATTATGCTTTAAGAGCAGATATGAGTAAAGCTGAATTTATTAAAGAAGTTACAACGGGTTTATTACCTCCTCCTGGTTACTTCCCAGCAAATGCTATGATGAACAAAAAGGGATATGCACCAATAGATAAAGTGCTTTCTAAAGGATTATCCCCTTTAGACCCAAATAATTTTGAAGAATCAGTAAATGCTAACGAAGCACTAGTATTAGATGTGCGCTCTGCAGAAGATTATGCTAAAGGTCATATACCAGGAAGTATATTTATTGGATTGAAAGGCGGCTTTGCCCCATGGGTTGGAGCATTAATAGTTGATGTGAAGCAAGCATTGTTATTGGTTGTTAATGACGGTCAGGCTGAAGAAGCCGTGACCCGTTTATCAAGAGTAGGTTTTGATCACACCTTGGGATATTTGGAAGGGGGAATACAATCTTGGATTTACTCTGGAAAGGAATTAGATACTGTAAATACAATTACAGTTAAAGATTTTGAAGCCACTTATTTGGATCAGCCTTCAAAAATCATAGATGTTAGAAAAGTTACCGAATATCAATCAGAACATTTAAAAATGGCA
>ERZ802830.4706-NODE-4706-length-10777-cov-8.25555_pt1 | contig 10777 bp, 14 predicted proteins | sample MGYA00345654_ERZ802830 | MGnify/ENA primary metagenome ERZ802830 (study PRJEB30503, sample SAMEA104212375) | marine metagenome | biome: Westerlies Biome; feature: [SRF] surface water layer (ENVO:00010504) within the epipelagic zone...; material: water...
TATTTAAAATTTTTTGAAAATTATCAGGAAGATTTTTTTCTATTGTTAAATTTTCTTTATCTCGAAGTATATTTCTTAAAACAGCATTAATGAGTTTGGATTTATCAAATTGTTTTGAAAATTCTACAGCATCATGAACTATTGCATGTTCGGGTTTCTTTGAAAAAAAAATGAGTACTAAATTTATTTTGAGAATAATTAAAATATTTTTGGGAGTTCTATCACTTATATATTTCTTGAGTAAAAGATTAAAATTTTCAAAGTTGCGATAATATTCTTGGATGGCTAAGAATAAAAAACCTCTTTTAATAGGATCAAATTTTTCAACTGCAGCGTCAATACTACCGCCTTCATCAATACGTTTTATCGATTGATATAAATTAGCAATATCTGATTGATTAGATATCTTTAGACCCGTCTATTAAAGATTGCACCACTCCTGGATCAGCAAGCGTTGAAGTGTCTCCCAATTGATCTTCCTCATGGGATGCGATTTTACGAAGAATTCTTCTCATTATTTTACCTGATCTTGTTTTGGGTAGTCCAGGCGCGAATTGAATTTTATCAGGAGTCGCGATAGGTCCGATTTTTTGACGTATCCACAACGTTAGTTCTTTTTTTAATTCATCACTTACTTCTACTCCCGTATTAGTAGTGACGTATGCATAAATTCCCTGACCTTTGATATCATGAGGATATCCAACGACTGCAGCTTCTGATACGAGCGCATGCTCCACAAAGGCACTTTCTATTTCAGCCGTGCCCAATAAGTGACCGGATACATTAATACAATCATCAACACGACCTGTTATCCAATAAAAACCATCTTTATCACGACGACACCCATCTCCTGTGAAATATTTTCCTTTAAACTGACTAAAATATGTTTCTACAAAACGTTGATGATTTCCATAAACCGTTCTCATTTGGCCAGGCCAACTATCTAACATGCATAACTTGCCTTCACATTCTCCCTTTAAAATATTTCCATTATCATCGACAATCGCTGCTTCAATTCCAAAGTAGGGATGTGTTGCGCTTCCAGGTTTGAGTTTAGTGACTCCTGGTATGGGAGAAATTAAATGTCCTCCTGTTTCTGTTTGCCACCAAGTATCGACGACAGGACATTTATCTTTTCCAACAATACTAAAGTACCAATTCCAAGCCTCAGGATTAATAGGCTCACCTACAGTTCCTAAAATTCGAAGTGAAGATAAATCACATTGATTGACAAAATCACTTCCTTCTTTCATTAATGCGCGTATCGCCGTTGGGGCTGTATAAAAAATATTTACTTTGTGCTTATCACACACTTGCCAAAATCTTGAAAAGTCAGGATAGTTAGGTACTCCTTCAAAGAGCAGCGTTTGAGCACCGTTCGCAAGCGGACCATATAAAGAATAAGAGTGACCGGTAATCCAACCTGCATCCGCAGTACACCAGTAAACATCTCCAGGATGGTAATCAAAAGAGTATTTATGAGTAAAAGATGCGTAGACTAAATAACCTCCTGTTGTATGTAAAACACCTTTTGGTTTTCCTGTCGAACCAGAGGTGTATAAAATAAATAAAGGATCTTCGGCATTCATTGGCTCACAGGCACATTGATCATCAACTTCTTTTAGTAACTCATCATAATAAAAATCATTTTTTTGATGAAGGTCATCTTGAGTATTTGTGTAACGAACGACTAATGTTTTAATCGAGTCATCACAACTTTCTAGAGCTGTATTAATATATTTTTTTAAAGGGATAGTTTTTCCACCTCTGAGCCCCTCATCGGCGGTAATAACAAATTGAGATTGGCAATCTTGAATACGCCCTGCAATTGACTCTGGTGCAAATCCACCAAAGATCACAGAGTGAATAGCACCAATTCGAGTACACGCCAGCATCGCGAATGCTACCTCTGGGATCATCGTCAGATAAATAGTAACGCGATCACCTTTTTTCACTCCAAGTTTTTTTAAAACATTGGCAAATCGACTAACCTCACTTTGTAATTCTTTATAGGTATAGGTTTTGGATTGGCTAGGATCATCTCCCTCCCAAATGATGGCCGTATCATCAGGTTTTTGCTCAGCATGTCGATCTACGCAGTTATAACAAACGTTTAATTCTCCATCTTCAAACCATTTAATGGAAACATCTCCCTCATAATTAGTATTTTTAACCTTGGTAAAATCCTTAAACCAAGTGACTTGCTCTTTGGCAATTTTTGACCAAAAATGTTCTTTATTCGCAAAAGACTCTTCATACATTCGATCGTATTGTTCTTGAGTGAGTAGGGGGTTACTTAAAGGAAAGTCTTTCATTTTTTCTCACTCATCTTAATCAACTTTTTCCATTGGTTCAATTTCACAGGCATCACACTTAAACGAGATTGTTTAACTAAAGGAAAATCATCAAAATAAGGATCAGCTTTAATTTCAGCTAAGGTAACCTCTTTTAAATCTTTGACATATTTAACATCGACCATTCCAAAAATGCCTTTTTTATCAGTGTGATCAGGGTAATACTCTTTAACCACAGTCATAATTCCTTTAATCGCTTTTTCAGAGACAGAGCTATAAAATAAACACTCATCACCTTTTTTCATCTGTTTCATGAAGTTGGCCGCCTGATAATTTCGAACACCATCCCAATGTTCTACCTTTTTCTTTTTTTGCTGCTCCCACGACCAAGTCTCAGGTTCAGATTTCATTAACCAATAATTTTTAGAAGTTTTCATGAATAAGTGTATTGGGACTAGGTCTCACATTGTAATTATTAAATTTATTTTTACTAGATTTTAAAATCTCAATTGCATTCCAACCAATCATCGCGGCATTGTCGGTGCAATACGCCATGGGTACTTGATGATAAGCAATACCCTTATCTTTAATAAAGTTTTCTAATAACCCATTGATATATTGATTAGCGGCAACACCTCCACAAATAGAAAAATCTTTAATTTTTATTTTCTTTTTTTTAAGCTCAGTAAAAGCATTATTGATTTTATTTAAAAAAATTTCGCCGACTGTAAATTGGAAAGAGGCAGAAAAATCTTTTAAAAACTTTTTTTGTAATTTATTTTTTTTAATGACTTGAATAGCAGAAGTTTTTAATCCAGAAAAAGAAAAATTACAGTCTTTTACTTTTGATAAAGGCTGAGGCAAATTAAAAGTAGACGGATCCCCGTCCAATGCTAATTTTTCAATGACAGGCCCACCTGGGTATCCCAGTTTCATTGCTTTTGCAACTTTGTCAAAACACTCTCCAGCCGAGTCATCGATGGTAGAACCAAGCGTGATAAATTTTCTTGCACTTTTCACAAGAACGAGTGCTGTATTTCCCCCAGATACAAGCAAACACAAATAAGGAAACGATAGTTGGGAGACAAGACGAGGTGATAATAAATGAGCTTGTAGGTGATTAATGGGAATTATTTTTTTTTGATGGGAGAGGGCCAAACCTTTAGCAAAAGAGGAACCTACAATAAGCCCACCTATTAAACCCGGTCCATAAGTTGAAGCAATTGCATCAATGTTGGCAAAATTTATTTTTTTTTGAAATTTTGATAAATGATCCATGATATCAAGATGCTGACGGGCCGCCATTTCAGGCACTACACCGCCATGTTCACGGTGAAATTTGCGATGATTGATGGTTTCATGAAAATCAACCTTTTTATCGTCATTGACCACCGCAAAGGAGGTATCATCACAAGAACTTTCTATTGCTAAAACTTTCATTAATATAAAAAAATATAGATTCTTAATTCATGGCTGAAAATCAAAAAGATTCAGTAAAAAAAAGCTTTTGGCAGCGAAACCTTTTTCTTCTAATCGTCTTATTTATAATAGTGGCAGGAGGGGGAAGTTATCTCTACCAAAATAACATTCTAACCTTTCAAACTACAAAGCAATCAAATAATAGCGAAACGTCAGCCCCCAACCTAGTAGAAGTTCAGCCTGTTTTAGATACCAATAGTCAAGAATTACAAGCCAAAGTCGATCGCCTAGAAAATTTAATTTTAGAGTTAGCCGAGAACGTTCAAAATATCCCTCAATCCACAATCGTTCAACCCGCTGAACCCCCACAACAAGTTGTTCTATCTAACGATGAAGCATATGAACTTATTCTTTCGATTAATCAAATCATTACCAACATTGACCAACAACAAACTCGAAACAAACATGTCCAAAAATTACAAAACCAATATTTATTCTTTCAAGATCAAAAATTTGAAGAGTTATTAACACTGCCGGATTACACTTACTTACTCCAACAAATTAATCAAAGTGAACAACGATTTGTGAAAGAAGAATTTATGAAAAACAATAATTTTTCTTGGTTGAAAAAAATTATTGAAAATATCTTTGAAATTAATATTGCCAAAAATACCACTAGCCCTATGGCCGCATATATCAACACACTAATGAACAGACAATATGATCTCGCCCTGATTGAATATGAAAAACTGAGCCCTAATCAAAAAATATTTTTTAAATCTTCTTATGAACTAGCCCAGGCCTATAACAATCAACAGATTTTTTTGGAGAATATGATTTAATGATCCGTCTTTTGATTATTTTAATTATTTTTGTCTCTGGCTATGGCTCGTTATTTTATTTTTTTAATAATGCAGGTAATCTTTCTTTAGTCTTGGGTATGTGGCAACTCAGTATTCCGATCGTCCAATTCTTATTTGTTTTTATTACGTTTCTAGTTTTGTTAATTTTGTTTTCGTACGCTTTTACCAAGCTCTTTATTTATCCAAGAGCAGCGTATATGCGATATAAATTATCCAATGAACAAAAGGGATTAGAGCATTTACGCGAAGCTTTAATTGCCATTACTGAAGGTAATACCGATCAGGCAACTAAAAGCCAAAAACAATTTAAGAAATATTTAAGCCGCGATCCTTTAAATAAAATCCTTCAAACTCAAATTAAACAAACCAAAGATTTAAAAATCGTCAACGTCGAAAAAGGCGCGGATTAAGCCAAAAAGATTATCCCAGCCCCAAGACAAGTAAGCCCAGCCCCGATAACAGCCAAATGTCCAGCATAGTTTTTAGTGACAATCCAAAGAATAGGAATGATCATGATCGGCATGGTGCTGGATAAAGTAGAAATCACACCAGGGTTTCCAAATTTTAAAGCATAAATCAGCATCGTCATTCCTACTCCCATGCCCATAAATCCTAAAAAAATACTAAAGATTGTTTTTTTATAATCTTTCATTTTCTCCCACAGCTGATTATTTTTAATAAAAAACAAACTGCCAAACATAATAATAGCTGCCACAATTACTCGAAGATACGAGACTATAATAGGATCAGTCGAAACAAGTGCTGGTTTCATTAAAATAATTCCTATGGATTGACACAGCGCTAACCCAATACCTGCAAACAAACCTGTATATTTATTTCCTTGAATATTTTCTAAGTCATCATTGGGGATCGTGCGATTAAACTGAATCGCAATAATGATTCCTGAGAAGATTAAAGCACATCCAATGAGCTCAGTAGTAGAAGGGAGTGATTGTAAAAACACCTCGGCAAGGATAATTGTAAAAGGTATTTGCATGGAAAAAAGCAATGCTTGTCTTCGAGGGCCTAGTCTTTTTAAACATATAAATAAAAAAGTATCTCCGATAATGATGCCAATTACAGAAGATAAAAAAATTGCTAAGAAAATAGAATTTTCAAAATATAGAGGCTCCCATTTCAAAAAAACATACGGAAAAAAAATTACGATTATTGCTAATAATCTTAATAAGTTGTAATTATAGCTACCAAAGTAGCGAACTATTCGAGTAGCAGAAAGTGCAACAGCAGACCAAATCGCAGCAGCACTGATAGCTAAGACATAACCAATCACGTCGCGATATTAGCTAAGAAAAAAGTAAAAGAAACTGGTATTTAAAATTGCTGTTCACCAGGCGTTAAACTGCAATAATGCAAATCTGAAAAGACACTATTACCATAATCATCAAAATATCCATCATAGTGAACAAGTAATTTGCCATTAAACCGATTAAGCGATGCTGTAATTCTTTGGGTAAAACCATCCTCTTGAGAAAAGGCCTCTACAACAATCAATTCATCCGAGACACTTATTGGGTCCCACGCATCGTTTTTACCAAATTGAAAAAAACCAATATCTGCATCCACATAAACATCTACGTCGGCATCCAATGGACATAACTCCATAGGCCCTGCAGGATCTTCCGGGTAAGTATAAACACACTCACAAAAAAGATGTGTTGTGTAAGCTTGTGAAGTTAGGGGAAGGAATAAAAAAAAAGGGGCAAATAAGATTGCCCCTTTAAGAAATTTAAGCACTTTATTAATTATCGACGCTGACCAAATAGTTGCATCAACATGACGAAAAGATTAATGAAGTCTAAGTAAAGAGTTAAAGCGCCCATAATGGCGGCTTTCCCTGCAAAATTAGTGCCTGCTACTGCATAATAAGTAGACTTGATCTTTTGAGTATCATAAGCAGTTAGACCAACAAAAACGAGAACACCTACACAAGAAATTACAAAGTGCATTGCAGAACTTTGCATAAAGATGTTCACGATACTTGCAAGAATAATACCAATTAAGCCCATGATTAAAAAAGAGCCTAACTTCGTTAAATCTCTTTTTGTTGTATAGCCATAAATACTCATTGCAGCGAAAGTAGAACAAGTAATCAGAAAGACTCTGACGATACTAACTCCTGTAAACACAATAAATATATAAGACAATGACATCCCCATTACAGCAGCAAATGCCCAAAAGGTCATTTGAGCAGCAGATAATGACATTTTTTGTAATCTAGCACCTAAAAAGAAAATAAATCCAAGAGGAGCGAGCATTACAACCCATTGAAGGGCGGTTCCATAAATTGCTCCCATTAATGCAGGAGACTTCGAAAATCCCCATGCCACTAGACCACTAATCGCAAGACCAGAAGTCATGTAGTTATAGACTTTCATCATATACTCTCTTAAGCCCGCATCGATGGCAGACGATTGCGACTGAGCATATGCATTTTGTTTTAATTCAACCATAGTTTCTCCTTATATAATCATAATATGGCTATTATCTTGAAAATTTTCAAGTAAAACCGTATTAATCTTTTATGAAATTCAAAACATTAGGAAATACAGATCTCAAAGTAAGCCTAATTTGCCTTGGCACCATGACTTGGGGGGAGCAAAATACGCAAGACGAAGCCTTTGAGCAAATGGATTATTCCTTGGATCAAGGTGTTAATTTTTTTGATACTGCTGAATTATATTCTGTTCCCACAAAAGAGAGTACTTACACTAGAACAGAGACCATGATCGGTAATTGGTTTGCCGAAAGAAACAATCGAGAAAAAGTGATCTTAGCCACAAAAGTGGCTGGTCCAGGACTATCTTGGATACGTGGCGGAGGCAATCAGTTTGACTCTAAAAATATGACTCAAGCATTGGAGGGAAGCCTTCAAAGACTGAAGACTGATTATATCGATCTTTACCAATTGCATTGGCCAGAGCGTCAAACAAATTTTTTTAGTAAGTTAGGTTATAAACATAATGACAATGAAGGAAGCTGGACAGCTTTTGAAGATATTTTAGCGACTGCTCAAAAGTTCATTGATCAAGGAAAGATACGTCACTTGGGACTATCGAATGAAACCCCTTATGGTTTGTCAAAATATTTATTCTTATCTGAGCTAAAGAATTATCCAAAAGTAGTCTCTGTTCAAAACCCCTATAGTTTAATTAATCGAACTTATGAAGTGGGTTTAGCTGAAATGTCTGTACGAGAAAAAGTAGGGTTATTGGCTTACTCTCCTTTGGCCTTTGGAATGTTATCTGGAAAATATTTAAACGGCCAAATGCCCGAGGGTTCTCGCTTAAAACTTTATAGTAAAAATTTTCCTCGATACCAAGGCACACGATCTCAATTAGCCGTTGAGGAATATTACAAGGTTGCACAAAAGCATGGCATCAGTCTTACCCAAATGTCATTAGCGTTTGTGAACATGCAACCCTTTGTTGATAGTAATATTATTGGTGCAACAAAACTTGATCAGTTAGAGGAAAATATTAACTCAGTTCATATTGAACTATCGGATGAAATTATTGCTGAAATTAATGCCATTCATGAAAATAACCCCTCTCCTGCTCCTTAAATAAATGCAAGACTGGCCAAAAGATCCACAAGGAAGATTAAGCAAAGTTTTTACTTTTAAAAACTATCGAAAGAGTTTTGCTTTTGTAAGCCAAGTCGCGATGCTTTCAGAAAAGAAAAATCATCACCCTGAGATTATTTTAGATTATGGTAAGGTGACTATATCGTTGATTTCTCACGACGTTCAAAAGATTACAGAAAGAGATCTAGAATTAGCAACTCAAATCGATAAGATTTATAGTGCATGATCTATTTAATCGGGATACCAGGTCTTATACCTTTTTATCTTTGTTTTTATAATATCGACTTAATTTTCTTGGAATTTGACAAACAGATGTTTGTTCATTACTCGACAGTTATTCTATCTTTTTTGGGTGCTGTTTATTGGGGAGTCTATCTCCAATCCAAAAATATCTTCGCTATTTTATTTAGTGTTTGCCCGGCACTTTTTGCTTTTTTTGTTTTATCATTTGATCTTAAATTTGATGAAACAGTTGGGTTGTTCGTTCTGGGATATTTTATTGTCTTATGCTTTGATTTCTTTTTTTATTTTAAAGAAAGGATTATTAAAACAGATTACTTCATTTTAAGACTATTACTCAGTGCCGGAATAGCTCCCGCACATATTTTGTATATTATTTAAAATAATTAATTAGCAATAAGGTTGAGAAGTTTACCAAAAGCTCCAGAGAATTTGATTTTTCCATGAGTGTAAGCTAATCCAATACAGCCTGTTTGGGCATGACCAATAGGTGTATGATGATGATCATCACTTCTGACTTGAACAGTTCCTGCTTTATAGCTTCCATACTCATCACTATAAGAGCCGTGAAGAACTAAAAAACTTTCGTTTCCTTCATGTGTATGTTGAGGAATTTTGGCTCCGGGCATTACGTGAATTAATTCAAGTTTTTCATTTTTCTCTTTTGGAAGAATAGATGCTACTTTGACATCTTTGAAAGATTTCCAATTAATCTGTTTGTCCTTTAAGTGGATTTGAAGAGCAACTGGGAGCTGACTTAAGAAAGGATCATGACTGGCCTTTCTTTTAATCATTTCTTTTCCACTGGTGCCATTGAGTACCTTCATCCAAAGGTCCTTTGAAACAGAAGCTGGTTCTATACGTTCAAGAAAATAACCTCCAATTTCATCTTTCGTGAAATTGGTTAGTCTATTATCAGGAACGATCTCAACCAAACATTGCTGAAACAACAGGCTCGCTGGGGAAGTAGCAGGATTGGTAAGAATTTCGAATGTCATTTTTTTTAGTTTATCATATTACTCTCATTGCTTCCATTTAGATTAGCCATAGTTCCATCTTGCTCTAATTTGCCGCGGATTTTTTCCAAGGCCAATCGAATTCGAGATTTTACTGTTCCCAATGGAATTTTTGTTAACTCGGCTATTTCGCCATGAGATTTCTCTTCGAAGAAGTTCATTTTCAATAGGTTGAGTTGATCTTCCGGTAAATCGTCTAGATATTGAGCTATCATGTCAAATTTTTGGTCATGTTCAATATTTTCATCTGCCTTCGACTCCACGGGAGGCAAAACAGCCGTTTCAATGTCTTCTAAAATAGCTTTTCTGCTTTTTCTAAGGATATCAATTTTTTTATTTCGGGCGATGGTATAGATCCAGGTACTTGGAGAGGCAACCTTTGGGTCATAGTAATCTGCCTTAGTCCAAATAATGGTCATGGTTTCTTGGATGATTTCTTCCGCAACAGCCTCATCAGCTCCTGATTTCATCAAAAAGGACTTCAGTCTAGGGCTAAAATAATCAAATATTTTTTTAAAACTTTCAATATCTTGACTATTAGCGATATTCACCAATGCCACCGCAAACGGGTTTGTTACCTTAACCATTAATCTCTCCAATTATTATTCTCTATTTATTATTTTAAAAATCAATCTTAATTGGTATATTCTCAGCACATTTATCCATCATGAACAAAGTTATTTATACATTCGTTTCTATATTCTTTTTAATTAGCAACGTTTTTGCCCACGAGCTATCTTTTAAGCATGATCACGGCAAGTGGTCTTTTAAAAAAGTGGATGGCAATGCCTGCTCCATCTTCCAAATTCCTCTTACGGAAAAGGGAGATTACAGCCAAAGAGGAACCGTTCTCTTTTATGTCTTCAAAGACGATAGTGCGGAATATGTAAGAATTGATGCTGGCTATCCTTATGATCCCAATAAATACGTCAAAGTTGCCATTGATGGAAATAACTATCAATTTTTTGGAGAAAATGACTCTGCCTGGTCAATGAAAGATGATCGAATTATTATCGATGCCATGAAAGCAGGAAAGGGAATGACTGTGGTGGGATACTCTCAAAGAGGAACTGAGACCACAGATACTTATACCTTAATTGGTTTTACAAAAGCTTACGAAGCATTGCAAAACGACTGCTAATTTATTAAATGAAATCAAAAATTGTTTTAGCATACTCAGGCGGTCTTGATACAAGCGTCATTCTTAAATGGTTACAAACAGAATACAATGCCGATGTGATTGCTTACGCTGCTGATCTTGGACAAGGAGCTGAACTTGATGAAGCAAAAGCAAAAGCAAAAAACTTAGGTGCAAAAAAAATAGATATTGAGAATTTAAAA
>ERZ802830.4708-NODE-4708-length-10774-cov-5.66359_pt1 | contig 10774 bp, 14 predicted proteins | sample MGYA00345654_ERZ802830 | MGnify/ENA primary metagenome ERZ802830 (study PRJEB30503, sample SAMEA104212375) | marine metagenome | biome: Westerlies Biome; feature: [SRF] surface water layer (ENVO:00010504) within the epipelagic zone...; material: water...
CCCTTTCAAGATCCGATTTTAAAATGATGGCATTGATACATATTTTTGACCTTGGTAAAAATAAAGAATCTATCAAGGCATTCCACCTTGCGGAAGGTCCAGGTGGTTTTATAGAAGCTTTTTGTAGATATAGAAATAACCTACAAGATAATTTTTATGGTATGACTATTCAAGACCAAGATGCCAATGTTCCTGGATGGAAAAAAAGTCAAGCATTTTTACATAAATATCCTAATGTTTATATTGAAAACGGTATTGATAAAACTGGAAATATACTTAATGAAGACAACTTTACTCATATTAGTCGTGAATATGCTCATTCTATGGATATCGTCACAGGTGACGGCGGTTTTGATTTTTCTGAAAACTTCAACAATCAAGAACACGATATAGTACGATTATTATATGCTCAAGTATGTTATGCCCTTACTGTACAAAAAGTAGGAGGTTCGTTCGTTCTAAAATTTTTTGATTGTTTTATGCATCATACTGTAGATTTATTATATTTACTCACCGCATTTTATTCTAAAGTATACATTTGTAAACCACATACTAGCCGATATGCTAATTCCGAAAAATATATCATATGTAAGGACTTCTTTATTCCGTGCTTACCTAATGTTCATATCCATAATATTCTATATTCCTCATTTCGTAAAATGTCAAAGTCAAAAATTCCAATATATCGTTTCCTTAATATTGATATTTCTTCTTATTTTGTTAATAAATTGCAAGAATACAATGCTATATTTGGACAACAACAGTTAGAAAATATTTCTCACACACTTAATTTAATTAACAATGATAAAGAAAAAAAACACGAAAAATGTGAGACCCTTTTAAAGAATAATGTATTAAAATGTATCCAATGGTGTAATAAATACAACATTGAAACTAATGTTCTTCCTGGCTTACTTATGGTAACCCATTAACCCAATATTTTAGTTGATGGACAATTTCTCATTTGTCCATTTACAACTGTTGGAGTACATTTATTTGGATATCCTAATTTATCTTTTACAGTATAACCTCCTTGTGGCACACCATACGCTAAAGCATTCGCAACTGCCATTCCTAAAGCATTTGCATAACTTGCTGCAGAATTTGTGATGGATTCATACTTTAAACGAGTTATACGATCACTTGATGATACTGCCCCTTGTTGGGCAAATTTATGATTATTTGGCTTGTAATACAATGGAACATAATTTGGTTTGATTTGTGATACATTTGCTGCTGTAATAGTTAAGTTTCCAGAAGTAGGAGAAGGATCTTGTGTAAATCCAAGAGCATCGCGGAACTCGGTATTTGAAAAACTTATAGTTGGAATTGTATCATTTCCTGGACTTACAAACGCTTGGTTTTGTGCGTTTCCTGTTTCTATTTCGGGAATGCTATAATAAGTTGTATGAAAAATAGTGGTTGATGCTACTGTACTTGTAAATTGAAATCGTTTAAGAGCAAGGTTATAATTAATATGCATCAAAATCACCTTATTTCCTCCTTGTTTTTGAATATAATAATGATAATTATTTACCATTGTATTTGTGAAAATCCTATTTATATCACTATCATTATATTTACCTGCTGGAATAGTCACTGTCTTTGTTGTAGCATTAACCCAAGTATAATTAAAAGACACGTCATTTGTGAATACGAATTTTGGACAATTTGATTCGCCATTTGATGCGTATACATTGTTTTCGCTTCCGCCTGCACCTGCTTTAACTGTTTGATCACCACTACGGATATAATAATATTGATTGCGATTATAAGATTTGCTTCGACTATCTAAATACTGTTTAGTTGATGATAAAAACTTACGAGAGTTCATACCACTACTTCTTACACGTCTTCTAGCATCCACTTCTTTGGAAAATCCTACTTTACTGCAAGGTGCGCAACTTCCGGGGCGTTCAGTTTTATTTTCAGTGAGATTTATGTTTATAGTCTGTGGAACTCCTACACAACCAGTAGCTTCAGTTATATGAGCAGCACCAGGAATATCCATTGTCATTCTTCCATTGAATTGACTGTTAGTACTTCCTTTGGTTGTTCTACGATATATTCTTAATGGATTTGCGCGAAATATGTTCAAATTTTCTGGATTATTCTTTACTCGTCCTGTAGCTATTTCATTAAATGTTTGTCCTTTCCATGAAATTATTGTCATTATATTATATTTGTATATAATATATTATGAAATTACCTCAAATTCATTTAGAAAACGTTGTTTTAAGCTTCTTACTTGTTTTCTTTGCTGTCATGATTTTCTCCTATTCTTTTGGAGAATTCTCTGACAATGTCTTAAATAGAATCCCTGAAAGATCACTTTCCGTTGAAGGTATGGGATGTCAGAAACAAGAAGGCATGGGATGTCAGAAACAAGAAGGTATGGGATGTAAAAAACAAGAAGGTATGGGATGTCAGAAAAAGTCTCAATAAATATTATATGTACATTATAATACTTATTATCCTATTGATTATCTTATTTACATTATTTGGAACATATAAGGTTGTTGAAGGGGCGCGAGGATATACCAGAGGTTCCGGTACCGGCGGTAATACAGTAGTTATTAAGAAAATAGATGAACTAAATAAAACTATTGGCGATAAAAATAAAAATATTGATGATAAACTAAAAGCACAAGATGACAAAATGAATTATATTCAACAACTCACACTCAATAACTATTGTAGTATGAACTTTACACGAGGTACAGCTACTAATAAACGTGAACAAAATATTCAAACATTCTGTAGACAAAAAGCTAAAGAATATAAATGGGATAGAGAATATTATGGATATTAATATAGAAACTACTCAATAATACATTGTATCTTATGAACATTGTATTATTTATGGACTCATTTAACAACGATTATATTAATTTTTTAGAAACGAAAGATAATATTGTAACTAAAGGTGTGTTTACAAAGATTATGTATTCTAACACTCATTTTACAATGAATGGTTTATTCTTTTACCTTCCTATTCACATTCAAGATATTCATTATAATTCATATAATAAAACTTTCATCAAATTTGATGAAAAGGTTGCAATCAATAATACGGTTATTGATCATTTACATAATATTGAAAAATCTATTTTGAATCTCTATGATCCATTTAAACAAAAAAATCACGTTCTATATAATCAACTAAAATCCGGGTTTGTTAAGGTACATTCATCTAAACATATAAATCATAATTCCCAGTTCATCGTAAAAATTTCCGGAATATGGGAAAATGATAACAGTATTGGTATTACTTATAAAATTATTCCTATTGTTAATATGCTAAGTACATTATGATTCATATTTTTGAATGATTGCGCGAGGTACTAACTTCTCACGATGCTCATCCAATTTCTTAAAGCATTTATTTATTGTTACTTCACTTACACCACATACATTTTTGATATCTCGTTTCCCCAAATTCAATTTACATATTTGTGAAACAAAATATAAAATACCTGCTGCAATTGCGTGTGGAATATTGTTATTTATTAATGTTAGTTGTTCTATCTTTTGTGCAATGAATTTACTCAACATTATTAATTCCTTACTAAAATTCAATTTACACCCAAATCGTTCTATAAATGATATTGGTTTTATTTCTTGTAGATTGCTTTGTAATGATGGATCTCTATTGCGTTCTACATTATTTAATATATTCACTGCCATTGAGCAGCCATTTGTTGCACTTGCTTTATCTAACAAGAATATTTCCGCTATTTCGTGTGCATTTCTAGGACAACCGTTTAAACGACACGATATATATATTGATGCTGCTTTTATACCATCACGATTCAAACCCCGTAACATTTTTTGTTCTGATATATCTTTATGAATTGACATTGCACAATCTATAAAGATTTTTGGGATTCCTGCATTTCTTGCCATATTCGTGATAAATTGAAATTCATCGTTTAATGCTTTCTCACGATGGGGCATTGCCTGCCACTCTGTCCACTTTTTTATTTTTCTCATTTCAAAAGTGGATTTTGCCCCTGTCATTACTTTACATCCAAATGAGGATTCCATTAATAACGGGTTTATTGGATTTCCACATCTTGCTGGATCACGCCCCTTCTTATCATCTCCGCCATAAAACGACCATTCTGGTGAGAAATCTAATACTTTTTTATACATTTTACCACATTTTTTATTTGTACACGTTGGAAAATCATGATCCATTACCATTAACGCAGAATTACACAATTCACATTCCATTTGACATTCTTTATAGTACACACATTCCATCGTCTCGTTCGTTATTTCTGGTATGCTCTTTTTATTCACATCCATATCAAATAAATTCCATAAACGATTCTTTTCGACTAATGTATGGTCCTTCTTCTTCTTTTGTGTCTTGTTTTTTAAATGTTCATATGATTCGTCAATTATTGTTACGGTAGACATAAACAATATATATATTTATATGTATCTATTTGAACGCAGTTATAATCAATTTTTTGTAAAATTATAATTTAAACTTTACTGACCGTTCTAAATTCGCAAACATTTCTTGATCGTATACTAGACCACCTTGTGGTTTATATTCTTTTGTTGATGTATACGTCTTACCATTATGTGTTCGGGTACTTTGAGTTTGATCCATTTTACCTTGAGGTTCTTCTTGTTCTGGTTCTTGATATATCTCATTTCCACGTTCATCTATCACTTTACCCGTTTGCTTCTTTATTTCATCGCGTACATATTGTGGTATCCAATTATCCCACGATACAAATAATGTATTCGGATGTAAGTATTTCACTAAAAACCCATTTTCTTCTAATTTCATTACCAAATATCCTATACATTCCCCTTGATTGTATAATGGTTCTCCAAATAAATACTCTGGTACTGTAAACCATATGTGTTTATCTACTGGTTTTGAGCGGCTTGTTATTTTTATTTTTTTATGTATTCTATTTAATAATTTGTTAAATATTGATAATTGTTTCAAATTCTTTTTATGATTTGCTTCATATAAATCATCTATATCTATCTTTTGTGTATTATCTGTTTCATTTGGAAAAATGAACGAAGACATATATTCTCTTCCCCCATAAAAAACATAAAAATATAACTTATTATTACATAATGAAAATTACTAATTTAGTCATATCTGGAGGTGCATACTATGGATTTTGTATTTATGGTGCTTTGAAGACTCTTAATCAAATGAATAAATACAAAATTTCTGATATTGAAAATATTTATGCCGCATCTATAGGTTCCGTTCTTGGATGTATTTTAGCTATGGATTATGACTGGAATACATTAGATGATTATCTGATCAAACGCCCCTGGCATCAAACATTCCCTGTCAACTTGAATACAGTCTTTAATGCTTATTCTAATTGCGGTATATTTGATAAAAAATTTGTCCAATCTATTATGTATCCTCTATTACTTGGTAAACACTTAGACCCAAATATAACACTACAAGAATTTTATGATGCTACTCAAGTAAAAATGAATTTTGTTACTACTAATATTGAAACCGTGGAACAAGAAATCTTCTCACATACGTCTCATCCTAACGTTTTATTAACTGATGCCTTATATTTATCTTGTTGTATTCCTGTTTTATTTCGCCCAGAAAGATATAATGATGTTATTTATTTGGATGGAGGTATTATCAGTAATTATCCAATTGACCAATGTATTCAAGATGGCGCTGACCCAGACTCTATCATCGGTATTCAATTACAAGGTGAAAAAAAATCGCATATTCGCACAGATTCTCTTCTTGAATTTTTGTTTTGTTTACTAAATGTTTTTGTTCGTAAAATTTTACACGTTCAACCTAGAAATTCCATCAAAAATGATATTGTTATTCGTAAGCCAGCTCTTGCTATTTCTGGACTTTATGAATCTATTAATAAACAAAATGTCCGTGAAGAACTTGTTCAAGATGGATCGGATATTGTCAATAAATTTTATGAAAATAGCATGGAAGTCGATGACGATAATCACGATGACAATGAAGAATCAAAATAATTACGACTGCTTTCATATACTTCAAATCCTATATAATTCACGATTCCTGCCCTTAAACACGTTATATGTACTCCTCTAAACAAATTACCTTGAGAAATTGCGTGTTTCAGTGATAATTTATGATCTAATTGCATTCTTGATTTGATAGTATCAAATGGATATGTTAAAAGCCAAGATGAAATACCGGAAATAGCTCCTGAAATTCCTATAGGTATATCATTCTTTCTTAAATGGTGATAAAATGAAAAATAAATGACATTTGCAGGTACTTCTCTCATTGAAACTATATGTAACCGATTAAAAGAATGTAATAATTTTGGTTTATAATGTTGTTGATACTGTATTTTGTAGTAATCAAACGGGCAAAGAAATATAGAACACGCTACACCTGAAGAAAATGCACTTAAATAAATATTTTTCGTTTTTTTAAGCATTGTTTCGTTAACCGTAAAACCTGTAGCAATTGTAAAAGGCGACTGCATCAATGGAAATAAAATACCTTTATATAAATTGCGAATGGTTATTGGAGGGCGATTAGCCAATTTGTCGTTCTGTCTCCAAGTTTTCATACTATCTAATGGATAACCTATACAGGTTTGACATACACCACTAGCAATTCCTGCTAAAAGGGCATTTCTGTCCATTTTGATATACTACAATGATAAAAAACATTTGTTTAATTTCTGACATTATAGTATATATTAACTATGAACTACAAATCGTTTTTAACATACTCAATCATTACTAGTTTAATAATATTTACTCTTATCTACAAATATGCGTTTGATGAATCTGGTAAACCTCACTGTGAGAATTTTGTATCAAATGTATATTTGTATTTGGCTCTGGCAATAGCGATGTTAGGTAATTTTATTCACGTTGTTAATTATTTTGTGAATGAACCTAACCAAGTTGGTAAATACATTAGTGCATTTGAAGCTTATTTTCAAGTATACAAATACGTCATACCTGCTATTATTTTGTCTTTTATATTCGTTATTTCGCTAACCTTTAGGGACAATTTCAGTAAGGACGGTTTCTTACTAAATCATTTCATTTGGTTAGCTTACATTGCTACTCTCGCCATTCCATTTTATCCTATTTTTAAATCTATTGAGTTTGCTCAAGACATTATACCTGCAATGCTATCCACTATTTCTGTGTTTGCTTTAATGTCTTTCGTTGTTTATTCTTATCCTGAATTCTTTGAAAGCACCTACAAATCTGCTATCATTGGTCTCATTATCGCATTACTCGTTGGTATTATAATACACGTCATTATGAATATGACTGGGTTGGCATACCTTGATAATTCTTTTACACGATATTTCAATTACTTCTTTATTGTTGTATTTTCTCTCTTTGTCTCTTACGATACTTCACGTGTTTTACAATTGGCAGAACAATGTGTCAATATGCCTAACTATCCTCGCATCTCTAATAAACTTTTTTTGGATATTATTAATCTTTTTAGTCGTATGCTTAGAGGCAGACGTTAAAATCCCTACTAAATAAATATCATCAATTATTAATATGATATTTATATCGCCACCCTTTGGTAATTATATTCATTTGCCACAGACTATGTCGGTGAAAGGTAGTTACACATTAGAACCTCGTTTAGGATTATTTTCACAGATTTTCAAGACTCTTCGCTATGTCAATTATATGGGTACATATACTTGGATCAATAAAATTGGTTTACGAAATCCTGGTATTCATTATGGATTACATAACTACAATCCATCAAAAGATATTATCAGTATTGCCATAATGGAAAAAAGTGAAATCGCAAAATTCAATGAAATTATTCCCAAAGATACTAACTTAGAAATTAATATTAGTTGCCCTAACACGGATAAACATATGATTAACGAAGGTATTCACGTATTTTTGAATAACAAACGAAAATGGTGTATTATCAAATTGTCACCGCTTACTAGTGCAGATTCTATTGATAAGTATTATTTACAAGGATTCAGACAGTTTCATTGCTCTAATACATTATCTACTCCATCTGGTGGTGCAAGTGGTCACGTATTGATTCCATATACCAGTAATATCGTCAAATATATTTATAACAAATACACGGATTGTACGATTATTGCAGGAGGGGGTATTTATGATGTCGACACTATGAACACATATAAAAGTTTAGGGGCTTCTATGTTCTCCGTTAGTACTATTTTCTTTCATCCCACAAAATGGGTGCCATTCTTTTATCATTATTATCAGAAAAAATAATTATTGTTTTAATATCGCATTATTATATATTATGGAAGATACTAAAGAACCTACTAATCAATCCAAACCACCTACCCCAGAAAAACGTGCTAGTTTTTTTGATGAAATGAAAGATTTGACCAAAGACCAAGATTTTGCGCAAAAAATGAATGTCTCTGCTACTTTAGTTCTTGAGTTCTACAGAGTTCTTATGGGTTCTCTTCTTATCCTTTTTGTACCACAACAATGTGGTGACAATATTTGCTCTTTGAGTGAAAATATGGAACGTGACGATATTTCTCGCGCTGCATTTGGATTTAATATACTTACCCTTTTTTCCTTTTTAATTATGTATTACATTGAAGTAAAACGTGAGAACCTTATGATTGACAATTTACACGTCAATCCTGAATTACCTCGTGATGATGAAGCAGTTGAAGAAAATATTGCTGATTTAGTTGATGATATTAAACAACAAATATGGAAACTTGACCAAAACTACGCACTCGCTGGTTACTTCTCTATGGGTAGTTTTACTGCTAATGCCGCCATTAGTGCTGTGCCCATTTTCTCTAACTATTTAGATGACAAAACCATTACTGTTTTATTAACCAATTTATTATTTATGGGTTCAAAACTTAACGATGTGTTCTCTATTGTTAACACTGATAAGAATATTTTCTTTTCCGCTTACTTGAAACGTAAAGTACAATTTAATGATATTGATCCAGATGCTCCTAGAAAAACTATTAAGGATGTTGAGAACCCACCATCAATTTATTCTAGTATGGATAGTAATATCGACTCTGAAGCTTCTACTCTTCCTATGTAAACGTAATAAAGCTTTTGTGATAATACTGTATATGAATTTGAAAGATTATATACAATATGGCAACTTATGTGAAATGAAAAAAGCACGTTATGAAAACCGTCTTGATGTCTATGCCAACAATCATTATGTCTTTCGTATGGCATATTTACACGGTTATGTAGACGTTCTTGAATGGTTACACTCTATCAATCCACGTCTTTACGAACATATGGATATGGAAATATGTGACAATTCAGACAGTGATGACGACAACATTCAATGCATCGCTAAGGAAGAATTCATCATCACCAATAATATTACACGTTATTATGACTTTCATAATCCACTCGGTAAATGCTCTATTTGTTTGTATAGAAATAGTAATATACTAACAAAATGTAAACATCAATTCTGCGAAACTTGTATTTTTGAATGTTTTAAACGGGGGCACAATCATTGTCCTCTTTGTAGATGTGTTAATCTCGTCAGTGATTTGATCCGAATTATTGAAAAATGATACTTAAAGCATTGCTTCAATGAAACTCTCTAAATTGTCTGATGTTATACGAGCATCAAACTCTATTTGTTCTCCTCCTTTTACCATTTTCACTGTTGGATATGATTCTATTTCAAATTGTTTTATATATGATTCTATTTCGTCACTATCAGAAGTACAATTCACATCAATACATTTAATATTGTATCCTTTTATTTGCTTTCCATTGTAGGTGTCTCTAAATGAATTCCATTCTGGTAGCGCAGTTTTACAATGCGGACACCAATCCACGTGGAATATATATAGGAGTAATTCTTCTCCTCTTGTATTTGTGTTTGCTACATCTTTGAATTTCTTTTCATCTTTTGGTTTCTCGTAATAACGATCATACGCAAATCTTACTACATAATAAAATATTATTACTATTATTGCAATAGTAATATAGGTCATGTATGGTTTTACACCATTATATACTAATTCATAAAAAGAAGCCATTCTATATATTCTTGTCTGACAATATATTTCCCATTAAAACATATTTCTAAACCATATGAAGATTTTGTCTTATTATATTCATAATGGTTCTACCTGCTCCCACACCAGAATTCCTCACACAATATTCTAACGCTAAGACATTAGTCCAAACTGCACTTTTAGAAAATCGTAATATTGTTTTACTCGGCAATAAAGGTGCTAATGGTAAAACGTTTTTACAGAATGAAATGAAAAATGACTCTAAATTTGCCAACTATGATATCTTTTATGACAGAATTGTTAATAATAATCAAATTAATTCTTGTTTCTGGCTTGAAACTTTGGACACCAGTGTTGTTGACCAAATGACTTCTAACGGTATTGACTTTTGTCGTATTGATATGCCTGTTTCATTATTATTGGGTTAGAATTTTTATTATTTTTGCGCTCAATTCTTTATGGTATAAACATAATGTTTTACATGGTTACTTACAAAATTGATTTACAACTGTATAAATAATCATTATTAACAAAATATATGATATATAATATGATACAATACACAAGTGAAATGTTAAAATCAAATTGTGATTTGGATTTTATAAGTATTATTGTTAAAAGAGTACTTAGTCATAATGTACTTGCTAACAGGATATTACAAAATTTCAAAGAGGGTAAAAAAACTGTATTTGATATTACAACAGATAATCATTGTAGAGGTATTCGTCAAGATTACTCATATCATAATCAAAATGAAT
>ERZ802830.4709-NODE-4709-length-10771-cov-36.6495_pt1 | contig 10771 bp, 7 predicted proteins | sample MGYA00345654_ERZ802830 | MGnify/ENA primary metagenome ERZ802830 (study PRJEB30503, sample SAMEA104212375) | marine metagenome | biome: Westerlies Biome; feature: [SRF] surface water layer (ENVO:00010504) within the epipelagic zone...; material: water...
CCGGCCGCACCGGGCTGGCTTTCATAAAATACTGATGCGTATCATGCGTAAAGCCGGTACACATAAACACATTCAACACATCATGCACCAGCGTTTCAGCGGCGGCATAATCCATTTGCCGATGCGCCGCAAGCGCCCGGATCAGGTTGGAATGACAGCAATGATGATAGTCAATATCAGCAAGTAATTTTGCCGTATAGGGATCACAGCGGGTGCCGATCACATCATGCACCGAGCCGCCGTCATCATCCCACCCATACCAGTCAAGCGTGTCATGGGTGATCGTTGCCAACGGCCGCATAAACGGAAAGCTCGACCATAGCCTGTCGCCGGTTGACAGATGCGTGCCATGCAAGGCACGGGTTTTTCCCGAATAAAATTTTTCTTCAAGATGATCTGCCTGCCACAGATTTAAATCCCCGACCTGCGGCCCCTCAACGCTGACAATGCGAAAAAACTGGCCTGCCGGCACCTCAAAACAACGGGCCTCACGCGGCGGCACCAAAACTTCGCCGGTCTTTTCCAGCGTTTTCCGGGCGCTGTGCAGAATGCGGCTATCGGCTTCTGGCAAGCTGTCAGTAGGATAACAGATCACCGGCGGCGCGGCGCGGCGCGCATCTGCATCATCTGGCCGATGCGCGCTGTTGATATTTTTCATTGTCGCCCTCCCAAACCGGAAACCGCCCGGATAAATAGCGGCCTGATTATAGCACTGTCAAAACACCCAAAATACAGCATATTTTAATCGGCGGGCACAGCAAATGTAAGCGAGGCCCATAGTGATTCCCATTCCGCGTCTGTTTCCGTGTCAGGCTTTTTCAGACGGTATAATTTAACGCTGTCAAAAAGATATTGCCGGCCCGGCAACAACGGCATCTGTATCTGCCCATCTTCATCCGCGATGATTATTTTTTGCTCGATATCCCGTGGCGCGTGGCGAATAAAAACCTTCACCTGCGCCCCCGGGCGCGGCACGCCAGATTCATATGCAGCCACCCTGAATGTTTCTGTCGCCGGATGCTGATAGGGGTTGGTCAAGGCCACCAATTCCATTTCCAGCCCCAAAAGCTGATCTTGCCCGGCAGCTGGCCCCACCATCACAAGGCTTTTGGCAAAACGCCGATATTGCTCGACAAGCCGGAAATTTTCCACCTCAGCCTGCTGATAGAGCGCGGCGATTTCAGCAAATCCCTTTTCCGTCGCAAAGCTGATGAATTTTTCCGGCTTTCTGTAATTCACAAACAGCGGGCCCGTCTGATGATACAGCAGCGTCAAGCCGGCCTGTGCCGCGGTTATCTGGCCAGCCGGCATATCACCAAAGCGGCCTGTGATTGGCCTTTCGCCAGCCGCATCAATCATCGCAAATGCGGCAATTTCATCCGGCGTATAGGGCGACGACAGCCCCTGAAAATCAGTGCCAATCAAAAGATCGACTGTCACTCTATCGCCCGGCTCTGGCTGAAAGTCGGACGGCTCAATCCAGAATTCATGCGCATGTGAAGCCAGTGACACCAGCCCTGTCAGAACACTGACCGCAAGGTATAAGATGATTTGCATTTTTGAAAAACCTACAGTAACCAATGTCATGTTTAGTGTTAAGTTCAGACCATTCATGCAGATTTGTAAAGCCATTCATCATCATCTTTTACCGGCATTTATGCTGTTGCTTTGCAGCCTGTTGCCGGCACATAGCCATGAAATGCGGCCGGCAATCGGCGATATTACCTTGTCGTCAGCGCAGGTTTCGGTGACCCTCCGGTTTAATGCCGAGCTGTTTTTGGCCGATATCGATGCCAGCCAGATAACGGATAGCGATGACGCGCCGACGGCGGCTATTTATGATGATATGCGGCAATTACCACCGGCCGCGCTGCGCGACGCATTTGTGCAGAAATGGCCCGCCTTTGCAGCCATGATCAATGCCCGGGTGGGTGGCGAGCGATTGAGTTTTGAACTTGTCGATTTTACCAGCCAGACCGATATTGATGTCAGCCTGCCGCGAACCAGCACCGCCATCATCACCGCGCCGATGCCAGCCCATGCGACAGATCTGCGCTTTGGCTGGGATGCGCGGCTTGGCGATCTGATTTTACGGCAAATGGCCGGGCCGTCAATCGACCCGAAAAACCTCTATACCGGTCTGCTGAATAATGGCGGCCAAAGTCCGGCCATCAGCCCGCTTGGCGCGGCAGCACAGCCTGTATCAGCGGTGATCATGCACTATATTGAAATTGGCTTTATCCACATTATTCCGCGTGGTTTCGATCATATCTTATTTGTGCTTGGGCTGTTTTTCTATGCTGCCCGCTGGCGTCCGCTGCTGCTCCAGATCACCATTTTCACCATTGCCCACAGCCTGACTCTGGCGCTGGCATCACTCGGTCTGTTCAGCGTGCCGGCAAGCATTGTTGAACCGATCATTGCCGCGTCAATTGCCTATGTTGCGCTGGAAAATATATGGCGACAAAAGCTGCATATGTCGCGCTTGCTGATTATTTTTGTGTTCGGCTTAATACACGGCCTTGGCTTTGCCTCGGTGCTGGCGGAAATTGGCCTGCCAAGCGGTGATTTTCTGCTCAGTCTGATCAGCTTTAATGTTGGTGTCGAGCTGGGGCAGATTGCGGTGATTGCCGCCGCCTTTATGCTACGGCTATGTCTGCCGCTATCGCCGGACCGCTATCGCCGGATCATCGCGATTCCGGCATCCTGTATGATTGGCGCCACCGGCATATGGATCGTGACCGAGCGGGTGAGCGCAATCCTGCTGGCATAAGCGCCGCGCATTGACTTGGCGACACCCATCAGTTCAACCCCGCTAAAAACAGCTTTCCAGCAATGCCCGGGTGTTTGCCGCGGTCATTTCGCGCGGGTTACCACCGGCGCTTGGATCGGTCAGTGCGGCGGCAACTATCCGTTCAAGATCAGCATCACCAAGATCAGCCAGCCCCAAGTCGGTCAGGTTTTTTGGAATATTGAGTTGCTTCACCAGACCGCCGACAAAGTCATAAAAACCGTCAAACCCGCCTTCGATGCCAAGATACCGCGCTGCGTCCGCAAATCGGCTTTCAATCATGCTGCTGTTAAACCGCATCACCGCCTGCATCACAACCGCATTGGTGGTGCCATGATGGGTATGATAAATCGCCCCGATCGGATGTGACAGGGCATGGATCGCACCCAGACCTTTTTGAAAGGCGGTTGCCCCCATCATCGCCGCGCTCATCATTTGCGCACGCCCGGTAATATCGTCCGGATTATTATAAACCGCGGTCAGATTTTCCTTCACCAACCGCATGCCTTCAAGCGCGATACCCTGGCTCATCGGGTGGTAATGTGGCGATGAAAATGCCTCAAGACAATGTGCAAACGCATCCATGCCGGTGCCAGCGGTGATAAAATCCGGCATTCCGACAGTCAGTTGCGGGTCGCAGATCACCACAGTTGGCAATATTTTCGGATGGAAGATAATTTTCTTTTCAGCTGTTTGCGCGTTGGTAATGACCGAGGCGCGCCCCACTTCTGATCCGGTGCCGGCGGTTGTCGGCACCGCAATAATTGGCGCGATGACATCGGCATTCGCGCGCGTCCACCAATCGCCAATATCCTCAAAATCCCAAACCGGACGGGTTTGCCCGGCCATAAAGGCAACCATCTTGCCAAGGTCAAGGCCCGAGCCGCCACCAAAAGCAATCACCCCATCATGCTGCCCGGCTTTATAAGCCTGCAAGCCAGCCTCCATATTGATCTCGGTCGGGTTCGGGTCAACCTCGGCAAACAGCGCCGCCTCCACCCCGGCACCGGCAAGGCTGGCCAGCGCATTTTGCGTGATTGGCAAATCTGCTAGCCCTTTATCAGTGACCAGCAGCGGTTTTTTGATACCGGCCTGATGACATGCCGCTGCCAGTTCGGCAATCCGCCCGGCGCCAAACCAGATTGTTGTCGGATAAGACCAATTGCCTGTTAATGTCGTCATCATAAAACCTTTTTCATATGATAGGATTTCGGTCGGGTCAGATTATGAAAGCCAATTTCCGACAGGCTGCCACCACGCCCGGTATCTTTACAGCCGGTCCAGCACAAGGCCGGATCAAGATAGTCACATCGGTTCATAAACACCGTGCCTGTGTCGAGCTGATCGGCAATATTTGTGGCGCGATCAAGATCCGGCGTCCACAGCGCAGCGGTCAGCCCGTATTGGCTGTCATTCATCAATGCAACGGCCTCGGCGTCATTATGCACTTTCATGATGCCAACCACCGGGCCAAAGCTTTCTTCCTGCATGACCGGCATGCTGTGATCAACATCAAGCAGAATTTGCGGCATAAGATAGGCCCCTTTATTTGCGGGGAATCTTGCCGGGTCGATCAGTGCTTTGGCACCGCGGCTAATAGCATCATCGGTCTGCGCCCGCACCAATGCGGCAAATCTTGTATGCGCCATTGGCCCCAAACTGGTGTCGCTGTCCAGCGGATTGCCCAGCTGATAGCTGTTGACGATGGCCACGGCATGTTCAACAAACTGATCAAAAACCGCCTCGGCAACATAGATACGCTCAATACCACAGCAGCATTGACCTGAATTAAACATCGCCCCGTCAATCAGCGTTTCGGCCGCTGCCTGAATATCGGCATCATCCATGACATAGCCCGGATCCTTGCCACCAAGCTCAAGTCCAAGCCCGGTAAAACTGCCGGCCGCCGCCTGTTCAATGGCGCGGCCACCCTGCACCGAGCCGGTGAAATTCACGAAGCCAAATGATTTATCAGCAATCAGTTGCGCGGTTGTCGTATGGTCAAGATACAGATTCTGGAACACCGCCTCTGGCACCCCGGCTGCGTGAAACGCCCGCGCCAGCCGTTCACCAACCAACAGCGTCTGTGTGGCATGTTTCAACAATACCACATTGCCAGCGATCAAGGCCGGGGCCACCGCATTGATCGCCGTCATATAGGGGTAATTCCACGGCGCAATGACCAGCACCACCCCATGCGGAACCCGTTTGATATAACGCTGGAACTGTTCACTATCCTCAATACTGATTGGTGCCAGCGCGCTGGCGGCGATATCTGCCATATGGTTTGCGCGCTCCTGAAAACCACCAAATTCGCCGCCATAGCGCACCGGTCGCCCCATCTGCCAGGCCAGCTCCGGCACGATCTCGGCATTTTGTTGTCCGATGATCGCCACCGCTTTGCGCACAAGCGCGATACGCGCGTCCAGCGGCCGCGCCGCCCAGTCATTTTGCGCCGCATGCGCTCGCGCCACCGCCTGTCTGGCAGCATCCGGCGACATGGGCGCGCGTTCAGCATATACCGAGCCATCAACCGGCGAAATACATTGTAATTGTTCTGTCATAATCAGGCTCTTTCAAATCCCCGGCGCACCTCATAATCGGTGACCTTACTGTCAAAATCTTCCTGTTCCCAGCGCGCCGCCCGCACATAATGGTCGATCACCGCGTCACCCATCGCCGTGCGTAACATATCCGATCCATCCAGCGCCAGTGTGGCTTCGCGCAAGCTCGCCGGAATCGCCCTTGCCGCATCCGCTTGATAGGCATCACCGCTAAATTCAGCTTCCAGTGTCAAATTATCCTCGATGCCTTTCAGCCCGGCTGCCAGCTGCCCGGCCAGTGCCAGATACGGGTTCAGATCAGATCCGCCAACACGGCATTCAACCCGAATATTCTGGCTGTTTTCTGCAACAACGCGATAGCCGGCAGTACGGTTATCAATTGACCAGATGGCCTTGGTCGGGGCGAATGTCCCCGCCATAAAGCGCTTATATGAATTGACATAAGGCGCCAGAAAATAGGTGGTGTCGTCAGCATAGGTCAAAAGTCCGGCAAGATAGCTCTGCATCATCTTTGACATGCCATGCGGCTGCGCAGGATCAAAAAACACTGCCTTGCCGTCAGCGCTGCGCAGTGACTGGTGAATATGGCTTGATGAACCCGCCGCATGATGATGCCATTTCGCCAGAAATGTCACCGCCCGATCATTTAAAAAGGCAATTTCTTTTACCGCATTTTTCACTATCACATGCACATCACCCATGCGTAACGCGTCGGCGTAATGCACATTGATTTCGGCCTGTCCGGCATCGGCCTCACCCTTGGTATTCTCAACAGTGATGCCGGCACCATACAGCCCGTTGCGGATTTGCCGCATCAGGCTCTCTTCTTTTGTTGTCTGAAAAATATGATAATCTTCATTATAGGCGCTAATCGGCGTCATCGCATGATATTCGGCGCCGCGAATGGTTTCGAAGTTTTCCCGAAACACGAAAAATTCCAGCTCGGTCGCTGCCATCATGGTAAGACCGCTGTCGGCCGCCCGTTTGAGCTGTTGTTTGAGAATGGTACGCGGCGCATGCGGCACTAATTCATGCGTATGGTGATCAAGCAAATCACATAATACCAGCGCTGTCGCATCAAGCCATGGCAACATGCACAATGTATCAAGATCCGGCCGCATCACATAATCGCCGTAGCCCGATGACCAGCTTGTCGAGGCGTAACCGTCAACCGTCGCCATCTCAAGATCAGTGGCAATCAGATAATTACAGCAATGGGTTTCTTCCCAGGCATGATCGATAAAAAACTGCGCATGAAACCGTTTGCCCATCAACCGCCCCTGCATATCGGGAAAAGCGGCAACAACCGTGTCGACGCTACCATTCTGGATAGCGGCGCGTAAAGTTTTCATCGTGAGAATGTCCGGCATAGTTTCAGTACTCCAACATAGTTTTACGATAGCGGCATTGGGCTAAAACACCCCATGCCGCAGATTTTTATCCAGCCCAGCTATAGCGGTATAGCCGCCCGGGTTTCTGCATATCAGCATTATATTGTTTGAAGATTTTCACAACCCTCGCTTTGATTTGGCAGCCACTGACTTGATAAGCACAGCAGCGTTACCGCTCATCGTTGAGAAAGCTTAGTTGTTGCGCTGGCAGCTTGGTTCGTTTTGCCGCTGTTTTACGCCGCACCGGCCGTTTACGGCTGCCAAGCTTGCTGTAGACTTTTGCCGCCTCGTCACGGAATCCGGCTGTTTTCCGGGCGGATGAAATCCGCGCGCGTGCAGCCTGCACAGCCATTTTATGATCAACAATAGGCGCCGGATAATGCTGGCCAATGATACAGCCAAAACGACGCTGCATATCCTCACTCATCTTCGCTGGCTGATGAATCCACATCGCCGTTAGATTTTTTAATTCCGGCACCCAGCGCCGGATAAAATCACCATCAGCATCATGATCCATTGATTGCTTAATCGGGTTATAGATGCGCACCGCATTAATGCCGGTGATGCCAGATTGCATCTGGATCTGGCTATAGTGGATACCGGGCTCATAATCGGTGAAAAGCCGCGCCAGAAAATACCCGGTGCGGCGCCAGTCCAACCCCAGATGATAGCTGGCAAAGCTGACCAGCATGGCGCGCATCCGAAATGTAATCCAGCCATGATGCGTCAGATTGCGCATACAGGCATCGATAAATGGATAGCCAGTTCGGCCGGTGCACCATGCCTCGAATAATGCGTCCGCATTATCGACCACCGGCATGGCACGAAACGCCGGGTGCATGGCTTCTGTTTCAATTTCCGGCTGATCCTCTATCTTCTGGATAAAATGACAGCGCCAGGACAAGCGCGAGGTAAAGGCTGATAGATTGCGTTTCCAGATTTTACTGTCGACGGCGGATAATTGTTCACACCGGGCCTGCACAGATTTCACAATCTCCCGCGCCGATAACGTGCCCCATGTCAGATGCGTCGATAGCCGTGAGCAATGGATTTCGGACAGCCCCGGTGCCGACAACTGGAACAGGTACGCGCTGCCTCTTTCAGTCAGAAAACTATGCAATGTTTTGACGCCGGCGCGCCGCCCACCGGTCTGCGTCAGCCCCGGCACATCGTCACCGAATAACGCATCATGTTTTGCCGGAATATCACCAATCGGTACTGCGAGCGGCAGCAAAGCGTCAGGCTTTGGTGTCAGCGGGGCCGCCATACGTTGGTTGCGCAAGCGCGCCCAATCATCACGCTGGGGCAGACAGCGCACAACACCGTTTGTTGGAAATTCATGAATTTCAATGGCTTGATTCAAGCACCAAGAACGTACATTTTCGTCGCGCTGGTATCCCCACAAATTGCTGGTTTCTTCATGCGCATAAACACCTTCAATCACATAGTCTTGGGCAATGGAGTCAAAAACATTGATGATTGATCCGGCACGCACAACCAAAGGCTGACCGAGATTGGCGCAATCATCCCGCAGTTCCGTAAGGCTGTCATGCACAAAATGCCAATGACGGCGTGAGGCGAAGGGTTGCTGCCAATAGTCGGGTTCGACAACATACAACGGCAACACTGGCAAGCCAGTCGCGCAGGCGGCTGCGAGCGGTGCATGATCATGTATGCGTAAATCGCGTTTGAACCAAACAATGGACAAATTTTGCGCCATCAGTCTTAAGTAATGACACGACCAATCAAGTCAAGACGCTCATTAAACTTGTTGATCATTTTTCTGGCTGCTTTTTTATGCTTTGTATAAAAACCTTAACGAGTCATTTTTAAGTTATTAATGCAACATCTGTGGCATATGTTTGTGCAATTAAAAGCCCAGATTTTTGTTGCTTTTGTGTAATATCACTTCAAGATTGTAATCCAGTGCAAGGAGGTAAGTTATGAGTAAAAATAATAAGATTGAACATTCGACAGCGCGGGCTGCAAAGCAGTTCAACCGTCGTATGCTGCTAAAAAGTGGAGCTGCATTGGCAGCTCTAACTCCCGTAGTTCCACTATATGTCAAAAATGCATTTGCTGCATCGAGTGGTCAGGTCAACGTGCTGATGTGGGGTGAATATTTGCCTGACTCGGTGGTAGCAGATTTTAAGGCCAAAACGGGCATCACCATCAATCATACAAAAATTGGCGACAATGGTGAAATCATCTCCAAGATGAAAGCAGGTGGCGGAGCCGGGTATGATCTTGCAAGCCCAACTAATATGCGCGCTCTTCAGTGGGAAAACCTTGGCGTTCTCCAGCCATTTGATATGAAGCGCATATCTAATATTAGCAATGTCAATCCAGGAATGGTTGCTGTTGGCGAGCGTGACTGGAACTTTGGTGGTAAGGGATCGCATTGGGTGCCGCAACTCTGGGGCACCGAGTCAATTTCCTGGCGCACAGATAAATGGTCGCCAAACGGCTTGCCTAGCTTCGGCGATATCTGGGAGCCCGATCCAGCAATCAGTGGCGCTTTCATGATGGGCAGAACATATTCCATGATGACAGGTTGTGGCATATGGATGCATCATCAAGGCAAAATGGATTTCTGGTCATCTTACAAAGATGAAGCCACAATGCGGAAAAACTGGGAGACTATCACCGAATACTGCATCTCCAAGAAAGCTAATCTGGTGAAGTTCTGGTCAGGTGGAGATCCACAAAAGCAAGGCTTCACATCTGATGGTGTTGTTGTTGGCCAAACATGGGATGGCCCCATTGTGTCGATGATGAAGGCGGGTGAACCCGTTGCCTATCAGACCACCAAAGAAGGCGCTTTGGCTTGGGTTGATGGCATCACATTGTCAGCCAAAGCTGAAAACATCGATGAAGCTTATGAATTGATTAACTATAGTTTCACACCTGAAGTTGGTGGTCAGACGATCAACGAAATTGGCTATAATTCGGCGGTGATTGGTGCATCAGAACATTATTCAGATGCAACCAAGGCGATTTCGCAGGCCGTATACCCGGGCGACACAGCAGCCAAGCTGAACCCATGGCCGCCTGAGCCACCATGGTATGCCGATGCCCGTGCTGAGTATGCCAATAAGTTTGAGACCGCTTAAATCGGTTCAATATTCTAAGCTGAGAGCGCCGCGAGACTTTTCGCGGTGCTCTCACGCTGCTTTTTAGACCTTTTTTTCTAAATTTTTTAACCAGAGGTTAACTGATGAGTGCTGATGTAGAACTGCAAAATATTTCGATTAATTTCGGCGATTTTTATGCAGCAAAAGACGTTAGCGTGATGATTAAAAAAGGCGAGTTCTTTAGCTTCCTTGGCCCGTCTGGTTGCGGCAAAACCACTATCCTTCGCACCATTTCCGGGTTTTTAGAGCCATCACAGGGGCAGGTGCTGATTGGCGGCGCTAATATGTCTGGCATTGGCCCCAACAAGCGCCCAACTTCACTAATTTTCCAAAATCTGGCATTGTTCCCATTGATGTCAGTTGCTGACAATATCTCTTTTTCACTCGAGGTGCGGGGCCATTCAAAGGCTGACAGACGTGCCCGTGCCGAGGAATTGCTTGGGCTTGTCGCACTCGAGGGCCAAGGTGACAAAAAAGTCCATGAGCTTTCAGGCGGACAACGCCAGCGCGTCGCTATCGCCCGGGCATTGGCTATCGAGCCAGAAGTCCTGCTTCTTGATGAACCGCTCTCTGCGCTTGATCTCAAGCTCCGGCAAAAAATGCGATCTGAACTCCGGGCCATCCAGAAACGTGTCGGCATCACATTTATATACATTACGCATGATCAGGGTGAGGCGCTGACAATGTCTGATCGTGTTGCCGTCATGAACGAAGGCAGAATTGAGCAGGTTGACACCTGTCAGGCCGTTTACGAAAAGCCAAAAACACCATTTGTTGCCAGTTTTGTTGGAGAAAATAACCCATTTTCTGGCGAGGTCACCGCATGTAATGACAGCCGTGTCGAAGTGTTGTGTGATGGCAATAAATTTGTGGCAGAGATCAGCGGCAATG
>ERZ802830.4712-NODE-4712-length-10766-cov-5.93857_pt1 | contig 10766 bp, 10 predicted proteins | sample MGYA00345654_ERZ802830 | MGnify/ENA primary metagenome ERZ802830 (study PRJEB30503, sample SAMEA104212375) | marine metagenome | biome: Westerlies Biome; feature: [SRF] surface water layer (ENVO:00010504) within the epipelagic zone...; material: water...
TGAGATACGTTTAAACTGATGTCTATTCAGGATGTTGGTGGCACAAGAAAAACTATTCAAGAAGGAGTAGAGATGATTAAACAGATGCTTCCAATTCTTAATAAAAATCAAAGAAAAAAAAGTCCAGCTTCCGAATTAATTTTAGGATTAGAATGTGGAGGATCAGATGCCTATTCTGGTATAACTGCAAATCCAGCATTAGGAGCAGCTGTTGATCTATTAGTAAAAAATGGAGGAACTGGAACTCTGGCAGAAACACCTGAAATATTTGGTGCAGAACACTTACTAACTCGAAGGGCAATAAATGAAGAAGTAGGACAAAAAATAGTTAACTTTATAAAGTGGTGGCAAGAGGATTATTTGATCAAATTTGAAGAAAATAAACATCAGCTTCATCAAGATCCTTCGCCTGGAAATAAGGCTGGAGGATTAACTACTATATTAGAAAAGTCTCTCGGCGCAGTAGCAAAAGGAGGAACAACAAATTTAGTTGATGTGTACCAATTTGCTGAGAACATAAAAGCAAAAGGGTTTACTTTTATGAATACTCCAGGCTACGATGTAACAAGTGTAACAGGTTTAATTGCAGGTGGAGCAAATATGATATGCTTCACTACTGGAAGAGGTTCTGTGTTCGGATGTAAACCTGCTCCTTCCATAAAACTAGCTACTAATGATGACTTATATAATAGAATGACTGAAGACATGGATGTAAATTGTGGAAAAATATTACTTGGTGAATCAACAATTGAAGAAATGGGTCAAGAAATATTCCAACTTATTCTTGATGTAGCATCTGGAAAACAATCCAAATCTGAAATTAATGGATTAGGTGATCTTGAATTTGTTCCATGGCAAATGGGCGCTATAACTTGAGTGATAATATTGATTTTAATATAAGAAAAGTAATAAAATCTCTAAAATCTTCTCCTATTAGAAATGTTGCTAACTCAGTCATTGGAAAAAAGAATATTATTCCTCTATATTTTGGAGAAACTGATATTGCAACACCAGCATTTATATCAAAAGCTATGAAAACTGCTTTAGATGATGGACATACTTTTTATAGTGCAAATCAAGGAATATCGGAACTAGTTGAAACAATATCTAAATATAGCTCATCCCTGCATAAAAAAAAAATAAATTCATCGAGAATAATGGTTACCTCAGCTGGAATGAATGCATTAATGATAGCTGCTGAAGCACTTGTTAATCCTAAAGATAAAATAATTTGTATAACTCCTGTTTGGCCAAATTTTATGCGCTGCATAGAGATTATGGGCGGGAATGTTATTGAAATTCCATTGTTACACTCAAAAAAAGAAAATATATGGAAATTAAACCTTAAAGAAATTAAAAAATATATAAAAGATGCTAAAGCTATTTATATTAATACCCCAAATAACCCCACTGGATGGGTGATGAACAGTCAAGAACAGTCAGAAATTTTAGAATTATGTAGAAAAGAAAAAACTTGGATAATATCAGATGAAGTCTATGAAAGAATTATTTATGATAGAAAAGTTGCTCCCTCTTTTTTAGATATATCAAAAGATGATGATTTATTAATAGTTGTAAATAGTTTTTCGAAGTCTTGGGCTATGACAGGATGGAGATTAGGCTGGATGATTGTTCCTGAGGGACTAATTAGTATATTTGAGAAACTTAATGAGTTTAATGTTGCTTCTCCATCATCTCCTGCTCAACATGCAGGAGTAGTGGCAATTAATGAAGGAGAAAAATTTATTGAAAAAATGATCCATGATTTAAAAATTTCAAGAGACATAGCTTTAAATAATTTAAATAATTTTTCTAGAGTTATTTTTCCTTATTCTCAAGCAGCTTTTTATGCTTATTTTAAAATAAAAGATATATCAGATTCAGAAAAATTTTGCTTTGATACTTTAGAAAAAACTGGTGTTGGACTAGCTCCTGGAACATCTTTTGGAAAAGGTGGTAACAAATGGATAAGAATTTGCTATGCTAAAAGCCCTGATTTACTTAATAAAGCTTTTGAAAAATTAAAGCCTATGCTTTCTTAATGAAAATTTATAAAGCAAATAATCAGAATATTAAACTAGCTGCAACTCTTCTTAATAATGAGGGAATTGTAGCGTTTCCTACAGAAACTGTTTATGGACTTGGAGCATTAGCATCTAATAAAAATGCTGTAAAAAGAATTTATAAAGTTAAAGGTAGACCAAATAATAATCCATTAATAGTGCATATATATAAAATAGAACAATTATTATCTATAGTAGAAAATATACCTTTAGATGTTATGAAGCTTATAAAAAAATATTGGCCTGGCCCTCTAACTATAGTTCTTCCATATAATACTTCCTCAAATATTAGCTCTATTGCTAGAGCAGGTTTAAATACTGTTGCTTTAAGAATGCCAAACCATCCTGTTGCTTTAAAATTATTAAAAACTGTTGATGCTCCATTAATTGCTCCCAGTGCTAATATCTCTCAACACTTAAGTCCTACTTCTGCTCAGCATGTAAAAAATGATCTATCTAGCAAATTAGATCAAAAAAATGATATGATCTTAGATAGTGGTAATACTGAAATTGGGCTTGAATCTACAGTTATAGACTTTACAAAAGCTATCCCGACAGTATTAAGACCAGGAGGTTTAAATATTAGTCTTATAAACAAAATAGTTAAAACTTCTTATGTTGAATCTAATATAAATGAAAAAAAGCCAGAAAGTCCTGGTTTATTCAAAAAACATTATTCTCCTAATGCATCGTTACGATTAAATGCAGATTACCCATTAAAAGGGGAAGCATGGCTTGGTTTTGGTGAAGACCCAAAGAATTTAAATAATTTTGTTAAAATGAATTTAAGTAAAAATAAAAACTTAGAAGAAGCTGCTAAAAATTTATTTTCAATGCTAAGATATTTAGACAAAAAGAATGTTAAAAAAATTGCAGTAAAGAAAATACAAAATAAAGGAATTGGAATTGCAATAAATGATCGCCTAAATAGAGGAGCCGCTAATAAATCTTGATCTTAATTAATAAAGATTTATATTTCATGTAAAATATGTAAGTAGAAAAATATGCATACAGAATTAAAAAAGCTATTTCCTTTAAAAGAATACTTAGGGCCAAAGGGTTGGATCGAAGATTTAAGTACTATCGAACCTCACCTAGTAGAAGAGAGAGGTTTGTATAAAGGCAAATCTGATTTATTATTAAAACCTAATAATACAAATGAAGTAAGTAAAATACTAAAATTATGTAATAAATATAATATAAAAATAGTACCACAAGGAGGAAGAACGGGATTATGTGGAGGAACTATTCCATCGAATAACGGTCAAGAAGTAATGTTATCTCTGGAAAGAATGAATAATATTAAAGAATTTAATGAAAAAAATTTTACTGTAACAGTTGAGGCTGGATGTATACTTAGTAATATACAAGATCAAGCTAGTGAAAAAAATTTTCTTTTCCCGTTAAGTTTAGCATCAGAAGGCTCATGTACTATCGGAGGAAACCTATCGACAAATGCAGGTGGAATAAATGTTCTTAGGTATGGAATGGCAAGAGATTTAGTTTTAGGTATAGAAGTTGTTTTAGCTGATGGTTCAATATGGAATAATCTAACAAGTCTAAGAAAAGATAACCGTGGATATGACCTTAAACAATTATTTATTGGAAGCGAAGGTACACTAGGCATAATAACTTCTGCTGTACTTAAATTATTCCCTTCTCCAAAAAATATTGAAACAGCATTATTTGCTGTACCAAATTCAGAAGCTGCAATAGAGCTTTTTGGTCTAGCTCGCAGCGCTAGTGCTGATCTTCTAAATGCTTATGAACTAGTAAGTCGAGTAGGTATGGAAATGGTACTAAAAAATATTCCTGGTGCTAAAGAGCCCATGAATAATAAATATAAGTGGTATGTACTATTAGAATTTTCTTCTTCTTCTGAAAATAATATGAGAAAACAAATGGAAAATTTATTTGAAGTAGCGCTGAATAAGAATATAGTACTGGATGGAGTCATTGCTGAAAGCACTCAACAAAGAAAAGATTTATGGCTTCTTAGAGACGGTTTAAACGAAGCACAAAAACCTGAAGGAGGTTCTATAAAACATGATATTTCAATACCAATAAATAATGTAAGTAAATTTATTAATGACGCCACCTACAGTGTAGTAAAATTCATGCCTGAGTCTAGAGTAGTTGCATTTGGGCATATAGGTGATGGCAATATACATTTCAATATTAGCCAACCAAAAAAAAGCAATAAAGAAGATTTCCTTAATAAATGGGAAAGTATAAATAAGATTGTTTTTGACATAGTTAATGACTTAGATGGTAGTTTTTCAGCTGAACATGGAATAGGAAAACTTAAAAGAGAAGAATTAAAGTTTTATAATCCTGAAATTGAGATAAATCTAATGAAATCAATAAAAACTACTTTTGACCCAAAGAATATTTTAAACCCTGGCAAAGTGCTATAAAATTAGAAAGAAGATAATATGCAAGAATATAATGCCCCAATTGAAGATATTTTATTTGTACTTAAAAATGTTAAATCGGAAGTCCAAAATGAAAATGATGAATACTCTGATCCAGATTTGATGAAACAAATATTTGAGGAAGCTGGTAAATTCGCATCTAACGTTTTAGCCCCTTTAAACTCTATTGGCGACAAAAAAGGAATTACCCTAGAAAATGGATTAGTTAGAATGCCTCCAGGTTTTAAAGATGCTTATAAGCAATATATTGAAGGAGGTTGGTCTTCAGTTGCAGGGTCTAAAAAATATGGTGGACAAGAAATGCCATGGAATATTGTTGGCGGATTAAACGAAATTTGGCATGCAGCTAATATGAGTTTTTCTTTAAATATGTTATTAACTCAGGGTGCAATTGAAGTTATAGAAGCATATGGAACAGAGGAACAAAAACAAAAATATTTACCTAAAATGATAAGTGGAGAATGGTCAGGCACTATGAATCTTACAGAACCTCAGGCAGGTTCGGACCTAGCTTTACTAACATCAAAAGCTGTACCTAATGATGATAATTATAAATTATATGGAAATAAGATATATATTACTCATGGCGACCAAGATATGAATGAGAATATAGTTCATCTAGTCCTTGCAAGACTTCCTGATGCACCTGAGGGCAGCAAAGGAATATCCTTATTTATATCTCCTAAAAATATAGTAAATGAAGAAGGCAAAACATTAGAAAAAAATGATGTAAGAGTTGTATCTATTGAGCATAAACTTGGAACAAATGCAAGTCCTACCTGTGTATTAGCTTATGGAGATAATGAGGGAGCTAACGCAGAATTAATTGGAGAAAAACATGGAGGTCTTAAAGCTATGTTTACAATGATGAATAATGCTAGGCTAAATGTAGGTATTCAAGGTGTTTCTATTGCTGAACGGGCATTCCAACAAGCATTTAATTTCTCTATGTCACGTCAACAGGGTAATTCTATAGATGGCTCTAAAGATGGAACCGTAGCTATCATTGATCACCCTGATGTTCAACGAATGCTAATGGATATGAAATCTAGAATAGAAGCTATGCGCGCTCTATCATTATTCACTGCAAATGAGTTAGATCTATCAAAAAATGCTTTATCTTCAGAAGATAAAATTAAGGCTCAAGAAAATTTAGACCTATTAACTCCTATAGTTAAAGCATGGTGTACAGACCAAGGGGTGTTAATTGCATCTACTGGTGTTCAAGTTCACGGAGGAATGGGTTTTATTGAGGAAACAGGAGCAGCTCAACATTATAGAGATGCAAGAATACTGCCTATATATGAAGGTACAAATGGGATTCAAGCTCTGGATTTATTAAGAAGAAAACTTACTCTAGATAATGGAAATGTGTTTAAAAGATTTTTATGTGATATGAGAAAAGATGCAAAAGAATGCTTAGAAACTAAAGAAGCAAAATTAGTAGAAATTGGAAAAAAGGTTATTTTTGCTATTGATTTACTTGAAAATACTTCTGATGAACTTCTAAATATGTGGAAAAATAGTAAAAGAAATGCTGCATCTGGTGCCACTCCATTTTTGGATATGTGTGGAAATATATTTGGTGCTTGGATTATGGCTAAAAGCGCAATTAAAGCACATAATTTACTAAAAAATAATCAAGAAGATAAATTTTTAAATGATAAAATTGAAACTGCATACTTCTACGTAAATACTATATTAGAAATGTCGTTAAGTTTAAAGAATGTTGTTATAAATACTCATAAAAATATAAACTCAATATTTAATATGCAAGGTTAGTCAATAATTTCTGCCTCTGCAGTTAAAGATTGGCAACCATTTTGATCTTTAATCCAAAGATCTAATCCATTTTTAGTTTTAATAGCTTGAGCAAAAATAGTGCCTCCAACAAAAACGGGGCTTTTTAACTTAAATGTAAACTTAATAAGTTTTTGTTTATTTGTAATTATATTTTTTATCAAGTCTAATAAGAAAGTTGCCATTAAGGGCCCATGTACCACTATTTGTGGATAACCTTCCACATCCTTAGCATATGGAAAGTCATAATGAATTTTATGAGTATTATGAGTTAATGCTGAATACCTAAAAAGCATTTCTGGAGAAGTGCGCCATGATTTTTCATAATGAAAATTATTTGGAGCTTTAATACTAATAGTAGATTTAGCTTTTTGAGATTTTCTATCTTCTCTATATACTAAGTTTTGAATTTCATTTATTAAGACTTCTTTTTTATTAGTAATTTCATGCTTAATTTTTAAAAAAGTTAGATTACCTGTTGAACCTTTTTTATTTTCAATTGAAATAATACTTGAAGTTTTTTTTAATTTCTCGCCAATTAATAGCGGTTTAAAATAATTTATTTCTCCTCCTGCATACATTCTAATAGGCAAATCTATAGGAGGCATAAAACCTATTCTTTTTTCATGTCCATCGGGGCCTAAATTTTTTTGTAAAGGTAAATTTAAAAAATATAACCAATGCCATCCATATGGAACTTCACCAATATCTTCACCGTCGTAATCAAATACAGAAGCCATTGCTCTTATTGGGAAATCACTAATATAATCCTCATTTTGGATAGATTTACCTATCCAAGACTTTATATCTGAACTACTTTTCATTAAACTCTTTCCATATATCGATAGAATTTTCTCCTATACTAGGAATTTTACTAATCCTATTTTTTTCACCTTTAACTATAGATGGAGGTGCTATTAGTTCTACTTCTTCATTCCCAATAATACATTTAACTTTTCTTAGCTGAGGATGATTTTCTAAATCATTAATAGAATTTAATACTCCACAAGCAATCCTTTCTTTTCTCAAACGTTCTAATAATATATCTTTATTATACTTAATAAATTCATCAGCAATTATTTGATCAAGTGCAGTTCTATTTTTTACTCTATAAGTGGGCTTATTAAATCTTTCATCCTTTGATAAATCCTTAAGCATTAATACAGAAGAGCATAACTGGACCCACTCTCTCTCATTCTGAATAGATATTAAAATTTTTTTTCCGCATTTAGTCATATATGCACCATAAGGGGCAATAGAGGGATGAGACAAACCAACTCTTTCAACAGACCTACTTCCATCTACGGTTTGAAGGTAGGGAACATTCATCCAATCTTCCATACCGTCAAATAATGAAACTTCTATTGCACTACCTTCACCTGTTTTTTCTCTATTATATAAAGCTTGTAAAATTGAAGAATGTGCATTCATTCCACATGCAACATCACATACTGAAACTCCTACTCTTCCTTCTTCTTCTGCAGTTCCTGTAACACTGCATAAACCTGTTTCTGCTTGTACTAATAAATCATATGCTTTCATATCTCTATATGGACCGGTTTGACCATAGCCAGAAATATCGCAAGTAATTAATTTCTTATTTGAAGCTCTCATATATTTTGAGCCCAATCCTGCTCTTTCTGCAGCTCCAGGAGCTAAATTCTGAATATATATATCTGCAGAAGAAATTATTTTTTTTAGAAGTGCTAAATCTTTAGTATTTTTTATATCTATTACTAGAGATTCTTTACCTCTATTTAACCAAACAAAATAAGCACTATTACCTTTTACATCTTTATCATAGTGTCTAGCAAAATCTCCCTCAGTTCTCTCGATTTTTATTACTCTTGCTCCAGCTTCTGCAAGCCTTAAAGAACATAATGGTGCAGCTACCGCTTGCTCTAATGATACTACTAATATTCCTTCTAACATTTTTAATATTTTCTCCTAGTAAGATCTAGTAAGCCCTAGAATATTTTGAGCTATAAATGCTAAAATTAAGTTTGTTGAAATAGGAGCAGTTTGATATAGGCTTGTTTCTCTATACTTTCTTTCTATATCATAATCTTCCGCAAAACCATAACCTCCAAATGTCTGCATAGCAGATTCTGCAGCTTTCCAAGAAGCCTCTGAAGATAATAGTTTTGCTATATTTGCCTCAGCACCACAAGAAATACCATTGTCAAATAATTGTGCAGCTCTATCAACCATTAATGCAGATGCTTCCATTTCAGCATAAGCTCTGGCAATTGGAAATTGTATACCTTGGTTCTGTCCAATAGGTCTACCAAATACCTCTCTTGAAGATGCGTATTCTGTAGCTTTATCTAAGAAAAATTTTGCATCTCCAACGCATTCAGCTGCTATTAAAATACGTTCAGCATTCATTCCGTCTAATATATACTTAAAACCTTTACCTTCTGAACCTATTAGGCTTTCAAAAGGTATTTCTAAATCATCAAAAAATACTTCTGTAGTTGCATGATTAATCATAGTTCTTATTGGTTTAATAGTGAGACCATTATTTTTTGCTTTTTGCATATCTATAATAAATAAAGATAAGCCCTCAGTTCTTTTTATGTTTTTATTAGAGGAAGTTCTTGCTAGAAGTAACATTAAATCCGAATACTCAGCTCTGCTTGTCCATACTTTCTGTCCATTGATGATATAACCAGTTTTTGTTTTTTCTGCTTTAGTCCTAATAGATAATGTATCAGTTCCTGCATCCGGTTCGGTTACTCCAAATGCTTGTAAACGTAATTCACCAGAAGAAATTTTTGGTAAATATTTATCTTTTTGTTCCTTAGAACCATGTCTAAGTAGAGCACCCATTATATACATCTGTGCGTGGCAAGCAGCTCCATTCCCCCCTGATCTTTGTATTTCTTCAAGTATAATACATGCTGCTTGAATAGGTAAACCTGATCCTCCATACTCTTCCGGTATTAAGCAAGCTAAGTAACCAGCATCTGTTAATGCCTTAACAAATTCTTCAGGATATTCTCTTTTACTATCTAAGCTTCTCCAATATTCACCAGGAAAATTACTACATAAAGTTATAACACCGGATCTAATATCTTCCCACTGATCACCATTGAGACTATTAATACTAGAAATTCTATTGTTTTCAGTCAATACTTCTTTCCTTCAATCATCCTAAGTTTATAATTTCTTTTATTATATACAAATATTTTAGCTATTCTAATAATATTTTTTCACCAAGTAAGGCTTTCCTGAAGCGCGATTTAATATAGGCTCCTTCTCTAATAGGTAAAACTATTTCTTCTTGCTCTTGATTAATTTTAATTACAGAAAAACTCAAATTTTTAATTTGATGAATTTTTGAACATAGTAATAATAAATCTGCTTTAGTTGTAATAATTGATGAATTAATTATACCGGAACCAATTGCAATTTTTGATAAATTAGTGCTATAGGCAGTGTGTGTTTTTTGGGAACCTGTTTCTCCATACAACTCATTATCAAATACTACTATAGATAGGTTTTTAGGTTGTTTTAATGCTATTGTAGCTAAAGATCCAATTCCCATAAGCATTTCTCCATCACCAGTTATTACTATTACTTTTTTTTTTGGCTGACTTAACGCTAATCCTAAACCAATCATGCATGCATTACCCATTCCACCCCAAACATAAAAATTAAAATCATTATCTCCTAAAGAAGCTATATCCCAACAAGTTCCCCCTAAACCATTAACTACAAGGGTATCTTCTCGTTGTTTCAATAATTCACTAATCACATATCGTCTATTTAATCTAAATTTTGGCATATTTAGTCCTAAAAATCCTTTGCACCAATAAGTTTTTGAGATAATAAAACCGCATTAATAGAATTAGTTTTATATGCTAATCCTAGCATAGCGTTTATAGTTTCAGAAACATCATCAATTTTCTCGCACCTTGTAACATTTACATTTAAGGCCTCTAATACTTTTGCTGTTGCTTTACCCATCGGAACTTGCCATGGGTTAAACTCATTCCATTCACCTCTCATAGTCACTAACATAAGAAGAGGAAAGTCACATGCTCTTGTTATTGAAGCTATGGAATTGACACAATTCCCTACTCCGCTTGATTGCATTAATAAAGCACCCTTTTCTCCACCTAGCCATGCCCCCGCTAGTAAGCCTACCCCCTCTTCTTCAGAAGTTAAGCTAATCATCTTCATATTTTTATCATTTTCACAGTAATCAATTAGATCTTTATGACCTGCATCGGGAACATAAGCTATTTGCTTAATTTTATTATCTTTAAAAACTTCATAAATATTATAAGGCCAGTTATATTTTATATTATTTGAAGCTTTATCCATTTTATAATTATTTCTTAATTATTAGAAAGTTTATTATATATAACAAAAATATATATTGAAAGTAATTCTTGATCCATTATATACAGTGGTATATAACCATATATTGATTTAGCTTTTGTGTTTTTATGTTATATAA
>ERZ802830.4715-NODE-4715-length-10761-cov-12.5623_pt1 | contig 10761 bp, 8 predicted proteins | sample MGYA00345654_ERZ802830 | MGnify/ENA primary metagenome ERZ802830 (study PRJEB30503, sample SAMEA104212375) | marine metagenome | biome: Westerlies Biome; feature: [SRF] surface water layer (ENVO:00010504) within the epipelagic zone...; material: water...
AGAAAAACGAGAGTGAATAAGTATGGCAAAAAAATACAATAATTTTAGAGTTGGCGGTTCGCCACAAAATGTAAATGAAGACTATGCAGTATGGACAAATGATCTGCTAGAAAGAGTTATAGCAAGTAAAACAGTTATTCATCCTGGTAAGTCTACCCAAGGTCATAAACTGATTAACTCCGATGTTGTATATGTCATTACTAACGGTAGAGGCTCAATGGAAGTAGTTGAGTATATGAACTCAGATGAGGGGCATGGATCTGATCCCTCTTATGGTGTTGAACACAAAGACTCTTATGATTTAACTGCCGGCGATGTTGTATTAGTGCAATCAGGCGATTACTGTAAGGTAATTAATCTTTCTGAACATGATCAATTAACGTACCTGAGAATCTTCGATAGAGGTGGTTGGAGAGAGTAGACTCTTTAGCTACTAAAATATGAAAGATACGTTGGGAATTATAGATTTAATTCTTAATTAAACTTTAGTTTTGCGACCATTGCTAGATGATCTGATACACCAGCATTGCTAATTGGATCAAAGCTAATAGGTTTTCCAGATTTAATATATGAATTAAAAGGTGTCCTCCAGACGTTTATACTAGTATTAATGAAATGTAAATTCCTGTTTTTTGCAACTAAAATAGTATCTAAGTAACTCCATGTTTTATCACCCTCATAGTAATAAGTTCCTTTACATGCATTGCATCTCTCTCTGTGTCCAACATACCAGTACTTTTCTTGGTTCTTATAGATTTGATATTTTTTATCATCCTTTGATGAAATATTAAAGTCGCCTAGGGCAACAGAAGGATAATTATGTTTTTTTATAAGTTCATTTAAAACATCCAAAGAATCAATCCTCATATCTATTGGGTAGAAATTTGAAGGGAAATGTAAATTATAAAATTTAATTACTTTATTATTTATACGTATATCAACTTCAAATATCGGTCTTGTATCTCTATTCTTTGATTTGAATTTTATATAATGTAATTTAGGATTACTTATTTCATATTTTGAAATGAATGCAGTATCAATACCTCTTCTATCCTTACTTTCTAACAATGAAATATCTATATAACCATAGGGTTTTAAAAGAAGAAATAACTCATTGAGAATATACATATTTTCTATCTCTTGCAGTGCAATTACATCTGCTCCATCTTGGTTATAGGAAATAATATTTTTAGCTAGATTAGTTAATTTTGCATTTTTAGTTTCTTGGTTCCAGTCAAGATACAAGCATTCATTTCTCCATTTAAGAACTCTTATTCTGTTGCATTGAATTACGTGTGTTTCCGAATTCTTTTTTTCAATAGGAAGAAATGCTTTGTCATCTTTTTTTTGGTCATCAAATGTATCAAACAGATTATCAACATTTAAAGTCATTACTGTTAATGACCCTGCCTCAAGTATCGAATTAAAAAGACAAAGTAAAATTAAAGTCTTAAAACTTCGAATCATCTAAATCTTTTATTTTTAATCGTAATTCAAATGGAAGTTGCTCATTAATTGTATTTAATTCTTGGTAAGTTAAGAGATTATTAAGTCTTTTATCATCAAATTCTGTTACTTTTCTTGCATCAAGATTAATATGACCTAAAACAGTCTCAAATATAGCCGCCAGTTCTCCTTCTTTATTCTGCAATACTCCTACAAAGTGTAATAACTTTTTATTAACATTATTTAAATAAAAAGATGGATGAATTGGATCATTGAGTTTAAATTCTTTTAAATATCTAATACTATCTTCTAATGTAAAGGTTGAAAATCCACTCTTTAAATACTCATCATCAAAGCCTAATTTTTCAATATACATAGAGGTATAAACACTATCAAACAGCTTGTAATAATAAGTGACATTCATGTGGCCATTGTGATCACACATATCTTGAGTTACATGAATAACATCTGATTTATAAGGTAATGAAAACATATTTATTTTGAGTAAAAAAAAGCCCAGTATAACTGGGCTTTTTAAATTTATACTATTTTAGAAATTTAAACCAAATGTCACGCCAGCTGTTCTAGGCTGAGTGAAGTATAAGTTTGCAGGTCCGCCAACCATTTCTGAGGTTGTTCTAGATCCTGCAAGGTTTCTACTATCCTCTAAGTTTTTAACATAAAAACCTACATAGTAATCGCCATCATTTGGAGTCCAGTTTCCATATAGATCAAGATAGTCTTGATCTGGAGTATAGGTTAATGGGGAATCAAATAAGTCACCATTACTATCTCCTTTATGAGAGTAAGTTAACTTAAGGTCTAACATACCTGACATAACAGCCATTGAATGGTTTACAGCAATGTTGTAATCAAGCTCTGAAGTAAAAGGAGTTCTTGTTCCTCCTAAAGGTACTAGATAATCAGCTGCTAGCCATGGTAATGGAAGTCCAGCAAATGTATCACTGTCAGCAACCCATCTTCCTGCAGATAAATTTCTACCTTGATAGTTAGCAATTATTCCAGTATCTGTTAACGCAAACATTAAGAATGGCAATAAGCCCTGGGCATCTTCATTACCTGTAAGTAATGCTGCATATGAAGCAGCAGTACCACCAATAAAACTATTTCCGCTAGCAGCTAGTGCATCACTACATAAACCTAATTCATTCATACCTAGAAAAGTTGCCGTCGCACATGGTAATCCTGTGGCTGGTTGATTTACTAGTAAGTCTTGAGAGAGTCCACCTGTAGCTGCATATTGAGCTTGTAAAGCTGCAATCCATCTTGCAGTATCAGATCCTTCAATAACAACACCTTCCGCATCATAATCATCAGGACCTATACGATATACATCAAGTATTTGAGTAGCGCCATTTGGATTAAGCGGATTAAATAGTGACTCACCTTCATCAATTGTTGAATCAAGAGCTAGGAAGTTAAAATCAATAGAAGTTGCCTCTGTTACAAAAAACTTCATTTGACCTTCAAATCCATTATGTGTGTAGTCTAAACTGTTTGTTATAGCAGCTGAGCCTACGACCTGTGACGTATGAGCATCTTGGAATTCCATTGAAAAAGCAGTTAAATTCATTAGCAATCTGCCATCCATTAAGATTGATCTAAGACCAAATTCAAATGAATCAACGGTTTCTGGAGCAAATACTGATGGATTACCATACTGATCTGGGGTTGAACCACCAGGCTTATTACCTGTAGACACTGAGGCATATACCATCATGTCATCATTTAAATTGTGCTGAATAGCAAGCTTAAATGTTTCTGCTGTATCAGAACCTTTTGTTCTAAATTCAGCGTCTGATGCTTCAACTGTTCCACCGAATGTATATAGATCGTAAACAGGACTGTATACATAATCTGGGTTCGTACCATCTCCTAGAGCATTGACAGAATAGTCATCGTACTTATCATCATTAGCTCTGTAACCAATGGTTAATTTAGTATCATCTGAAATGTCATAAAAAAGGTTACCGTAAATAGCAACACTTTCTTGAATTACAGGATTATCCTGAATTAATCCACCTAATTCCATAGGTAGAGTTCTTTTAAAAGCTACAGGCTGGCCAAGTTGTGCCAATAAAGCATCAGCAGCTGTTATGTAAGATACAAAGTCTAAATTTGATTGCAAGATTTCGTCACAACCAAAAGGATTCTGCTGTGCTGCTGTTAACTGGGCACATGTAGCTTCTAAAGTAGGATCAATGCCGCTATATCCAGTTTCTGGGTCGTCATAAAAAGGATTTTCTAAATCATATGTCTCAATAAAGCCGCTACCAGCCCAACCAACAAATTGATTATAGAATGCTAGGCCACCATAACCTTGTCCTTGAAGTTCCGGTAAAGAACCATTGCCAACAGCAAAGTAGTTTGACATTGGATGTAAATCAAAACTTCTCAAAACGTTATAAGCTTGAGTATGTGTGTAGAAAGTATTATGGTTATTTGATTCCCAGGCAAAAAGACCAGCAACAAAATTAAGTGGGCCGTCAAAATCTGAAACCAAGTTAATTTCTACTTGGTCAGTAGTTTCTACAACATCAGAACATTCGAATGATCCACTCCACTCTCCTACGCCATCCATACATGGCAGACCAAGTGCGATATCAAATTGATTATTATCATTATCAAAGACCGGGATTGTAGCAGTTCCGCCTGCTTCAAACGCATCATCATAAGCTTCTTGAGCTTCTTCTTGAGTTAAACCAAAGCCACTCATTAAAGCAGGAATTGTAGCCGCTTCAACTCCACCATTCATAATGGCGTTAATGACTGCTGAAGTAGCACCTTCTGAAGCAACAGAACCATCAACGTCACCTGTTCTTAAATATTCTCTATCAGATGTTGAAGCTTTAACTTTTAATTCAAAATTATCAAACTGTTTAGTTAGAATTATTTGTGTTAAATCAAATGTTTGCTTTGTGTGAGGGTCAAAGTCTCTATTAACTTCATCGATTGATGATGGATAAATAGAGTTTGCAAAGTCATCATTATTATTATTAGTTTGTGCAAGAATTCCAAACAAACCATCTACAGAACCAGATGTAAAACCTGGAGTATTTAGCTGACCTTCTTCCCATGGAAGACATCCATAAAACGGATCTCTTTCACAACGGTTTGCAGTAAAATGAGATCTATTATCATCTGCTGTATGGGATTGATGAATAATATCTAGTTCGGTTGTATCATTAATAGCATAGTTCAAAGAAATTCTGTAATCTTCTGTACTTCTATTATCGATATTGTTTTCAGTATGAATGTTATAAATTTGACCATCTTTTTCATACGATTGAACAGCTATACGAGCTGCTAATTTATCTGTTAGATCAAAGTTTTGTGCATAGGTCATTCTGGTTTGACCACCTTGGCCAATATCAAACTTCATTGAACCTTCGAAGTTATGTTCTGGAGCAGTTGTAGTAACGTTAATAATACCGCCTGTTGCATTTCTTCCAAAAAGAGTACCTTGTGGACCAGATAAAATTTCTATTTGCGATGAATCAAAGAATCCTATGGTTGTAAAAACTGAACTATTTACTTGAAGTCCGTTTATATGAGATTGAACTGAAGCTGTTGTATTTGCTCCAACTGCTGTTCCAATTAGACCCCTAATACCAACATTGGTACCTGAACCAATACCTGGAGATTGAATAAAGCCCGGTATTAACTCAGCCATATCTTCAGTTTCAGTGATTTGTGCTTCTACCATATCGGTTGAAGTTAAAGCCTGAACAGAAAGAGCCAGATCTTGAACAGATGCTGCTTTTTTAGTTGAAGTAACAATTACTTCCTCTATTTCTTGAGCAACTAAATTGATACCAAACAAAGAAATTGTTAATGGTAATAATAATAAATACTTAGTTATACGTAATGACATAACGAAAACCCCCCTTAGGTTTTAATCTATATATTCGTAGGTTAAGGGAAAAAAACAATAATTACAAATATTTTTGTCTATTTATTTAGGTACAAAATCATCGCCATGAGAACCATAAGGATGACACTTTAAAATCCTTTTTATACTTAGATAAAAAGCATAAAAAAAATTATGAGTCTTAAAAGCTTCAATTGCATAGTTTGAGCAAGTTGGATTAAATCTACAGGAACTCCCTATAAGTGGAGATATAAATTTTTGATACAACTTAATAAAGTATACAAATAAAGAATTCATTTATTTAGGTGATGCTTCTTTAACCATTAATTCAATATATTCTGAAAGCGAATACGAGAAATTATCAGAACTACCTAACTTTCTAACTGTAACTATATTGCTAGCTACCTCATTTTTTCCTAAAACAACAATGTTTGGAACTTTTGCATTACTGTGCTCTCTAATCTTATAGCTAATTTTTTCATTTCTTAGATCTAGTTTGGAACGAATATTTAATTCTTGTAATTGCTTGTGTATTTTTTTTGCGTAATCATTTACATCTGATGTAATTGAACAGATGGTGATTTGATTTGGTGCCAGCCAAAGCGGAAGTTTGCCTGCATAATTTTCTATAAGTACTCCAATAAATCTTTCAAAAGAACCTAAAACTGCCCTATGTATCATCACGGGCTGGTGTTTAGATCCATCTTCGCCAACATATTCAGCATCAAGCCTTCCAGGAAGATTAAAGTCAGCTTGAAATGTTCCGCATTGCCACTCTCTTCCGATAGCATCAGTTAAAACAAAATCTAACTTAGGTCCGTAAAAAGCACCATCTCCTTCCTCTAGCTTATAAGGTAGTCCTAATTTTTTTATAGCATTTTCTAGAGCTTGTTCAGCTTTATCCCATACCTCATCAGACCCTACTCTTACTTCAGGTCTTGTTGATAACTTAATATCAAATGAATCAAACCCTAAATCAGAATAGATTTCTGACAATAATTCTATAAATAGTTTTGTTTCAGACTCTATTTGATCTTCAGTACAAAAAATATGACCATCATCCTGAGTAAATCCTCTTACGCGCATAAGTCCATGCATAGTCCCAGAAGCCTCATATCTATGACATGAGCCAAACTCTGCATATCTTAATGGTAAATCTCTATATGATTTGAGGCCTTGATTATAAACCTGGACATGACAGGGACAATTCATAGGTTTCAAAGCATTTGTTCTTTTTTCGTTGGCATGCTCTTCATCAATTTCTGTTATAAACATATTCTCTCTATATTTATCCCAATGACCTGATGCTTCCCATAACTTTCTATCTACAACCTGCGGTGTATTAATTTCTTTGTAACCACAAATATCTAATTTTTTTCTAATAAATTCTTGAAGGAGTCTGTATATAATCCATCCGTCTGGATGCCAAAAAACCATACCGGGTGCCTCTTCTTGAAAATGAAATAAATTGAGTTCTTTACCAATTTTTCTGTGATCTCTTTTTTCAGCCTCTTCTATTGAAGTTATATATTTCTGTAAATCTTTATCATTCTTCCATGCTGTTCCATATATTCTTGTAAGCATTTTATTTTTTGAGTCGCCCTTCCAGTATGCTCCTGCTAATTTTGTTAGTTTAAATGAGCCTATATGTTTTAAGCTTGGGAGATGGGGTCCTCTGCATAAGTCTACAAAATCACAATCACTCTGATAGTAAAGCTGAAAATCATCATCTTGATCTGACTCATTAATGATTAACTCTTTATATTCTTCACCTTTTGATTTAAATACTTTGCTAGCTTCCTTTTTAGTATGGAGAACTTTAGTTATGGAAGAATTAGTAGAAACGATTTTTTTCATTTCATTTTCAATAATTTCTAAATCTTCAGGTGAGATAGGTTTTTTAAATTCAAAATCATAATAAAACCCATCAGTAATTGTGGGACCAATGGCCAACTTAGTTTCAGGGAATAAATTTTTAACCGCTCTAGCTAGAACTTGAGCTGTTAAAGTATGCCTCATTATCTCAAGACCTTCATCAGAGTCTATTGTGATTATAGATACTTCAGAATCCTCCAAAATAGGATCAGATAAATCCTTTTGAATTCCATTTACAGTAACTGCGATTGCTGCCTTTGCTAAACCTGGGCCAATATCTTTGGCAAGATCAAGTCCTGTTAAACCAGTTTTAATTTCACGTATACTTCCATCTGGTAAAGAGATATTCATATTCGTTATTATATAGGTAAATAAACAACTGTATTAGTCGATAATATCATTATAAATACAAGAGTGGTCACCATAGGTCCTAAATACACCCTGCCCGTCATATAAAAAAAGTATCTATTGAAATAAGGTAATACAAACATCATCGGAACTATTGCAAACAAAAGATTAACACTTAACCAGTATGTTGGATCTGATGTCCAATAAACAGAACCTGTTCTGGCAAAAGTAATATATTGAATAAGTATTATTAAAAATAATCCAAGTGAATTTGCAATTCCTGCAATTAGCATAGAAACCCATTCAGGTTGTCCTTCTATTCTCATGGCACCATTTACTCTAAGAGAGTTTGAAAAGAAAAAAATAAAAAAAATAGGAGCATACATTAAAAGAACGAACAGCATTTCAGGTTGAAACACTCTTACCCCCATAAACCAAAATCTGTAATCGACATGAAATATAAAGTAAACGAAAAATAGTAATGCATAGTAGATAGAAAAAACTAAAATTGCTAAAGAAAAGGTTTTCAATACATATTTGAAATCAGCATTCAATCCCCATGATTCTTTTTGAACCCCGTGTTTTTTTCCAAAAATTTTGTAAGAAATAATAAATAATATAATACCAATAAGGCCATTGAAAGCAGCCCATAACATAACTGAATTATTCATTCTTTGAGGATAGAACCAGGTCAATTCTCTATTTGCAGCTTCTGGAAATAATATCTTTGCAATATCGACCATTGGGATATATGAAAAGCATGCTATTAAAGCTCCAATAATAAATATTGCCCAAAAAATTATTTTTGAAATTTTATTCTGCTTTGGTAATGGATTTGGGATGGGTTTAATTAATGAGTTAAAAAATCTTATTGATAATAGTGTCTTTGATAAAGGAATCAGCATAATCATTGCTGCAATCATAGAAATTAAAGTCATCGCTTCTTTAATCTGCCAAGTCTGACTATAGGAATCTATATCGGATTCAATTTCAAAAACTTTTTCAAAGAATTCTATTTGGTTAGCGGTGGCAATGTCATTATATGGCTGGAAAGGATGAATAAGCTCTTCATTATGAATTACCCTCAAGGATTTATTTTTTAAAGACCCATAATATTTACCTAGTTCAACTTCTTTTATCTCTTCTCTCCCATTATTAATTCCCCAATTAATAACACGAAGAGATTCAGGCATAATTTTCATATTTGAAGCATCCCATCCACTTAGCTCATTTCTAAAAGCTCCTTCATCATAAAGTGCATAACTAACTCCTATGTTTGATCTAATATCGTCCAAAACATTATCTCTAAGGGTTATGACATAGCCTGATACATATAAGGAATGCAATTTACTCGGTTTATTATTTTCTATAGCCTGTTTACCAAAATAATTCCCACCTCTTATTGCAGCATTGCCCCCCATTGAATGACCTGTAGTAGCAATCTTATTAACATCTATGTAATCTAAAAACTTACCTGAATAAGCAAGATCAACCAAATGAAACATCCCATAACCTTCAGTAGTTGCAGCGCGCCTGCTTTTTGAAGAGCTTGATAAACCTTGAGCATAAGGGTCTATTAAGGCAACAACCATCCCTCTTTTAGAAAGCTCAATTGCTATATTGGATAAAGCTTCTTTAGATCGCTGAAAACCAGGAACTACGATAATAAAAGGAGCTTGATTATTTTTTGTTGCGCTATGAGGTTTATATAAATCAAAAACTAAATGTTGACCATTGTTGGTATTAATCTTTACTGAGTTCACTTCAACTTTTCCAAAATCTGATTGAATCATTGAAGCAATAAAGCTGCATAATAAAATTATGAAAATGAATGGGGATAGAGATTTCATGAAAGAATTATAATAGTATTGTAAAAATTTAAAATAGACGCCTTCTTAGTTAAATGGATATAACAGATCCCTCCTAAGGATTAGTTGCAGGTTCGATTCCTGCAGAGGGCACCATGACAAAAAGCTTACGGAACCAGCCATGATGATTCTTGACCATCATCCCAGTTATGAATTGCTCTTCTATGACCTGAGCTTTTTAAATGAAGAAATTCTAAAGAAGTAAATGAAAACTTAAGGACTGCAAAATTATCAAAACCATCTTCTATATTTCCATCTTTTAAATCATATTCTTTTGGATCGGATATTTTAAGGCTTGAGCCGCCCTTAACCGAGTAACACTTTTTAGACCTTGATGTAGATTGATTCCATGCTGCTTTAGAATAATGATCATCATAATGAACTGATATAGAACCCTGCAGTTTAATTTGAATTTTTAATTCGGGATCATAACCTAATACGCTTGCTGAATTATTATTCTTATATTGTTTGATCTTTGCCGCCCTATAGTCAGTATGGAATCTTAAAAATCTTTCTTTTAAATTAAATTCTCTAAGCACCATTACTCTTGTTGCTACCTGATTGTTGTCTATTGATGAAACAGCCAAGGTATGGAAAAGAGTTTTTGAATTAGCAACAGCATTGGTTAAAATCAAATCTGCACTTTGCAGAGTTTGAGAAATTTCATTATATTCCTGAGGCAACTCAGCCTGTAAAGTATTTTGATTGTTCATGTCTTAAAATTCCAATCAGTTCCAGACTCTGTATCTTTAATTTCAATACTCATTTCTAATAACTCTTGTCTTATACCATCTGCTTTATCAAAGTCCTTGTTCTTTTTTGCATCAAGTCTTTGAGATATAAGTTGTTCAATTTCATTAATATCTAGTCCGGCTCTGTTATTTGAAAACCAATTTTGATAATCCTCTTGGCATATACCCATAAGTTCTGAGGCTAAAATTAACTTAGATTTAAATTCTGGTAAATCGTCATGAGAAATAGAACCAAAATCTTTAATCATTTTATTAAGATTAGCTAAGAGACCTGGAGTATTTAAATCATCCAAAAGAGGAGCTACAAAGCCTATTGAGGATTCATTCATTTGTGATGGTTTAATATCTTCAATTTCTGCTAAAACTTTATATAACTTATCTAACAACTTCTTTGCTTGGTGAATAACTTTATCATTCCAATCTAAAGCCTGTCTGTAGTGAGAAGAAAGAAGTGATAAGCGAATAACCTCGCCATGATTATCTTCTATCAAATCTTTAACTAAAAAAATATTACCTAAAGATTTAGACATTTTTTCACCATTAACCGTAACAAAACCATTATGCATCCAATAATTAACAT
>ERZ802830.4716-NODE-4716-length-10761-cov-6.7719_pt1 | contig 10761 bp, 8 predicted proteins | sample MGYA00345654_ERZ802830 | MGnify/ENA primary metagenome ERZ802830 (study PRJEB30503, sample SAMEA104212375) | marine metagenome | biome: Westerlies Biome; feature: [SRF] surface water layer (ENVO:00010504) within the epipelagic zone...; material: water...
AATCTTTTAAAAACTGCTAAAAAGTCTTTTTCTATATTAGTTAATTGAAAATATTCTTCATACAATAGCTCATTTGCAGTATCCGAAAACCACATCAATCCATCTTTATGATCTTTATTTCTTTTTCTTTCAATTACCAATCCTATTGATCCTTTAGATCTAACAGGAGAGTGAGGAATCTTTGCGGGTAATAAAAACATTTCATTTTCTTGAATTTCATATTCAACTAATTTACCTTGTTGTTGAGTTTTTACAATTATATCTCCTTCTATTTGATAGAAGAGTTCTTCTGTTTCATTGTAATGATAATCTTTTCTAGCATTAGGACCGGCTACAATCATTACTATATAATCTCCTGATTCAACGTAAAGATTTTTATTCCCAACTGGAGGTTTTAACAAGTGTCTATTATCTTCTATCCATTTAAATAAGTTAAAAGGTGGTGTTATCTGCATTTTATCAATTTTAAAACTACAATTTACATAAAAAAGAAGATGTTTTTTCTTTAATATCTTTATAAAAAAGTTCAAATTCTTTTTCATAATCTAAAATTGAATTTTTATATATTTCAAAACTTAAATCCAAGTTTTTTGAATAGCTGATTCTCTTGCCCATCCTTTTTAGCATCTTTTTCATTCCATTTTCATATTGGTAATTATTTAACCAGTCATCACGTCTCATATATTTATATAAGTTTTTAATTTTTTCTGGCATTTTATGTGAATAATTATCTAAAATTTTATAAAAGCGAATAATTTCTTTATTAAGTTGAAGGGTTTGATTCTTATTTTCATAATTCCATAAAAGGTGGTCATATAATATATCATTGACAATCCCCCCCATTTTAGGGAATTTTTCATAAAACCTTCTTTTGCCCAATAAATAATGATGATTATTATCAGTAAAATTATCGATAAATCGGTGGAGTAAAATGCCTTTTTGAATTTTTTCTGACCATTTAGTATAAGAATTTCCTTTTATAGAATCAGCAATAAAGTTTCCAAATAAAATTTCTGAATCATTACCTGAAAGTACTAAATGACCTAAATAATTCATTTATTAAATTAATGAAAAAACCACGTCAGCTAAAGCCAACTCAGTACTTTCAAATGCTTCATTTACAACTTTTACACCAAAATCTTTTAACCTATTAGTTGTGCTAGGTCCAATACTTATTACTTTATTATTCTTTAGTTGATTTATTTTAAAAAAAGCTTCAACATTACTTGGGCTAGTAAATACATAAAAATCATTTGTCTTTATCGAAGCTTCAATTAAAGTAGTCTTGTAAGTAGATAACACTATTTTATTTTTTTCATCTAATATGCCTTGAACTGTTCCTATGGTTCTATTGGACGATGGGAAAAAAGCAATTTCTGTATTTTTAAGGACTTTTTTAAATCTCTTCGATGTTTCATTAGGAGATCCTTTTCCAATGAAATCGACATTTAATCCGTTTTTAGTTAAATAGCTTGCTGTGGACTTACCATAAGCAGCAATTTTTTTATCTAAAAAATTATTTTTTAGTTCCTTAACAGAATCAAACGAAAAAATAGAATTAAAAAAAACCCAATCACATTCAGGCAGTTGATTTATTTTTATTATTTCTTTTTCTATTAAAGATTGACCCGTAATATAATGCCCATTATAATTTAATAGCTTTCTAAAAATACTTTTATCATTTAGTCTTCTTGAAATCCAGATTTTTTTATTCTTTGTCTTATTTTTTACTTTATCTACTATAGCACTTATGTCATTTGAATAAGTTAAAAATCTTATAGGTGTTTTGTCAATTTTTTCAGAATAGGAAACCCAAGTACTACGATTACCATTTATGTCTATTTTAGAAAAAGCTCCCATAGGCGAATGACATCCTCCTCCAATACCCTCTAATATTTTTCTTTCAAAAACAACATTGTCTAATGTCTCCTTATCAGTGAGTTTATTTAAAAACTTTTTTAATTTATGATTGCTATTTTTTGTCTGAATTCCTAGAGCTCCTTGAGCTGGGGCAGGAATGAACGTCATCGGAGATAAGTCTATTATATGAAAATCTGAAATATCAATATTAAGTCTATTAATTCCTGCTTTTGCTAATACAATTGCATCATAATATCCATCTCTAAGCTTTTGAATTCTTGTTGGGACATTACCTCTCAAGTCTTTTATAATCAAATCTTCTCTGAATAAAAGAAGTTGATTTTTTCTTCTTGCAGATGAGGTTCCAATTTTTCCGTTTTTGATAATATTTAGATCCTGGGATTTGTCTACAGAATTTAAATTAATAAGTAATGTGTCGGATGGGTTTTCTCTAACAGGAACAGCTGTGATTGATAATTCTTTAGGTTGCTGTGTCTCCAAATCTTTTAAAGAATGAACTGCTAGATCAATTTCTTCTTTAATTAAAGCTATTTCAAGCTCTTTTGTGAAGAATCCTTTTCCTTCAATTTTATCAAAGCTTAAATGCTGAAATTGATCCCCTTTAGTTTTAATGATTTTTATTTCTGATTCTAAACCAGTAAGAGTTAATTTTTCTTTTATGTGATTTGCTTGCCATAAAGCAAGTCTACTTCCTCTAGAGCCAATGATTATTTTAAGATTACTCAAAAAATTATTTTGTTGATTCTTTAAGCAAAATATCTTTAGCCATTTTCATGGGAACACTAATATATTTTTTTTCCATATAATCAACCAAGCTATTAACTATGTTAATTGCTTGTGGGTCTAAAGTTCCAAGTTCCTTTACAAAAACTTCCTTAAATGCTTTCTTTCTAATTCCTTTTATGCTTTGAGGAACAGCACTAAAGGCTCTTTCTAAAGTTCTTTCTTTTTCAGCTAAATAATACTGAATAATTTGTTTATCAATAATCTCTAGACATCTTTTTATTTCTTCGCTTCTTGCTTTTAAATTTTCATCTGCTCTTACTTTAAGTTGATCAACATTAATTAATTTCACATTATATAAACTCTCAATTTTGTTATCACAATCATTTGGAACAGCAAGATCAACAATTATATTTTTTTTATTTTCAGGATTGATTTTTTGAAATTTATCAGTATTTAAAATTATTTCTTTCGATCCAGTACAAGTAATTATAAAATCATAATCTAATTTTTGATTACCCATTTCGCTTAAAGGAAATATTTGAGCATTAAGATTTAGTTGATTTACCAAATTTTCTGCTTTTTCTTTTGATCTATTAAAAATAATGAATTGATGATTGATATTCTTATTGATGAATTTGAGCATTGAAGTAATGGTTTTACCAGCTCCAATGACAACAATTTTTTTGGGTTTTTTCGAAATGTATTTTTTAAGTTCTAAAAAAGCTAGAGAAACAATGGAAACTGGTCTTGTAGCAATTTCACTTTCGGTATATACTTTTTTTGCTGTTGAAATAGTCATTTGCACAAGTACTCTGATAAAATCTCCACACAATTTGTGATCTTTACACTCTTCAAATGCTTTTCTAACTTGAGTTATAATTTCTCTTTCACCCACAACTAAAGAGTCAATAGAAGAGGCCACAGAAAAAAGGTGATGTACAGCCTTTTTGCCCGAAAAAACAGCAGTTTTATTGACAAAGTATTTTATTTTTTCAGAAGATATAAAATTACCTACAAGTATTTCTAAAAATTTAGTGTCTATTTTTAGGTTAGAATTAACAATGAACTCTACTCTATTGCATGTAGATAAATACATTAATTCATCAACATTTAAGTCTGATTTTAGTTTGTTTAGACTATTAATTCTTGATGAATCTTCAAGGTGAAAATGTCCGATTTCATCAAAATTAAAATCCCGATGCGTAAATGCTATGATGTGAAGCGAATTCAACAAAATTTATATAATGCAAAAATGGTTAAATATCTTCAAATTATTTGTCATCAAATTGTCATTGCTTCAAATATAAAAAGCAAATTTATTTTTCTAATACAGTAAATATCTATGAGAATTCATCATACTTCAAATATTCTTATTTTTACTAATTAATATTTTACAGTTTAAATTATGAAATATCTTCCTATTAATAGCAAATTATTCCAAAATAACAGAGTTAATTTTATCAATCATATGAAACCCAATAGTTTAGCTGTTTTCAATTCTAATGATATTTATAATACTGGGGCAGATAGTACATTACCGTTTCACCAGCACAGAGATATTTTTCATTTATCAGGCGTAGATCAAGAAGAAAGCATATTGGTTATTTCGCCAATGAATAAAAATAAAGCACACAAAGAGATACTATTTTTAAAAGAAACCAATGAACATATTGCCATATGGGAAGGTGAAAAATTAACTAAAGAAAAAGCTCAAGAAATTTCTGGTATTGAAACTATTTATTGGTTAAATCAATTTGATAGTATTTTTAGACAACTTGTTATTGAGAGTGAAAATATTTATTTAAATGCCAATGAGCATCTAAGAACAAATAATGAAATGGAGACAAGAGAAGATCGATTTGTAAAAAAATTTAAATCTGATTTTCCAGTTCACAATGTATTAAGGGCTGCACCCATTATGCACCAAATAAGGTCTGTTAAAGATCCTATTGAAATCAAAATCATGCAACATGCTTGTGATATTACTGAAAAAGGATTCAGAAGAATTTTAGACTTTATTAAAGTGGGTAAGATGGAATACGAAATTGAAGCAGAGCTTATGCATGAGTTTTTACGCAATAGGTCAAAGGGATTTGCCTATACTCCAATTATTGCTTCAGGTAGTTCTGCATGTATACTGCATTATATAGAAAATAATAAATCATGTAATGATGGAGAAGTTATTTTAATGGACTTTGGGGCAGAATATGCGAATTATTCTTCAGATTTAACAAGATGTATCCCTGTTAATGGGAAGTTCACAAAAAGACAAAAAGAGGTCTATAATGCTGTTTTAAATGTAAAAAATCAAGCCACCAAGTTATTAAAACCAGGTGTTTATTTAAATGACTATCATGTGCAAGTAGGACAAATTATGGAAGAGCAATTAATTAAACTTAAATTAATTTCTATTAAAGATGTTAAAAATCAAGATGCTAAATGGCCAGCTTACAAAAAATATTTCATGCATGGAACTTCACATTATATTGGTTTAGATACTCACGATTTAGGATCGTGGACAGAAAAAATTAAAGAAAATATGGTTTTCACTGTTGAACCAGGAATTTATATTCCTGAAGAAGGACTTGGAATTAGGTTGGAAGATGATGTTGTTGTCCAAAAAAACGCAACTCCATTAAACCTTATGAAAAATATTCCAATTGAAGCAGATGAAATTGAAGAACTAATGAATCAGAATGAAAAATAAAGAATTAGAAAAAAAAGTAGCTGAATCTAAAATAGGAGGAGGTAAAGAGAGAATTGAAGCGCAACATAAAAAGGGTAAACTAACTGCAAGAGAAAGGCTTGAACTTTTACTTGACACTAATAGTTTTGAAGAAATTGGAGGATTAGTAACTCACAGATCCACCAATTTTGGTTTGGAAAAAACCAAATTTTTAGGAGATGGAGTTGTTACTGGATATGGTACTGTAAATGGAAGATTAATTTATGTTTATTCTCAAGACTTTACAGTCCTAGGCGGATCCCTTGCTGAAGCCCATGCTGAGAAAATTTGTAAAATAATGGACCTTGCCTTGAAAAATGGAGTTCCTATTATTGGATTAAATGATTCTGGTGGTGCGAGAATTCAGGAGGGTGTTGTATCACTAGGAGGTTATGCAGATATTTTTTATAGAAACACTAAAGCTTCCGGAGTAGTCCCTCAACTTTCCGCTATTATGGGGCCTTGTGCTGGAGGAGCCGTTTATTCTCCAGCACTCACCGATTTTATTATCATGACAAAAGGGACTTCATACATGTTTGTAACTGGGCCAAGCGTTGTTAAAACTGTAACTAAAGAAGAAGTTTCCTCGGAGGAATTGGGTGGAGCGGACACTCATATGAGTAAATCTGGCGTTTCTCATTTTGCAGGTGAAAATGAATTAGACACTATCAATAAACTAAAAACTTTAATTTCTTATTTACCTCAAAATTGTGAGGAAAGACCTTCAAATCTTCCATACGAATTGAATAATGAAGAAAGACCTTCACTTGAAACAATTATTCCAGAAAACCCCAATCAACCATACGATGTAAAGGATGTTATTTCAAATTTAGCAGATAAAAACAGCTTTTTTGAAGTGCAGCAAGAATATGCTGAAAATATTGTAGTTGGATTTGCTCGATTAGCTGGTAGATCTATTGGAGTTATAGCCAATCAGCCAGCTGTTCTCGCAGGCGTTTTAGATGTTAATGCTTCAACCAAGGGAGCTAGATTTGTGAGGTTTTGTGATGCTTTCAACATCCCTCTTTTAGTCATCGAAGACGTCCCTGGTTTTCTACCTGGAACTGATCAAGAATGGAATGGTATTATTTCTAACGGAGCTAAGCTGCTATATGCATTTTGTGAAGCAACCGTACCAAGAATTACGATTATAACTCGAAAAGCTTATGGTGGTGCATATGATGTTATGAATTCCAAGCACATAGGTGCCGATATGAATTTTGCTTGGCCATCTGCAGAAATTGCTGTAATGGGTGCCAAAGGAGCTGCAGAAATAATTTTCAAAAAAGAAATTAAAAGTTCCAAAAATCCAATAAAAAAACTACAAGAGAAAGAAGAAGAATATGCTAATTTATTTGCAAACCCATACAATGCTGCTTCAAGGGGATACATTGATGAAGTCATAGCACCTTCTACAACTAGAAAAAAATTAATTAAGGCTTTTAAAATTTCTGAAAACAAAAAAATAAAAATTCCCAAAAAAAAACATGGAAATATTCCTCTTTAAGTTTTAAAATACCATTGAATTTGAATAATAACAATAAGTATATCAAAATTATTATTTTTCTAAGCTGCTTTGCTTTACTAGGTTTTTTAATTATTCAATTTTATTGGGCAAGAAATACCTTTACTGAAAAAAAAGACAATTTTAATAATGTTGTTGAAATATGTGTTGAAGAAATTGGTAGGGAATTAAGAGAAAAAATTTTAAATGAATCCAATTATTTTCATCCAAATATTGGCAATAAAATTTTATCTATAAATAATAAACCTCAAAATAAAATTGAGATGTTAGACAGCTTAGCCCTAGAAATATATGCTAATTCTGAAAAATCTATATCTGAAAAGAGAAAACAAATTTTTGGAATAATCAACAATCATTTTGCTCTGAACATTAATATCAATGTGGATAATTCATTAAAAGAAAAAGAAGTAATATCAATTATAGAAAATGCTTTGGAAAAGCATGGTGTTCAAAACGATTATCATTTTAGCATTACCGATCAATCTGGATTATTAATTCAATCTAATTTTGAGGATATCAATAATGATATTTTAAAAAGTTCTACTAGTTTTTCCACTGAATTTTTAAATGATGAATTATTTACTGAAAAAAGAATATTTACCCTTTACATTCTCAAACTAGAAAAGTCTATTAGAAAATCATTCAGCCATGTTTTTGTGATTTCTGTAATTCTTTTATTAATCATTCTTGGAACCTTTATATACAGCGCTAAAGTTATTCAAAGTCAAGAAAAAAATACTCAAATTAAAACTGACTTCATAAATAATATGACACATGAACTTAAAACACCAATAGCTACAATTGGATTAGCATGTGAAGCATTATCTGACTCAAGTATCAAGCTTGAAAATGATAATAGAATTAAGTTTTTAGCCACCATAAAATCTGAAAATGAGAGATTAGGAAAATTAGTAGAAAATGTTCTACAAAGCTCACTTTCACAAAAAGGAAACCCAGAATTGAAATTAGAAATTTTCAATATAGAAAATGTCATTAATAAAGCTATTAAGTCAATTACACTTTCATTTGATAAAAAAGGTGGAATTATAAAAACTGACTTTTTGGCTCAAAACAAATTAATTGAGGCCGATAAGTTACATATTGCAAATGTGATATATAATTTGTTAGATAATTCCCAAAAATATAGCTTAAAATCACCTGTTGTAACTATTTCAACACGAGATGTAATTGGAGGATTAGTAATAAGAATCAAAGATAATGGCATAGGAATTGCAAGAGATAATCATAAAAGGATTTTTGAAAAATTATTTCGTGTACCTACTGGAAATTTACATAATGTTAAAGGTTTTGGTTTGGGATTAAGCTATGTCAAAACAATTATCGATTTACATGATGGTAAAATAATGGTAGAAAGTAAATTGAAAGCTGGAAGTACTTTTTCAATTAATTTAAAATCCTCTAAAATTTTATCATAATGAATAAGAATGTAAAAATATTATTAGTTGAAGATGATTCAAATTTAGGATCTATTACTTCTGATTATTTAGTTGCTAAAGGATTTAGATGTGAATGGGAACAAAATGGGGAGTTAGGTTATAAATCATTTGTTAAAAACCAATATGACATTGTAATTCTTGATGTGATGATGCCTGTAAAAGATGGTTTTAGCACTGCAAAAGATATAAGGGGAATTGATAAAAAAATTCCTATTATTTTTCTTACTGCAAAATCAATGAAAGAAGATACTTTAAAAGGGTTTGATATAGGAGCTGATGATTATATAACTAAGCCTTTTAATATGGAAGAACTTGTTGCCAGAATAAATGCTGTTTTAAAAAGGTCTAATGTTGTTTCTGAATCTCATTACGATGATATTAAAATAGGAAAATTTATTTTTAATCCTAAAAAACAAATTCTATCTAAGGATAACTTTTCTGTAAATCTTACAACAAAAGAATCAGAATTATTAACCTTGCTTTTTAAAAACAAAAATGACATACTAGAAAGGAATCATGCACTAAAAGCTATCTGGGGAGATGATAATTATTTTAATGGTAGAAGTATGGATGTCTACATAGCAAAGCTTAGAAAATATTTAAAGCATGATGAGCAAATTCAAATCATCAATGTTCATGGAAGAGGTTTTAAATTATTGCTTTAAATATAATTAAAGGCTTTTAGTTCTTCCACCATCTACAGGAAGGTTTATTCCACTTATGTAACTAGCTTTATTTGAAGCCAAAAAGTAAACGGCGTTAGCTACTTCAATAGGTTCGCCAATTCTTTTCAAAGGAACTTGATTAGCCATTTGATTTTCAACTTTTGAATCTTCAATTTTAAGCTTTTTTGCTTTATCTATAATAATTTCTTTGAGTCTTCCGGTATTGGTTGCTCCTGGTAAAACATTATTTACAGTAATATTATATTTACCTAATTCATTAGCTAAAGTTTTAGCCCAGTTGGCAACTGCTCCTCTTACAGTGTTAGAAACACCAAGACCATTTAAAGGTTGTTTTACAGATGTAGAAATTATATTAATAATTCTTCCACTTTTTTTAGCTTTCATTCCTGTAAGAACAACATCAAGAATCTTATGAAATGAAATAAGGTGTAAATTCATAGCATTTATAAGGTCTTGAGTTGAAGCATTTTCTAGTTCCCCTCCAGGTGGTCCGCCAGTATTATTTACAACCACGTCGTATTCTAGTGAATTTTTTGTAACAAATTCTTTGAATTTGGTATGAAGGTTTTCTGGATTGGAAAAATCTAAAACAATAAAATGATGATTTTGAAAACCGTTATTTTCTAGTTGATTTAATCTCTGCTCTAATAAAGTTTTATTTCTTGAGACTAGTGTCACGTTGGCTCCACTGTTTGCAAATAATTTGGCTGATGCCCAGCCAATTCCGTTTGAAGATCCTCCTATTAGTATATTTTTATTGTTAAAATAATTGTCTTTTTTCATTAAGAAAAATTTAAAATTCATTTAAATTTAGATATTAATTTTTACATAAAACCATACTAATTAATGTAATATTTACATATTTCAATAGTGATTTCAATTAACTTAAATTTTAAATTAAATTAAAAAAAACTACTGCTAAATATTAATTTTTGTTAAGAAAAGGCTATCTTTTTTTTAAAATAATAAAGGATAGCTATGAAAAAAATTTTACTCTCAACTTTAACAATCTTTTTTTCCTTTTTTTACAGTTTCTCTCAATGTCATTATACAATAGATATGCAAGACACCTATGGTGATGGCTGGAATGGTGCTTCTGTAGATGTAAATGTGAATGGGAATCCAACAACTTCATTTGGGTTTACTAATGGATTTAGTAGTTCAGACTCTTTATTTACTCTTACTGGAGATGTAGTTGAGTTTAACTTTGTTTCTGGGGATTGGGATACTGAAATATCCTTTCAGATTTATGATCCTTCAGGAGATACAATTTTAAATATTTTTCCATTTACAAACAATGATGGTAATGACACCATATTAGGGACAGATACTTCCAACTCTACATGCTCTCCACAAAATGTTAGTGTCACATTTAGTGTTGATATGAATAACACTACTCTATCTTTTAATACTCCAGAAATCAATGGAGATTGGAACAGCTATTGCGGGAATTGTAATACTATGACTGACCCAGATGGTGATAATGTATGGGAGACAACACTTACTCTTCTTTCGGGAAGTTACGAGTATTATTTTACAGCTGACAACATTCTTTTTGAAGAAACTCTTAACTCAACTGAGTCTTGTACAAATGGAAATCCTAATGCTACAAGAAGATTATTAATCGTTCCAAATACAAATATTGTTTTGCCTACTGTATGTTGGAGTTCTTGTTCTGAGTGTAATAATTTTCCTCAACCTCCTATCGGGGTTAATTGTAGTGCTGGTGTCCCTTCACTAGCATTTACTGATGATTGTGAA
>ERZ802830.4719-NODE-4719-length-10758-cov-5.64346_pt1 | contig 10758 bp, 11 predicted proteins | sample MGYA00345654_ERZ802830 | MGnify/ENA primary metagenome ERZ802830 (study PRJEB30503, sample SAMEA104212375) | marine metagenome | biome: Westerlies Biome; feature: [SRF] surface water layer (ENVO:00010504) within the epipelagic zone...; material: water...
CCTTAAAATAATACATTCCTATTACCGCTAGGTCTGAAACAAAACTTTCTGGCTTCTCAACTAGATCTATAATTTCATTTTTTTGATTTAATTTGACCACACCATATGCCTCTGGGTTACTAACTCTTTTGGTCCAAATAACCACATCTGAATTTTTATCAAAATTATCATCGACTCTAATTAATGTATCGGGATATATTACAATGGCACTTCCAGTTAATGATGGTTTAGCGCACATTATAGCGTGTCCTGTCCCTAAAGGACTTAATTGCCTATAAATTACTGGTTTTGCATCATATTTTTTAGCAATCGCACTCAAGCTTGTCTCCACTTCTTTATTGAAAAATAATGGATCTCCTATTATAAAGATGATCTCGTCAATTGGTTCGTCAATTAGTTTAACAGTATCTTTTACCAATTGGTTTAAAATAGGACTTCCTGCAATTGCAACTAAAGGTTTTGGAGTGGTTAAAGTATGAGGTCTTAACCTAGATCCTCTTCCAGCCATAGGTATAATTATTTTCATCTTATTTTAATTTGTTCCAGTGCTTCCAAACCCCTTTTTTCCTCTTTTGGAGTCCTGTAAAGACTCTGAAAGTTTCCAATCTATTATTTCGTGCTTAGAGATAACTAATTGAGCTATCCTATCCCCAGATTTAATTTGAAATTTTTCACTAGACAAGTTAATCAATATAATACCTATTTCTCCTCTGTAGTCAGCATCGATTGTCCCAGGAGAATTTAAAACTGTGATTCCTTTTTTTAATGCAAGACCACTTCTTGGCCTTACTTGTGCCTCGTAATTTTTTTTTATCTTTATATATAGTCCTGTTTTAACTAAAGTTCTTTCCAATGGGTCTAGTATAATAGGGGTATCCAAAAATGCTCTGATATCCATGCCTGCAGATAACAGCGATTCGTAGCTTGGCAAAGGGTTGGAAGATTTATTGATTACTTTAACAACCATATAAATTTATTTATAAAAAACTCAACTAAGTAATTAAAACTTTTAATTATTTAAGGCTTCAGCTCCACCAACTATTTCTAAAATTTCATTTGTTATTGAAGCTTGTCTAGCCTTATTGTATGTAAGTTTTAGTTCATCTCTAAGTTCAGAAGCATTATCTGTTGCCTTATGCATAGCCGTCATCCTCGCACCATGTTCACTTGCAAAAGAATCTCTAATGGCTTTAAACAATTGCATTTTTAAAGACTTAGGAATTAAAGTGCTTATGATTGAGTCCTGAGAAGGCTCAAAAATGTAATCTAAACTATCAGAAGTTTTACTTTCGTTTAATGGAATAGGCAAAAACTGTTCTGATTTAATAATCTGAGTCGCAGCATTTTTAAAGCTATTGTAAATTAATTCTATGTGATCATAATTTTGATCTAAAAATAGGCTCATCAATTTTTCTGCAATTAAGGAAACGTTTTCATAGTTTAAATTGTCAAATAATTCACTATCATTTTGAATGACATTTTCGTTTTTTGAAAGCGAGTCATTTATTTTTTTTCCAATAGTTAAGAAATCTATATTGGTGTTTTTAAACTCATCTTTAGATTTAAAATTTGTTATCTCTTTAAAAATATTAGCATTAAATGCCCCACAAAGCCCCCTATTTGAACTAATTGCAATTACTAAAACATTTTTAATTTCTCTTTTTTGGCTATATAACTTGTCCCCGCTAGATCCACTTAAGCTTTTCATTAATTCAGAAAGTTTGTTAGAATAAGGCCGCATGGCTGTAATAGCATCTTGTGCTTTTTTTAGCTTTGCAGCTGAAACCATTTTCATCGCACTAGTTATCTGCATCGTAGAAGACACAGACCCTATTCTAATTCTAATTTCTTTTAGATTAGCCATTATTGGTTTTTAATAAGTTGAGCTTAATTCTTCGGCTGTTTTAGTTAAAACAGAAACAACATCATCTGTTAATTTTCCAGATTTAATTGTTTCCATAGTTTTTTTATGTTTTAATTTTAAAAAGTCTATATACTTTCTTTCAAATTCCTTGATTTTGTCTACTGGAACTTTTTTTAATAAGTTTTTAGATCCAGCAAAAATTATTGCAACCTGATCTTCTACTGTAAACGGATCATTTTGAGCTTGTTTTAGAATTTCAACATTTCTCTTCCCTTTTTCAATTACATTTAAAGTGGCGTCATCTAAATCAGAACCAAATTTAGCAAAAGCTTCTAATTCTCTGAACTGAGCTTGATCTAATTTTAAAGTTCCTGAAACTTTTTTCATAGATTTAATCTGAGCTGAACCTCCAACTCTAGAAACGGAAATACCCACGTTAATTGCTGGTCTGACTCCTGCATTAAATAAATTTGATTCTAAAAATATCTGCCCATCAGTAATCGAAATCACGTTGGTTGGAATATATGCGGAGACGTCTCCTGCCTGAGTTTCAATAATAGGAAGGGCAGTTAATGATCCTCCTCCTTTTACAATTGGTTTAAGTGAATCTGGCAAATCATTCATGTCTTTAGCAATTCCATCATCTGCAATCACCTTAGAAGCTCTTTCTAATAATCTAGAATGTAAATAGAATACATCCCCTGGATAAGCTTCTCTTCCTGGAGGTCTTCTTAATAACAATGAAACTTCCCTGTATGCGACAGCTTGTTTTGACAAGTCATCATATATTATTAGTGCTGGCCGTCCTGTATCTCTAAAAAACTCGCCAATAGCTGCCCCTGCAAATGGAGCGTATACTTGCATAGGAGCTGGATCAGAAGCGTTTGCAGCCACTATAGTTGTATAAGCCATCGCTCCTTTATCCTCTAAAGTTTTTGCAATACCGGCTACTGTTGATGCTTTTTGACCAATAGCAACATAAATACAGAAAACCGGCTCGCCAGCGTCATAAAATTCTTTTTGATTCAAAATTGTATCAATACAAACAGTTGTTTTTCCTGTTTGACGATCACCAATAATTAATTCTCTTTGCCCTCTTCCAACAGGGATCATGGCATCCACTGACTTTATACCAGTTTGTAAAGGCTCATTAACAGGTTGTCTGAAAATTACTCCAGGAGCTTTTCTCTCAAGTGGCATTTCATAAAGTTTACCTTCAAGACTCCCTTTACCATCAATTGGCTTTCCAAGTGCATTAACAACTCTCCCTACAATTTTTTCTCCAACGTTAATTGAAGCGATTCTTTGGGTTCTTTTAACCGTATCGCCTTCTTTAATTTGTTTAGAGGGTCCTAATAATACCACCCCAACATTATCTTCTTCAAGGTTCAAAACTATCCCTTCAAGGCCAGAGTCAAACTGGACTAATTCACCATACTGGACGTTAGACAAGCCATACACCCTTGCTATACCATCTCCCACCTGTAAAACCGTTCCTACTTCATCCAAGGAAGCTGACGCGTCTAATCCTGTTAATTGTTGCTTTAAAATTGCTGAAACTTCAGCAGGCTTAATTTCTGCCATAATCTATGTTATTGATAAGTTTGTATTTTTATTAAATTCTTGTTTTATGTTTTTTAATTTGTTTTTAAAACTAGCGTTATATTCAATATCGCCTACTCTTAGAACAAAACCTCCTATTAAGCTTTTATCAACTCTGTTAGTTAAAGTTGTTTTTTTGTTAGTTAATTTAGAAATTGTTTCTAGAACTTGATCTTCTAGTTCGTTATTTAATGGGACAGCCGTAGTCACAGTAGCTGACTGTATTTCTTTAAAATCATTATATAATTCAATATACTTTAAAGCGACAATATCGAAAATATTCATTCTGTTATTTTCATGTAAAATATTTATTAAGCTTAAAGTTAAGCTTCCTAAATCTTTAAATATCAAGCTTAATGAGCTTAATTTAATGCTATTTTTGCTGACACTACTTCCTGTCATGTGCTTTAATTCAATGTTGTCTGCAAAAGTTTTTTTAACAAATTCCATATCACTAAAGGTCTCCTCAACACTGTTTTTTTCTACAGCTTCTAAAAGAAGAGCTTTAGCATATCTTATGGCGGCACGGCTTGATTTCATTTTTATTTTAGCGTAACATCTTTAACTAGTTCTTTTACTAAATTCATTTGGGACTTATCATCTGAAAGTTTTTCTTTTAAAACTTTCTCAGCTATCTCTACCGAAAGGTCAGCAACTTGATTTTTCAAGTCAATAATAGCAGCATTTTTTTCACTTTCGATTGTCTCTTGAGCTTGAATGATGATTTTTTTTGCTTCAACGTTGGCTTCATTCTTAGCGTCATCAATTAGTTTTTGTTTAATCTCTCTAGCCTCCTTTAAAAGACCATCTCTTTCTAATCTCGCTTTCTTTAAGGTTTCTTCGTTATCTGACTGAAGAGAGGCCATCTCTTCCCTTGCTTTTTCGGCAGAAAGCAATGCGTTTTTAATTCCTTGTTCTCTTTCATTTACGGCATCCAAAATTGGTTTCCATGCATATTTTTTTAGTAAAAGAATCAAGAAAATGAATATGATAGTTTGCCAAAAAAACAAACCAATCGAAAATTCTGATAAAAGTTTTTCCATTTTTTTAGATATTTAAATTATCTTTTTACAGCACAGTTTAAAAAGACTGCGCTGTAAAAAGCTTGATAATGAGCTTATAGTGCAAAAAGTGCAGCAAAGCCTATACCTTCAACAAGAGCAGCTAAAATAAGAGCGGCAACTTGAATTTTTCCACTAGCATCAGGTTGACGGCCAATAGCTTCCATAGCTCCTTTTCCTGTCAATCCGATTCCAATTCCAACTCCAATTACTACTAGTCCTCCACCTACGATTACTGGTATTTCCATATTTATATAATTTTAATTAAACATTCTTTTTTAATGATCCTCCTCCGCAACTGCAAATCCGAAATATAATGCTGATAGCATCGTAAAAATATATGCTTGTAAAAGAGCTACTAAAATTTCTATTATTGAAATAAAGAAAGCTAGTACAAACGATAAACTTTGACCTATCATGTTGTTAAAAATAAACATCAAGCCAATTAAACTGTATAAAACTATATGCCCAGCCTGAATATTGGCATATAATCGAATTAATAATGAAAATGGCTTTATAAAAACTCCTAAAAGTTCAATTGGGGCTAAAACTATTTTAATAAGTACAGGAACACCTGGCATCCAAAATATATGTCCCCAATAATTTTTATTAGCAGTTAAATTTGTAATTAAAAATGTTAATAATGCTAAAGAGAATGTAACAGCTATATTTCCTGTAACGTTGACGCCAAGTGGGGTAAGTCCCAACATGTTTAAAAACCAAACAAAAAAGAAAACCGTCAATAAAAAACTCATATAGTTTTTATATTTTTTTTCTCCAATATTTGGAATTGCTATTTCGTCTCTAATGTATAAAATTATAGGTTCAAAAAATCTTCCTAATCCACTCGAAATGCCTTTATTTGTTTGAAAAGAATTTGCCAAACCTCTGAAAAGAAAAAACATTAAAATTGCAACCAATATAATGGTTGCAATATTTTTAGTTATTGAAAAATCTAAAGGAACCTGATTTATAAAAGCACCTTCTTTGTCTGTTTTATAAATTTTACTTTCATCATAGTTTAATTTATAAAAGTTACCCTTGCTTTCAACAATAGCTTTTCCATGCTTAAGTCTTGAAGACATAAAAATATGTAATCCATTATCATATAAAATGACTGGAAGAGGAAGTTCTAAGTAAACTTTTTTACCGGTTTTGTCTTTCCAATAGGTTAAAAAATAAGAATGATTATCCTTTAAATGATGAGTAATATATTCTTTTATGCTTGTCTTATTTGCTTTTGATTCCGGTTTGTCTATTGAAATACTTTCAGATGATGACGCGTAAATTGAGAGTCCAAAAATTAAGGAAAATAAAATAGATGTAGAATATTTAATATTTTTCAATTTAAGCCTTAATTTTTAGGTTAAAAATATGTGCGCAAATGTAAGCTTATTAACGAAAAAATAAAAATTAATTTTATAAAATTTTAATAAAAGTCAGCCGTCTTAATAAAAATTTTAGTTGAGGTTTAATTGTTAATTCTTTTTATTTGCTTAATTAGAATATAAAAAGAAATTATTACTCCTAAAATTGTCGAAATAGCAGTAAAAAAAATTTCATATTGATATGATTCGTCCAAGTACTTTCCAATGTGAGCAAAACAAAATATTATTAATCCCATTTGAAAAACAAGACCGATAAAAATCAAATAAGGGTTAGGCCGTTTTTTCGTTGGGAGTTTGTTTTTCATCGCTTGATAAAGCCTTCATTTTTTTTGCTCCTTTCATTGAGATGTTTGCATCTACATTAGCTCCTGATTCAATAGCTAATTTTCCTGTAATAACATCTCCTTCTATTCTGGCAGAAGATTTTAGCGAGAGTATTCCCGAAACATCTAGACTTCCTTTTATTAGGCCTGCTATGTCAGAATTTGAGCATGTTACTTTTCCCGATACAATACCATCTTCACCTACCACAACTTTTCCGGTAGTGTTAATTGTTCCTTCTACATTTCCATCAATTCTAAAATCTGCTTGAGAAGTTATGTCTCCAACAATTTTAGTGGTTTTTTCTATTATATCTATTTTATTAGATTCTCTTGATTGTTGCATAGTTTTATTGTTTGTTATTCCAAAAGCCATAAGTTAATTTTCTTTATACAAGTCTAAAGTCTTGTAAATCAGCATGTTTTTATACTGGGAAGACAAAACTACAAAATTATTTTTTAGTTTTAATAAATCGATACTCCTCTCTATAGCTCCCTTTAAGTAATTTGCTTTTTCTATATTTTCAAAATCTTTTATAACTATAAGTTTTATGTCATAATCGTATACATCCATTGAAACTCTATTAGAGTCCCCTACAATAGAAGATATACTATCCAAAACTGTTTCTTCAAATTCTCTTTTTTCTAAAGGAAAGATCAAGGAATATTTTCCAGAAATTGATTCAGATTTTTGTGTCTTCCATTTTTTATTTATTTCAGAATTGATTTTTTGTATTTCTTTTTTTCTATTGCTATTAGGATATTTTACTATTAACTCTTTTAACATCTCGTTATATTTTAAAATCCCCTCAAGCCTCCCAACTGAGGCTGCTTTTAAAAGTTCCCAATCAAAAGACATCTCTTTATTGTCAATAAAACTTAACTGGTTTTCAATTCCGTTTATCACTTCTTCAAACTTTTGCTCTGCAAAGAGAAGTTGTAGACTATCTAACTTTTCTTTTAAAACATCTTCCTCAAGAACTAAGTTATTTGAGCTTTTTAAGATTTTAGCAAATTTAGTTTCCGGATAATCCTCTATTACTTCTTTTTTAAGCTCTTGTGCTCTTTGTTCATCAACTTGCTTGAAAATCTTAAAAAGTAAATATTTTGCCTCTGCTAAAATTTGTTGGTTTACTTTCTGGCCAACCAATTTGTTTAAACGACTCTTAGCCAGTTCATAGTCTTTATACTTAACTAGGTACAGCTCTCCAAGCCGTAAATAGGACTGGGCTCTAAGATTATTTATGCTATCTCTTTGGCTATTTGTAACAGGAATGGCAGAAAACAATTCTGTATTTCTTAATGAGTTGCTAATTTCTTTAGGCTCAACTAATTTAATCTCCTCTTCTTCGCTTATTTCTTGCTGAACAGATACAGATGATGAATTTCTCCAGTAAGATTCTCTTGTTCTTTTTCCCCATAAAATTTCAAAAGAATTCTTGCCTAATTCTACTAGGTTGTCATCATAAAAATAAAAATTACTTTTTCTAGTGCTGGTTCTAGAAATATTATCAGGCCTATTTTTATTGTTTTGTTTGAGCTTTTCTTGTTTTTCTTTTGTTTCATTTACATCAATTTGACTTAATATATCGTCAAGTTTTTTGCTGTCGTAAAAAGAAATCTTAATTAAACTGTCATAAAGTGTAATGTCATTTTCTAGTTTAATAATTTGATTTAATCCTTTTTTTTGTCTTTGGATTTCCCAAAATTGTTTAGACCTTACGTCCAAATTCTTTAAAGTACTATCTAAATATTTTCCTGCTATGACATATTTAGAATCTTCAAAATACATTTTAGCAATTTTATTATATCCCCTATATAGTAAATCATTATCATTACTATTCTTTCTAATTGCTTTGTTTAAATACTTTTTCCCCTTTTGTGTTGAGCCTTGAGAAAAAAGCAGCATAGAATAGTTGTAATATATCTTATCTAAAAAATCTTCGTTCTCATAATTATCAATCATTTTTTTGATTTGAATTTCCTTATCAGTGTTTTCTGAAGAATCATACAATAACGTTTTTAACTTAGCATTTAGATAAAACTTTCTAGGTATTTTTCGATGAAATTGTGCGACTTTTTTAAAATATATACTTGCCGAATCGGTCTTGGATTGACTTTCCAATACTTGTCCCAAAATATAAAGATATCTCGCTTTATTTATTCTATTTGGCTCAAGTTCTATAGCAAGTTTTAAAGGTTTAATTGTGCTACCTAGTTCATTTAATTGAAAATAAGCCATGGCTAAAATTGCATTGGCATGGGCTTTATTTTGTTTATTTATATTTTCTTTTTGCAGTACGTTTTTAAGAATTTCTATTGCAAGGTTTTCTTGCTCAAGTCTAATATTACTTTTTGCTTTCCATATTACAGATTGATCCCAAAGCTCATTTGTGGTTTTTTGTTTATAAACTTGATTAAAGGCATCTATGGCAGGCACAAATCTTTGATCCAAATACCTTGCTTTTCCCAAAAGCATATAGGCATTTGCAATTTTAGGGTTCATTTGCCTTCCATCAATAGGCATGGAATGTTTCTGAATAGTCTTTGCCGCTTTTTCTTCTCCCTTTAAAAAGTTGGCATTTTCTATTCCATCAACTGTAATAATATCATCAGAGATATTTATTTTTTCAACTGGTAAAATATTCCAAAAATTTTCTTTAAAAGCGGTTTGAGTTTGTAGAAGACCTTCTTCGACAGAGGAATTCCCGTTAAATAAAACATTGTAAGAAGACACAACAGAGTGATACCCTTTATTTAAGGGTTTATTTTTTTTAGTTGAACAACCTAAAAAAATAAAGGCAAATAATATTGTGTATGTTAAATTCTTCAAACCAATGGCAATGTACTACTCAATAACATAAAATCTTGTGTTTTATTATCGAAAAGTAAAAATAATTGATTTAACAGGTTTATCCCTTAAAATATGTTTCTAGCTCTTTTAATGTTTTAGGACTGGTTACAATGTCTTTAATAACTTTACCTTTTTCCAGAAGAACAATTCTTTCACAAACTTCTGTTACGTCTTGAATATCATGACTAGAAACAAGAACAGTTGTATCTTTTTCTTTAGAAAGGTCTTTTATAATTTCTTTTAATCTAATTTGTGTAGAAGGGTCCAGATTTGCAAAAGGTTCATCCAAAATAACAACTCTAGGTTCTCCTATCAATGCTGCAACAACTCCTGCTTTTTTTTGATTTCCTTTTGAAAGGTCTCTTAAATATTTCTTTCCACCCAATATTTCTCCGTGAAAAAAATCTTCAAATTGATTAACAAATTCATCTACTTCTTTTTTCTTTAAGCCTCTTAATTCTCCAATGAAATAAAAGTATTCTTCTGGCATCAAATAACCAATTAAAAAAGTGTCGTCCAAAAATGCAGATGTAAAACTCTTCCAGCCCTCACTTTCCATAACTTCAACTCCGTTATTGATCACTTTTCCAGTTGAGGGCTTAATTAAATCTAGTAAACAGCTAAACATAGTTGTTTTACCGGCTCCATTATTACCCACAAGACCAAAAGTTTGTCCCGATGGAATATCTAAAGCTGTAATGTCTAAAACGGTCTGTTTTGAATATTTTTTAGTAATATTTTTTAAAGTAATCATAAAATTAAGTTTGTTTATACGCTTTTAAGGTGGAGTATTTTTCTGATTTGTACGCTCTAATTATTAGTTTAAAAACAAGATCTTTTAATAAAATTCCTATAACCCCTGTTAATCCAACAATTAGACATCCTATAAAGATTGAATAATAATTATACCCTATCCAAAACAACAAAAGAGGAAGTGCCATTTGAGGAAGGCTAATTAGTATCGTTTTCATATTAATTGCCTTTGTCCCTCCAAATGCCATTTTACTTGAGTCCAAATCTACTGGAGTTTTAGTATATGCTCCTGCCCATAATGTTAAGTATCCGTTAATGCCTATATTATAAAGTCCTCCAGCCAATACGGCAAAAACAGCGTCGGTGCCTAAAAAAGAATAAATAAAACAGGCCAAAAATGTAGATATAATTGTGCCAATAACTACTAAAGACCATTTTGATTTTATATATTCTTTATACTCTATGTTTTGACACATCATAAGAGAATAATACTGGCTGTCCCAGCTTGGGACAAAGGATCCGAACATAAATAAAAATCCTCCAGAAGCAAATAGATATCCAAAAAAAGTCATCACAGGGCCCCAAATATCCTCTTGGAAATAAAATATGAATCCATAAAAAAGAAAAAATATACCTGCAAAAACAGTGCTTCTTGCTCTTTTAGATCTTTTTATTAGCCTTAAATCATTTTTTAAAAAAACAGCTGTTTTCCCAAATCTATCAAGCCAAGAAAAATCGTCAATTTTAGCCTCATCTGCTTTCTTTTTTAAACCGGTATCTATATAAAGACCATTTTTAAAAAATTTAAATACGTAAAAATAAATCCAAACTAAAAATAACCAAGGTAATATTGAATAGATAAGATTGGCATAAAAGGAATAGAAAAAAGATCCGGAATAGAAAGTGAAATCAAAAA
>ERZ802830.4727-NODE-4727-length-10740-cov-6.52541_pt1 | contig 10740 bp, 13 predicted proteins | sample MGYA00345654_ERZ802830 | MGnify/ENA primary metagenome ERZ802830 (study PRJEB30503, sample SAMEA104212375) | marine metagenome | biome: Westerlies Biome; feature: [SRF] surface water layer (ENVO:00010504) within the epipelagic zone...; material: water...
ATTGATGATTTATTTTTTAATGTATCACCTTCTTGCTTATCATTTGATTTTTCTTCTTTTTTTGATACACTATCTGGGTTGGCAGATACATGATCAATAATTTGATATACAAGTTCTTGTTTTTTTTGGCTTGAAATATTTTTAAGACCTATAGATTTTGCAATTTCTTGTAATTCTTGTAGTTTTTTGCTTTTTAGAGCGTTTAATTCAAACATAAAATTAGTTTTGGTATTTAAAGTATTTTGTAAAAGTCAGTAATAAAGTACTTGGAGTAGTTTGTTCTATATATAAAGACATTGCAATATTACAAATAATTATTTTAATCTACATTATTAAAAAAATGTAATTTTAATAAATTTTTAATATGATTCAAAGGATTCAAAACTTGTATTTACTTATTATATGTTTGGTCAATTTAATATATTTTATTTTGAGTATATATGGTTTTGATACATTTCCCAATTTTACACTTTTTAGTTTTATAGATCTTCCTTTTTATCTTACTTCAATATTTTCATTTGTAATAATTTCATTGTTCTTATACAAAAACAGAAAAAAACAATTATTATGTAACAGGGTAAATATTTTTTTTAATTTGTTTATGTTGATATTTTCTTTGGATCAATTAATTACATTAAATCATTTATACTTTATTATTATTTCAAATTTGTTTTTTTTAATGCAGGCTAACAAAGGAATTAAAAATGATGAAGAAATAATTAATTCTATTGATCGTATTCGCTAATTTTTCCTCTTTCACCTAAATCTATTACATGTAGATTGCTAATTTTATCTTTATCAATTTCTAATTTAAGCATTGTTCTTTTTTTATGAAAACCATTAATTCCACAGGCTCCTGGATTAAAATGAATAAGCTTATTTTTTTTATCCTTAACTATCTTTAGTATATGGGAATGCCCTGATATAAATATTTTTATTTTATTCGTTATAAGTAGTTTGGGTATATCTTTAGCATAATTGCTTGGATATCCACCTATATGAGTAATTAAAACATTTAATCCTTCACATTTGAACATGTTATTTTTTGGATATAAGCTTCGGATCAAATTATCATCAATATTTCCGTATACAGCCCTCAAAAAAGAATATTTTTTTAATTCATCTATAATTTTTATACTACCAATATCCCCAGCATGCCAGACTTCATCTGCCCATTTTGCGTATTTAATAATTACATTATCGATATATCCATGAGTATCTGAGATTAAAAGAATTTTTTTCATAATCTTAGTAAATTTAATAATCGATTTTTATTTAACGATTAATAAGATAAGTTTGAATCAGATATCTTTGCATAAAAATAAATATTTGAGATTTTTTTTAGATTTTAGTTATAATGGTGAGCAATTTCATGGCTGGCAACGTCAAATCAACGCTTCAAGTGTCCAACAAACTATAGAGGAATGTATATCAATTATTCAAGGAAGTAAAATTTCAATATCAGGAGCAGGAAGAACTGATACTGGTGTTCATGCTAAACAAATGATAGCACACTTTGACGTGAATAAATTAAGATTAAATAAAAATGATTTTATGTTTAAATTAAACATGTTATTGCCTGATACTGTTCATGCTAATAGAATAATTCTTGTAAAAGATGATGCACATGCCCGTTTTAATGCAACCAGTAGGACATATAAGTATTATGTAAGTCAAATAAAAGATCCATTTAATTATCCTTTTCAATATTTTTTGAGAGAAAAATTAGATTATGAAAAAATGAATTTGGCTGCTGATACTTTAATTGGAAATAATAATATGAAATGCTTTTCAAAATCAAATACAAATGTAAACAATTATATATGTGATATAAAAAAAGCATTTTGGGAAAAAACTAAAAATGGGGGAGTATTTACTATTACTTCAAATAGATTTTTAAGAAATATGGTAAGATCAATTGTTGGGACTTTGATTGAGATTGGAATCGAAAAAAAAAATATTGATAATTTGGATGTAATTATAAATAGTTAAAAAAGAAGTAATGCGGGTTATTCTTTCCCAGCTAATGGTTTGTTTTTAACCAAAGTTGTATACCCCCAATCAATATATATTTGATGCACAATAAAAAAGTAAGTTTTTTTGATCTTGATTTGTTCAGGAAATTAATGGTTTTTGTTAAGCCCTACAAATTAAATTATTATCTAGTTTTAATTTATGCAATATTTCTTTCAATTTTTTCAATATTAACTCCTTATTTATTAAAAGTAATAGTTGATGATCACATCACAAAAAAAGACTATGATGGAATGGTTTTTTTTATTTTCATTATGCTGCTTACACTATTACTTGAGGTATCTTTTCAGTTTTTATTTGTATTTAATGCTAATTTATTAGGTCAAAATGTCATTAAGGATATCAGAGATAATTTATTTAAAAAAATAATAAATTTTAAATTAGGTTATTTTGATAATGTTGCAATAGGTAGACTAGTTACAAGGGTAGTAAACGATATTGAAACAATTGCAAGTATATTTTCTCAGGGTTTATTTATGATAATCGCTGATTTATTAAAGATGTTTTTGGTTATAGTAGTTATGTTAATCATTAACTGGAAATTATCTTTTATCGTTTTTTCAATTTTACCAATTATTGTATATGCAACACGCTTGTTTCAAAAGTCCATGAAAATTGCTTTTGAAGAAGTTAGAAAAGAAGTTGCAAATTTAAATTCATTTGTCCAGGAGAGAATATCAGGAATTAAAATAGTTCAAATATTTAATAGAGAATTATTGGATCATGATTTGTTTAGAAAAATTAATTTAAAACATAAAAATGCATGGTTGAAAACGGTATGGTTCAATTCAATTTTCTTCCCAGTAGCTGAAATATCATCATCAATAACCGTTGGTTTATTGGTATGGTATGGAGGTTTAAATGTGAGTTCTGGTGAAGGAGTAACGTTGGGAGTTATATTTTTGTTTATCCAGATGTCACAAATGTTATTCAGACCCCTTAGACAAATTGCAGATAAGTTTAATACATTACAAATGGGAATGGTTTCTACATCAAGAATTTTTAAAATATTGGAAACTGAGAGTGCTATTATAGATAATGGATTATTAAGTCCAAGATCAGTTAAGGGTAAAATTATATTTAAAAATGTTAACTTTTCATATATCCCCGATCAACAAGTAATATTTGATTTAAACCTGAATATTCCTGCAGGACAAACCATAGCTATTGTAGGTCCAACAGGAGCAGGAAAGTCTTCAATAATAAATTTAATTTCTCGTTTTTATGAATTTGATGATGGAAACATAACCATAGACGATATGGATATAAGAAATATCAAGATTAACTCGTTGAGAAATTTTATAAGTGTAGTTCCTCAAGATGTTTTTCTTTTTGCAGCCTCTATTTATGAGAACGTAACATTATTTGATTCTTCAATATCAAAAGGTCAAGTAATAAAGGCTGCGAAAGAAATTGGAGTTCATGATTTTATATTAAAACTACCAAATGACTATGATTACAATATTAGAGAAAGAGGAGTAATGTTGTCATCAGGACAAAGACAACTGATTGCTTTTTTAAGGGTATTTATTATTAATCCAAATATTTTGATATTGGATGAAGCAACATCATCAATTGATTCATATTCCGAAAGTATTATTCAAAAGGCTATTTCAAAAATTACATTAGGTAAAACCTCAATAATCATTGCTCATAGGCTTGAAACAATAAGAATAGCAAATAAAATAATTTACCTTGAAAACGGAAGAGCTTTAGAAGAAGGTAATCATGACCAATTAATGAAAAAGAAAAATGGAAAATACGTTAAATTATATGATATTCAATTTAATACCAAAAAATAAATTAATAATTTAAGTCATCTAAAATTATATTAGTTAACTCACCTTGAGAATCAAATTTGACAACATATCCATCTTTAAAATATGATATTTTACCTGTTTGTTCTGAAACAACTATTGCTGTTGCATCAGTCTTTTCACTAATTCCTATTGCAGCTTTATGTCTTAATCCAAACTTTTTAGCTAAGCCTGAATTCTCAGATATTGGAAGTACGACCCTAGTAGCTTTTATATAATTATTCTTGATTAAAATTGCACCATCATGAAGTGGACTGTTTTTAAAAAAAATTGTTTCTAAAATCTGACTGGATAATAAAATATTTGTAATATCTCCAGTATTTTTAATAAAATCCAGTGTTGTGTTTCTTTCTAAAATTATTATTGCACCAGTTTTTTCTTTAGACATTTTAGCACAGGAATCTAAAATAAGTTTTACATCTGTTTCATTTTTTATATTAGGATCATTTAGAAAGTTAAAATATTTCAGGACATTTTTTCTTGAGGTAAAGTTTGAAGAACCTAGTAACAATAAAAATTTTCTAATTTCTTGTTGAAAAACAACTATTAAAGCAAAAAAACCAACACTTATAAAGTTTCCTAAGATATTGCTAAGTATATCCATCTTAAGAATATCGGTGATTTTCCATATCATATAAATTATCACGATTCCCAGAAATATATTAATCGCAACAGTTCCTTTAACTAATCTATAAAGTGAAAATAGTAACAACGCAACTAGTCCGATATCTATGAAGTCTACAAAATTAATATTTAAGAAATCGAGTATTTCCATATTTAAAAGTTAATATAAAAATATAAAACTAATTAAGTGCTTCAAATAAATCTATACATTCTTTAGCTTTTTTCACATCATGAACTCTTAATAGTTTTGATCCTGATTTTAATGCAAAAGCGTGTAAAAAAGTAGTACCATTCAAAGAATTTTTAGGAGATATACTTAATTTTTTCCATATCATAGATTTCCTTGAAATTCCAGATAGTATGGGATACTTAAAAGCTTTAAATTTTTTCATTTCTTTCAATAACATAAAATTTTGTTCTATTGTTTTTCCAAAACCAAAACCTAGATCAATAATTATTTTCTCCACTCCTCTTTTATTTGCAATTTTAATTTGTTTTGTAAAAAAATCTTTTACTTCATCAACAACATCATGATAATTTGGATTTTTTTGCATATTTAGTGATTTACCTTTTCTATGCATCATTACGTAGGGACAATCATATTTGCAAATAATATCAAACATTTTTGAATTGAATTTGCCTCCTGAAATATCATTAATCATTACGGCTCCCATTTTCAGAGATTCCTCTGCTATTTCATATCTAAATGTATCAATTGAAAATAATGAATCAGGGAAATTTATTAATAAAGCTTCTAATATTGGATAAAGTCTCTTTTTTTCTAAATCTAAATTTAGATCAGATGCTCCAGGCCTAGAACTTATTGCACCTACATCAATAAATGTGGCACCTTCATTTAGCATCTTTTCACATTGTTTTAATGACTTATCTTTAACATTATATTTTCCACCATCGTAGAATGAATCAGGAGTCAGATTTAAAATTCCTAAAATTTTAGGTGTATTTAAATCAATTAATTTCCCTCTGCAATCTAATCTCATTAATTTATAATTAGCTTTGAAGAACTTTTCTAAAAGTTTCTTAAAATAAGTTAAAAATTTTTAGAAATTTACTATAAATTTTTTCTATGTCAAAAACAGAAGAGCAATACATTAAAGTTACTAATAAATGTAGGCTTTTATTTGAAAATAAAATGAAAGACTATGGTTGTGCATGGCGAATTTTAAGACTTGAATCCCTAACGGATCAAATCTTCATTAAAGCTCAAAGAATTAGGGGTTTACAACTCAACCAGCATCAAATGGTTATTGATTCTGAAATAGAAGAATTTATGGGTATAATTAATTATTCTATAATGGCATTAATTCAAATCGAACTGGGTGTTTCAGAGCAACCAGATCTTAGCTCCAAAGAGGCTATGATTGCTTACAATAAACATCTTGAAATCACTTATAATTTAATGCTTAATAAAAATCATGATTATGGTGAAGCGTGGAGAGAAATGAGGGTAAGCTCCTTAACGGACTTAATTTTACAAAAATTGTTAAGAGTTAAGCAGATTGAGCAAAACAAAGGAAAAACTATCGTTTCTGAGGGGGTAGATGCAAATTATCAAGACATGATTAATTATTCAGTTTTCGCTTTAATCCACCTTAAAATATAAATATGAGAAATAAAATTGTTGCTGGTAATTGGAAGATGAATAATTCAAACTCTGAAACTAATAAATTATTAAATGAGTTAATAGGATCAAGATTTCCTTCAGAAATAAGAGTTATTGTTTGTCCTTCATTCACTCAATTGGGTCTTGTGCATGAGAAGCTTCAAAATACTAATATAGATGTTGCATCGCAAAATATGCATTTCGCTGATCAAGGAGCCTTCACAGGTGAAATTTCGGCTAAAATGATTAAAAGCTCGGGTATTTTGACTACCATTTTAGGTCATTCTGAAAGGAGGTCGCTGTTTAATGAAACAGATGAAATTTTGATTAACAAAGTTGAAACCGCAATTACAGAAAATATTGAGGTCATATTTTGTGTTGGTGAAGAATTAAATGACAGAAAATCAAAAAATCATTTCAAATTTGTTCAATCTCAATTAGAGAATTCTATTTTTCTTCTTCCAAAAGAATCATGGCTTAATATAATTATTGCTTATGAACCAGTTTGGGCAATTGGAACAGGTGAAACGGCTTCTCCTGATCAGGCTCAAGAAATGCATCTTTTTATTCGCAATTTGATTTCAGAAAAGTACGATGGAGCTCTTGCAGATTCAATTTCTATTCTTTACGGCGGAAGCGTTAAACCAAATAATGCATTTGAAATATTTGCAAAACCAGATGTTGATGGTGGACTTGTTGGTGGGGCTTCGTTAAATGCTGAAGATTTTGTAAAAATTGTCAATGCCTTTTAATGATAAAATATCTAGAGTTTTTTCCTTTAAAATTTCACCTAAAGTAAAAGGTGAAGACATCTTAATAGCGGAACTATCTGAATTAGGGTTTTATGCTTTTGAACAAAGGAAAAAAGATATAAAAGCATATATATACGAGGAGAAGTGGAAGCAATCACTTTTTTTTGAAGTATCACTTTTATCTAATCCAGAATTCAAAATCACTTATGAATCTAAATTAATAGCACCGATCAATTGGAATCAAAATTGGGAAAAAAACTTTAAACCAATTAAAGTTAATGAAACCTGTGGGGTAAGGGCAAAATTCCATGAACCTCTAAACTTAAAGTACGAAATTATAATTACTCCTAAAATGAGTTTTGGAACTGGACATCATGAAACAACAGCAATGATGTTATCTTATTTACTTGAGGTTGATTTGAAAGATTTAAGAGTTCTCGATGTGGGTTCAGGAACAGGAATTTTAGCAATTTTATCAGAAAAAAGAGGTGCAAAACTTGTAGATGCAATAGATATTGATTTTAAATGTATCGAAAACATACAAGAGAATTCAATACTAAATAATTGTAAATTTATTAATTCACATTTTAAGAATGTAAGTCAAATAAATGGTGTAAAATATGACCTGATAATAGCTAACATTAATAAAAATGTTATCATTGGTGATATTTTAAAATTTAGTAACTTGTTAAGTGTTGAAGGTCAATTAATTATAAGTGGTTTTTTTTTGGAGGATTTTGATGATGTAAATAATGAAGCCTCATCTTATAATCTTCACGTCGTATCAAAAAAAGAAAAGAATAAATGGTTATCCGTTCATTATATAAAAAAATAGATTTCTCTACTAATCCAAAAGTTAATCCTGATGATGAGAGGCAGTCTATCGTCAAAACAGAGAGGAAACATGAACTTATTCTTTTCAATGATGAAGTAAATACTTTTGACTATGTTACTAAGACCCTTATGGCTGTTTGTGATCACACTTTTATTCAGGCTCAACAATGTACTTACATCGTTCATTTTTCAGGAAAATGTGTCGTTAAGACTGGATCTATATCAGATTTAGAATCAAGATGTATTAGGCTACTGGATGCTGGATTGACAGCTGAAATCGTTTAAAGTTTTTTTGTATAAAAAAACGTAATTTTGTCAATATTTATATGTAATGAAACTTAAAATAATTATTTTTCTTTTAATATCTATATCATATAGCAAAGCCCAAAATCAAGATAGTATGGATAAAACTATATACCAGTTTAAAGTAGATGATATTTATGGGGATACTTTTGATTTTTCAGATTTAAAAGGAAAGCGGTTAATGATAGTTAATACTGCTTCGAAGTGTGGATTAACTAAACAATATGGTGCTTTACAAAAACTTTATGAGGATTATAAAGAAAAAAATTTCATTATTGTAGGATTCCCTGCAAATAATTTTTTGTGGCAAGAGCCTGGAACAGATAAGGAAATAGAAGAGTTTTGCAAACAAAATTATGGTGTCACTTTTCCTATGATGAGTAAGGTCTCAGTCATTGGATTTAATCAACACCCATTATTTTCTTTTTTAACAAGAAAAAGATTAAATGGCAATATCGATTCTATGGTAACTTGGAACTTTCAAAAATTTTTAATTGATGAAAATGGATATGTAATTAAATCTATTTCTCCGAGAAAAAAACCCGATGATATTGAAATTATTGATTGGTTAAATAAGTCATAAATGAGTGATAAAAATATAGAAACTATATGCCTACATCACGGAGCTGTAGAGGATGAAACATATAAAGGCGCAATTTCTCCAATTTATATGTCAACTGCATATCAATTTAATGAAGTAGATCAAAAGAGATATCCAAGATATATAAACACCCCCAATCAAGAATGTGTATCCAAGAAGATTGCTGCATTGGAAAAGGGTGAGGCAGCAATAGTTTTTGGATCAGGAATGGCAGCTGTGACAACTTCTCTTTTGTCTCATCTTAATTCGGGTGATCATGTAGTTTTTTACAATGATATTTATGGGGGTACAAGGAATTTAATAAAGAAGGAATTTAAAAAATATGGAATTTCCTACAGCTTTACATCAGGTCCGGATTTAAAAGATTTTGAGAATTGTATTAAAAAAAATACTAAGGGTATATATATTGAAAGCCCATCAAATCCTTTGCTTAAAATTGTGGATATGCAATTGATTTCTAAAATGGCCAAATCAAAAAAATTATGGACTATGATTGATAATACGTTTGCTAGTCCAGTTAATCAAAATCCAATTGACTTTGGGATTGATCTTGTTATTCACAGTGCGACTAAATATTTAGGAGGGCACAGTGATATTTCTGCAGGAGCAGTAATTTCATCAAAAGATAGAATTAATAGAGTTTACGAGTTAGCAAAAAGCTTAGGAGGTACCTTAAGTGAATTTTCAGCTTGGTTACTTGAAAGAAGTATAAAGACACTCCCAATTAGGGTTTGGCAGCAGAATGAAAATGCTATGGAATTAGCTAATTTTTTAAACAGCCATTCTTTAATTTCAAAAGTATATTACCCAGGGCTAATAAACCATGAAGGTCATGAAATTGCAAAAAGGCAAATGAAAGGGTTCGGGGGTATGCTGTCTATTGAACTTCATCCAAGTATTAAACCTGAATTGTTTCTTAAAAATTTAAAAATTATCAAGCCAGTAATGAGTCTAGCTGGAATTGAAAGTACTGCAAATTATCCAAAATTAACCTCTCACTATTCTTTAACTGATAAGGAGAGAAGTTTACAAGCAATATCGGACCAATTAATTCGATTATCCGCAGGAATAGAATCCATAATTGATCTAAAAAATGATATTGACAACTCTTTAAAATGGTCTGAAAATGAAAATTGATGTCCTTGCTTTTGGAGCCCATCCCGACGATGTTGAGTTGGGTTGCGGTGCAACTATAGCAAAACTTATTTCTAATGGAAAATCGGCAGGTATAATTGACCTGACCAAAGGTGAATTGGGTACAAATGGAACAGTTGAAATTAGAATGAAGGAAGCCTCAAATGCAGCTTCTATATTAGGTGTTAAATTTAGAAAGAACCTCAATCTTAAGGATGCTTTTTTTGAAAATAATCATATAAACCAAATAAAAGTAATTGAGCTATTAAGACTTCACCAGCCAGATATTGTAATTTGTAATGCTGTTGATGACAGACATATTGATCATCCAAGGGCTGCAAAGCTTGTTTCGGATTCATGTTTTCTGAGCGGCTTAAAAAAAATTGAAACCTCAGTTGAGCCTAAAACCTTTCAATCAGTTTGGAGACCAAAATTAGTATATCATTACATTCAATGGATAGATATTAAACCTGACGTTATAGTTGATGTCTCTGGATTTTTAGATAAAAAAATGGAAGCTGTTAAAGCTTTTTCTAGCCAGTTTTATTCGCCTGATGGTTCAAGAGAATTAACACCTATAAGTTCTCAAAACTTTCTCGATAATATAAGGTATCGGGCATTAAATTTCGGAAGATTAATTGGAGTTGAAGAAGCTGAGGGTTTTACCTGTGAAAGATATCCTGCCGTTGACAATATAACAGACCTTATATAAATTGCTAACTCTGTTTGTCTCAGAACTAAAATAGTTTAAATTTGCACTTTAAAATGGTGGTTGTAGCTCAGTTGGTTAGAGCGCCTGGTTGTGGTTCAGGAGGTCGCCGGTTCGAACCCGGTCTTCCACCCTTTTAAACTATAAACATAAAACTATCCATTTAATTTCTGTACTTTTAAATAAAAATTAACACACTATCAAAAAGCTATTATTACTTGTATTCATAGTACTTTTTTCATGTTCAAAGGATACACCTCCCTCATTTTTAGTAAGTATTAGTTCAGGTGTTGGTGGTTCAGTGGACA
>ERZ802830.4728-NODE-4728-length-10740-cov-6.00412_pt1 | contig 10740 bp, 10 predicted proteins | sample MGYA00345654_ERZ802830 | MGnify/ENA primary metagenome ERZ802830 (study PRJEB30503, sample SAMEA104212375) | marine metagenome | biome: Westerlies Biome; feature: [SRF] surface water layer (ENVO:00010504) within the epipelagic zone...; material: water...
ATACGGCTTCCATGATTTAGCCTCCGCTATAAATGTTTTTGATGGTTTCGTTGACGACGGCACCGTCACGGGTGATCACGCAGGCTGCAATGATCTCGTCCTCTGGGTCGAGGTTTAAGGTTTTAGCTTCGCTATCCCAAAATTCCATCACCAAGTTCAGCAGGTTATTGGAATACATATCGCTGGCGTTTCGCGCCACTTCACCGGGCAGATTGCCTTGACCAACCACTTTGACGCCGTTGATCTCAACCACTTCGTTCATCACCGACCCTTCGACGTTGCCGCCGGTTTCAACCGCCATATCAATAATGACGCTGCCGGGCTTCATTGACTCGACCATGTCGCGGCCAACGATTTGAGGCGCTGGGCGGCCAAACAACTGGGCCGTGGTGATCACCACATCAGACTGGCTGATGATGGCTTTTTGGCCCTCTCGCTGCATTTCCACCTGCTCTGGGGTTAACTCCTTGGCGTAGCCCTGGTCGGTTTGACCAGTATCACCAAGGTCAATTTCAACAAACTTGGCACCCAGGGACTGTACCTGTTCCGCCACCACCGGACGCGTGTCAAAAGCCTCTACTCGCGCGCCTAGACGCTTTGCGGTCGCGATGGCCTGCAGACCCGCTACACCTGCACCAATCACGAAAACGCGTGCCGGCGAGATGGTGCCTGATGGTGTCATCATCATGGGCATAATCTTGGGAAGGTGGAACGAAGCCTGAATCACCGTGACATAGCCCGCCAGGTTTGCCTGGGATGAGAGCGCATCCATCTTCTGCGCTCGCGTGCTACGAGGCACCATTTCCATGGAGATTGCAGTCGCCCCCTGGGCCGCAATGCTCTCTACCAGGGGCTTTTCGTTGAAGGGGTCCAAAAAGCTCACGTATAGCGCACCTTTTTTCAGTGAGCTGACATCGGCGGCGTCTGGCTTTCTCACCGCCATCACGATGTCTGACCCCGCCAAGAGAGATGCGCGATCATCGCTAACCGTCGCACCGGCCTCTGCGTATTCTGCATCGGAGTAGCCGGATGCCGAACCGAGGCCGCTTTGTACCGCAACAGAGAAACCCTGATTGATTAATTTACTCGCGTTGGCGGGAACCATGGCGGCACGAACCTCGCCTGGCCAGGTTTCTTTCGGTACTCCGATCTGCATAAAGCCCCCAATTTTGATTGGTCTGAAATTCAGCATTTGCCAAGCCCTGAAACTTGCAAAGCTAGAGAATGGCGACAGACGCGCCGACTCCCGTTACGGCGGCGGCAAGTTACCAGCGCGCCTAAGTTCAAAAAAAGGAATAACTCACAAGCAATACATTCCCTGCGGGCAAGACCTCGTTTTCGTCAACCGCAGCAATTTATAGCGGTAATTGTGTTCGTGACGTGGAAAAAGCTTTCGAGCAATTTGACGCACACCTTGCATGTAGGAACCTGGCTTCTCACAATCACCTCCCGATCCGAGCAAGCCGGCTACACCAACTTTGGGAGAGAGTTTGTGACCACATCCGACGGCAAACGCATCAGCAATCGCGCTGCCCTCTTCGCCGTTATGGTGGCCTTTGTCGTGGGCATCATCGGTTCCCTGGCGATCAGGCCAGTGCATGTACCCGCCTACGAGCTGTCACAAAACGAGAGCGACAAGCAGCCCGCGCGCATCAAGTGGCGGCTGCCCGTGGTTTTTCAAACCACCATGCCGGTGCTGGGCGAAAACCCAGTTTATTTAACTGACGCAATCCGTGAGGCGAGCGGTGGGGCGATTGATCTGCAGGTGTTTGAGCCTGGTGAGATTGTGCCCGCCTTCTCCATTACCGATGCAGTGCGCGACGGCAAGGTGCCCGCGGGCTATACCTGGCTGGGCTATGACCAAGGCAAAATTCCCGCGTCGCCACTCATTGCAGCCGTGCCCTTTGGCATGGAGCCATGGGAGTACAGCGCATGGTGGTACCACGGTGGCGGGCGCGAGCTGACCGAGTCGCTCTATGTCCGCTACAACCTGCATCCCATTTACTGCGGCATGACTGGCCCGGAGACGGCAGGCTGGTTTCGCCGCCGCATCGACTCACTGGAAGATGTGCAGGGTCTCAAAATTCGCTTCGCGGGCCTGGGCGGGCGCGTGATCGAACGCCTCGGAGCAAGCGTCACCATGTTGCCCGGTGGAGAGATCTTTCAGGCTCTGGAGAAGGGTGCCATTGATGCGACGGAATTTGCGCTTCCTGTGGTTGATCAGGCCCTGGGCTTTAATCGGGTCGCACCCTATAACTATTACCCCGGCTGGCATCAGCCGTTCACGTCATCGCACCTAGTGGTGAACCTTGACATTTGGAGGTCACTAAACGCGGCGGACCAGGCGATGCTCAACCTCGGCTGTACCGCAGCGGTTACGCGAAACCTAGCGCAAGCCGAAGCCCTACAGGGTGAGGTCATCCAAGGTTTTGCGGAGATTGGAGTGTCGGCAGAGATTTTACCCGAGGCCCTGCTGCGGGAATTGAACAGGGTATCGGATCAGATTCTTGAGGAAGAAGCCGCCAAGGATGCGGACTTTGCCGAGATCTTGGCCTCCCAGCGTGCCTTTCGCGAGCAGTATGCCGAGTGGAAATCGCGTGCCTATTTGCCTCGAGACTTCTAGTGACCCCGTTGAACGCTAAGGATTATTTACCCAACACCGTCTGGTCTCGGCGCTTAGACCGCCTGGCGGATCATATTGGTCGAGGTGTCTCCTACGTATGGCTCCTGCTGCTGGGGGTGATCGTCATAAACGTACTCATGCGCTATGTACTCAACGAAGGCCGCATCGAGCTCGAAGAGTTGCAGTGGCACCTGTATGCCGTCGGATTTTTGCTGGGCCTTGGCTATGCCTACCAAGCCGATGCCCACATACGTGTCGACGTGCTGCACGAGCATTTCAGTCATCGCGTAAAGGCATGGATCGAGCTCTACGGCATCCTATTGCTGCTGCTTCCCTTTATCGCCCTGATATTAATTTACAGCATGCCCTTCGTAGCATCGTCTTACGCAGTGGCGGAGGTATCCGCATCACCGGGCGGTCTGCCACTACGCTGGCTGATCAAGGCGGCACTGCCCCTGGGATTTGGACTGCTGCTGTTAACGGTGATTTCCCGCCTATTGAGGGTATGGCACTTTCTCTTTCTTGAGACGCCTAGCGCTGCACAAGGAGATGCTCATGCCGGCCAATGAGATTCTGGCCATCGGCATGTTCGTCAGCTTCATCGCGCTAGTTTTCACAGGCTTCCCCGTGGCATGGCTATTGGGCGGACTTGCCATCGTCTTCAGCGCTTTGGCGGTAATTGCCGAGGCGGACTTTCAGCTTGCTACCGGTATGGACTGGGACTACACCTCCCTGACCGTCGAGCGTATTTGGAATGTCATGGAAAACTGGGTGATGGTGGCCCTTCCCATGTTCATACTCATGGGCCTGCTGCTGGATCGATCTGGTATCGCCAATCAGTTGATGAGTAGTTTCGCTCGGCTGTTTGGCAGTCTGCGCGGGGGGCTGGCCATTACCGTTACCGTCATCGGCCTACTGCTGGCTGCCACCACCGGCATAATAGGTGCATCTGTTGTACTGCTTGCGCTACTCGGACTGCCCGCCATGCTGCAGCAGGGTTACGACAAATCGTTGGCCACGGGCACGGTTTGTGCGGTTGGGACTCTAGGCATCTTGATTCCGCCCAGCATCATGCTGGTGCTGATGGCAGATCGCATGGCGATGAGCGTTGGTGACTTGTTTTTGGGCGCGGTTTTCCCGGGTGCTCTGCTCGGCGGTCTATACATCGCTTATCTGCTGTTGGTGGGCGCTCTGCAGCCCCACCGAGCGCCTGCGGCACCCACAGAGCCCTTCGACTGGTCCGCCATCAAGGAGCTTTTTCTTGCGATCTTACCCCCTGCGTTTCTGATACTGGCGGTACTGGGAAGCATTTTCATGGGTCTCGCCACCCCCACTGAGGCTGCAGGCGTCGGCGCCGCCGGAGCGTTGCTGCTGGCGATTATCAAGAAACAGATGTCTGCGGGAGTGATGCGCGAGGTTCTGCAGGAGACCACTAAGACGACGGCCTATATTTTTGGCGTACTGGTGGGTGCTACGGCATTTTCCTTAGTGCTGCGGGGGCTTGGCGGAGACGAGTTGATTGAGGGTGCGCTCCTGTCTCTACCTTTTGAGCCAACCGGCATTATCGTCGCCATTTTGTTCGCCACGTTTTTGTTGGGCTTCTTTTTGGATTGGATTGAGCTCACCCTCATCGTTCTACCTCTGGTGGCTCCCGTCGTGGCTAATCTTGGCTTTGATCCGGTGTGGTTTACGATCTTGTTCGCTGTTTGTTTGCAGACCAGCTTTCTGACGCCGCCGGTTGGGTTTGCGATTTTTTACCTTAAGGGGGTGGCTCCGGAGGGCATACGAGTCACCACCATTTACAGGGGCGTGGTGCCCTTTATCGTGCTTCAGGTCATCGGCATGCTGATTATCTTCAACTGGCAGGCCGTCGTGACTTGGTTGCCGGCCCAAGCCTATGGATAAGCACCCTTGATCAAGGGACAATCTCTCGCCTATTTGTCAGTCCCGTAAATTAAGGATTTCGCCATGACCGCGTATCACGTCGTCGCCCGCAACTTCAGCACCGATAGCGAAAATCGCATGCACAGCGATGAGATGGCAAACCGCTACGGATTTCAGGGGGCACTAGTACCGGGGGTGGCCATTTACGGTCATTTGATTAAACCCTTAGTCGACCATCATGGTGCCTCTTGGCTAAACGACAGCTGTGTAGAAGTGCGGCTGATCAAGCCCTCGTATCACGGTGACGCGCTAGCGATCGAATGGCCAGGGGTTGGCGAGGATGTGGTTGCGACGAATCAGCGCGGTGAGCTAGTTGCGATTATTGCCACACGCCAGCCCGAAGAGATTTCTAACGAACCCGGCGAGCTAGGCCTCCTAGGCAAGATTAAGATGCCGGGACGGCCTGATATCGCCTGGGAAAATGTCTGCGTTGGTGAAGTCTTCTCCCCCTGGGCCGTACGGCTCAGCCTTGAAGAAAACCAGCGGTACCGCGACGAGATCGGGGATGATGATGCGCTGTATCAAGATCATATTCATCCCCATTACCTGCTGTCGCTGGCCAACCAAGCCTTGATGCAGGAATACGTGATGCCGGCGTGGATTCACGTGAAATCGAAAATCACCCACCGCTCGGCTTTGCAGGTAGACGACGAGATTGTCCTACGCAGCGTGGTCACGGATCGATCCGAGCGTAAGGGGCATCAGTTCATCGCCATTCATTTGACCTTTTGGCGTGACGATAAGGTGGCAGTGGACATAGAGCATCATGCGATCTTTCGGATCGCCGAATGATGCGACTGGCCGTTCTGGCATCTCACGAAGGTTCCACCCTACAAGCTCTGATCGACGCCTGCGCAGCCCAATCCTTGGATGCCGAGGTTGTGCTCGTGGTCAGCAATAACAGCAAGTCCGGCGCGCTGCGCCGAGCAGCCGCAGCAAATATCGACACTCGGCATATCAGCACCAAGACTCACGGCAGTGAGGACACCGCGAATTATGCCATCGCCCACGCTCTCGCCGATGCCGAAGTGGATTGGGTACTGCTGCTGGGCTATATGAAAAAGATGGGCGAGGCGATTTTAGGTCGGTTTTCGGGGCGTATTATCAACACCCATCCTGCCCTACTACCAAACTTTGGTGGCCAAGGTTTTTTTGGGCGCAAGGTACACGAAGCCGTACACACCGCTGGCGTTAGCATGACCGGCGCGACCCTGCACCTTGTGGGTTGCGAGTACGATACTGGACCAGTCATTGCGCAGATTGAGGTGCCGGTACTAGCCGGTGATGATGTGGATGCTATAGAACAGCGGGTCAAAACCGCTGAACGCAAACTGTTGGTAGACACCCTGCAAAGGATCTGTTCGGGCGGCCTCGACAGCCTCTAACTGCCCTTCAGCAATGCCATCGCCTGGGCATGCAACGCCGGCGTCGCCGATGCCAGCGCGGTACCGCCCAAGCTTGGATTACCGCCGTCCCAGCTGGTGATGACCCCGCCCGCACCTTTCACGATGGGGATCAGCGCCTGAATATCGTAAGGCTTTAGCCGCGCTTCAACGCCGAGGTCCAGCGATCCCATAGCCAACATTCCGAAGAGGTAGCAGTCGCCGCCCATTTTAGTGAGTTTGCTCGCGCGGCTCAGCCGCTTGAATTGCTCTTGCTGCTGCGCTGACAGCCATTCGATTCCCGTTGTAGAGAGGCTGGCAGTTGCGACATTTTCACAGCGGCTTGTCGTCAGGGTCTGACGGTTTCCGCCACGCTCGAGCCAAGCAGCATCGCCATCACCGCTGAACAATTCGTCGGTATAAGGCTGATACATGGCGCCGACGACTGGTGATTCGCCATCGAATAGGGCCAACAACACACCCCAATGCAGCATGCCCGTCATGAATGCCCGGGTGCCGTCAATGGGATCTATGACCCAGGTCAGCCCATTGCCGGCATTGAAGCCATACTCCTCGCCGAATATGCCGTGCTCTGGATAGGCAAGTTCAATGGCCTCGCGAATGGCTCGCTCTCCGGCCTGATCTGCCAAGGTCACAGGATCAAAGCCACCGTTGTCGAGCTTGTTGGTAACCTGAACGCCGGATCGAAAGTGCGGCAATATCACCCGACCCGCAGCACGCACAGCAGAGCACGCGAACTGCAGATATTCATCGCGCTGATCATCGGATATTGCGACCGCTGGGGTGTGACCAAATTCCGCTGACATATGGAGATCTCCTTTGGACATCTCAGTCTAACACCGGACTGCCGGTTGTCGTGCTGACCATCATGCCCGCATATGCGGCAGCCCTTTCATTAGCCCACTCATTAGTCCATTGGAAGCCCAACCTGCAGCACGACGGATAGATTCGATGGCCAGATGTGATGGCCTCATAGTCAACCAAGAGTGAACTTACCAAACAGATTTCATCTCTCTTGGACACTCTCGCGTGACATAATCTCGTCAAATGTCCACACACGATCTCACCCAAGGCCGAGTTTCAGGATCCTTGGCGCGTTTGACTGCGCCAATGATGGCCGGCGTCTCGTCCAGCATCTTGGTTCAGATGCTAGAACTCGGCTTTATTGGACAACTCAGCACCGCCCATGTGGCGGCCATTACTTTCACCTTCCCCATGGTTATGGTGCTCACCAGTATTGCCTTGGGCATTAGCATTGGTACGTCTTCGGTGATCGCCCGGAGTGTGGGCAACCGGCAAGTATCGGCAGGAACAGGCGTCGCCCAAGACCACGGCGGGGACGAAGTCGCCAGGTTAGGCACCCATAGCCTAATCTTGGTTTTCGCCCTGATGATCGTCATCTCTGGTCTATGCTGGCTTGCCATAGACCCCCTGTTCCTGGCCATGGGCGCATCACCCGAATTGCTGCCCTTGATTCACTCGTACTTGGATATCTACCTGCCGGGTACCATTTTGTTTACCACCACCATGATCTGCGGCAGCGTTATGCGCGCCAGCGGCAGCGCCAACATTCCAGGCGCGATTATGACCATTGGTGCCTTAGTCAATTTGATTTTGGATCCAATCTTCATTTTCGGCTGGTTCGGTTTCCCCGCCATGGAGCTTGCGGGCGCTGCCACGGCCATGACATTGACTCGATTCGGCACCCTGGTGATATCCCTTTGGTACATAAATGCCGATAACCTCGTGCTACGGCAGGGGCATTTCTCGGGCTGGCTGCGCTCGGCCAAACGCATCCTGCATGTTGGTCTGCCGGCCATGGCAACCAATCTTATCGGACCTGTGACGGCGGCTTACATCACCTTTTTGATCGCCGATTACGGCGAAGCAGCTGTGGCAGGATTTGGTGTCGCCAACCGAATTGAAGCAGTTGCCGCAATGCTGATGTTTGCGCTGTCAGGCTCCATTGGTCCGTTCGTTGGACAAAACTGGGGAGCGCAGATGGTAGACCGTGTGCGTGCTGGGGTCAGAGCCAGCTACATGTTTTGCCTGTTTTGGGGACTTCTCGTCACGCTTCCTCTGTTTTTCTTTGGTCGGGAGCTTGCCTCACTCATTGATGGCTCGGGCCCGGTCGTCGCCGTGGCAGCCGTCTATTTCGCCATCGTGCCTCTCAGCTATGGCCTATGGGGCGTACTTATGATGGCGTCTGCGTCGTTCAATGCGCTGGGCAAACCGCTACCCAGCACTGCCCTGTCATTTGGACGCATGATCATTGTATATGTTCCTCTGGCGACCTTGCTCAACGATGTCTTTGGCTACGTGGGTATTTTCATCGCTACCGCCTTGAGCAATGTGCTGTTTGGAATTGTGGGAGCCAAGTGGTTTGCCCAACGTTTGAATGCAATGTCGCGACAACTTGCGCATCAGCACTAACTTCGACGTTAAACCCCTAGATATGCCGTTGGAAGCTAAATCAAAAAAGGATGCTCAACATGTTCCTAAGACGTCTGCTAACACTGAGCAGCCTAGTCGTCATTTCGTTTTTGGCCATTGCCCTGTTGCCCCTGGTGGTCGCGACAACGCTACTGATGAGCATGACACCCAGATATCGAACTGCGCCTCAAGCAGTGGCCTTTATCTACGGGTTTTTGCTGCGCGAGTGGACGGGCCTAACGCTCTTTATCTGGGTTCTGGTGCGCTACCCAAGAAGTCGTCACATGGAGAAAAACCGCGCTATCCAATTTTGGTGGGCACAAAGTCTATTAAATTTGGGTAAACGCCTGTACCAATTGAACATCAAGGTCACCGGCACCGAAGCCTTACAGGGTAACTGCGCCTTAGTCTTGTCACGACATTCGAGCATGGGTGATACCGTGCTGCCGCTGCTGTTTTTTGGCAAGGCTCGCGGCGAAGGACTGCGCTACGTGCTAAAGCAGGAGCTGCGACTGCTACCTTGCTTGGACATTGGCGGTCATCGCCTGCCCAACGTTTTTGTCGATCGGTCGGGTGCTGACTCAGCCAAGGCCGTAGAGGAGGTCAGCAACCTGATCGCCACAGCAGGCAGCGATGAGTCAGTGCTGATCTATCCTGAAGGCACGCGCTTTACCCAAAAAAAGCATGACGAACTGCGCGCTAAGCACCCAAAACTGGAGCCACAACTGGATCGCTGGCCTAACCTTTTGCCGGTCCGCCTTGGCGGCGTACTGGGCATGATGACGGCGAACCCCGGCAAGGATTTAGTATTTTTGGCTCATGCCGGATTTGAAGGCTCAGCAGACATCCATGATCTACTCAATGGCAGCTGGCTAAATCAGCAGGTGCGCCTGCACTTTTGGCGAATTCCCTATGCCGATCTGCCGAAAGAAAACGTGCAGGAATTTCTGTTTCAAGAATGGGACAACATGCAGTCCAAAGTCTGCGAGCTGTTAGACGAGATTCACTCTGCAGCCTAAACCGTCGTTTAAGGCAGCTATCGGGTAAGCCGCTGCGCAACGGTCTCAGGCAGAGAACTGCTCTTGGTAGGCGAGCAGCGCTGTCCTTACTTCCGACGACAGTGACGACAAACGCGCAATCGCTTCTTCTTGGGGTAACAACTTTGCGCTACAGGACTCCTGCAACGCCTGACACAGATGCCCCATTTCATCAAAACCGTAGGTTCGGTAGGTGCCGCAGAGCGCATGTAGCTCCTTTGCGGCACGGTTTAGATCGTTGGTCGCCAGCGTAGACTGTAGTCGTTGATGTCGTGCGTCCGTTTCATGCAGGAATACCTCAAGGGCTTCCTTCAGCGCCTCGTCTCCCATCAGCATGCGCATCTCTTCGACTTTGTCGCTCGGCGGCATGGACACCCCTTGGGTATGCGCTCCGAGCCACATATCGACTCGGCTAACCAACGCTTCATAGTTGATCGGCTTCGTCATGAAGTCATTCATTCCCGCATCTCTGCAGGTCTTTTCATCCTCAGCAAAGGCCTTCGCGGTCAGCGCAATAATCGGCTGCTGAAACCCGTTGTTGCGAATCCATCGGGTGGCTTCGATACCATCCATCCCGGGCATCTGCACATCCATCAAGATCAGTCCGTAACCGGTACTACCTTGACCTTTTTTGTTCATCGCGGCACACGCTTCAATGCCATCATTGGCAACATCGACCTCATAACCGCGACGCTCTAACATCGACCGGACCACCAACTGATTGGGTTTGCTGTCCTCTGCAACCAAGATTCTGCGGCCTTGGGCGTCAAACCCTGAGGTACTCGTATGCCCCGGATCAGATTGCGGCTCGACCACCACCTGCATCGGCAGCGACAAAGTGAACTCGCTGCCAAACTTAGGCGTCGACTGCACAGTCAGCTCTCCACCCATGAGATGCGTCAACTGCCGACAAATCGACAAGCCCAATCCTGTGCCGAGATATTTACGACGATCGGAATTATCGACCTGGACGAAGGCATCAAAGATGCTGCCGAGCTGGGTTTGGCTCATACCGATACCCGTGTCACGCACCTTGATGCGGTAGCTTGGTGTAGATTGAGACGCCGAATCAGCCAGCAGTGTGATCTCGATCTCACCATGGTCGGTAAATTTAATGGCATTGCTCAGCAGGTTCGTGAGCACCTGCACCACTTTCTGGGAATCGCCAAGTACCCATAAGTGGTCCAGTCCATTCAGTTCGGCACGCAGCTTAACGTCCGGGTCAGCAGAGCGGGATTGATAGATCACCATAACTTCCTCGATAACCGTCGCTGGACGACATGGACTGGCAGCACAGGAC
>ERZ802830.4730-NODE-4730-length-10739-cov-17.8092_pt1 | contig 10739 bp, 9 predicted proteins | sample MGYA00345654_ERZ802830 | MGnify/ENA primary metagenome ERZ802830 (study PRJEB30503, sample SAMEA104212375) | marine metagenome | biome: Westerlies Biome; feature: [SRF] surface water layer (ENVO:00010504) within the epipelagic zone...; material: water...
AAGAACAAAAAAGAAATTTAGCACGAGAATTAACTGAAGCTTTTGTTAATACTTGTGGAGGTAATAAAGAAGCAATTAAAATATTAATAACTGAAGTGGATAAAAATGATTGGGCATCTGGAGGTATAATTACCGCTGATAAAGAAAATTAATTATTATTTTTTCTATATTTTCTTTGTTATTATTAGAAAGTCTATTTTAATATTTTCTAATTATTAAGAAAATAATATGTAATATATTTTTATTTTTAACAATTTTTGAAAACAATAAGATTTATAGAATGTGGAGGAAGAATTATTTTGTCAGATTTGTACTTAAGTATGTTCTTTTTTATTTTTACTTTTCTATTGTTTTTATAATTATTTAAGTCTGTTTTATTTTCGCCATTAATAGTGAATGTTGTATTAATTTTATCGAGATAAGGTGATTTTATTTCAATATTTTTATTTTCTGATTTATTTACAATTGATAAGCAAATTTGATTTTTGTAAGATGTTGCTGATGCATCTATCATCTTGTTGTTTTTATAACTTGGTTGTTTACCTAGTTTTGGAGAAATAAATTGATTAGTTATTACGTTTGTTTTTAATATTGAGCCTTTATGATATTTAGTAAATAGTTCTAAAACTAATGTGGTTGGAGATTTCCAAACTTTCTTTTTATCAATTTGATAGTTGCCCATCACATTAATTAAATGATAAATACCAGTATTTCTAATTATATCACCTCTGTTAATACAGGCATGAAGAAGTGAAGCTCCGTAAATTGCATCAGCAATGTTATAATTTTCTATAAAATAAGGAGTATGCGCTTCCACATATGTATTCCATTCATCAAAAGCTATTTTTATATTTTTTTTGGAGTATTTTTTTATTTCCCTAATTGTCCTATCTAGCATTAATCTAACTTCAGTTGATGCTGCAACAGTTGGTAAATAACGTGTTTTATAGTTTGGTGGATTTTTATCTTTTTCAGTTCTTATTGAATAATAGTGTATACTTAATTCATCTATTTTTTCTTTTATATTTTTTAAAACTTGTTCATTCCAATGACCAAAATGATCTGAGCATGCTCCAACAGCAATAAATCGAAGTTTATTATTTGTTTTTTTTAAAGCTTTGACAAATTTATCATATTTTCTTGCGTAAGTAACTGGGTCTGTATGACCAATTTGCCATCCACCAAACATTTCATTCCCGATAAATATTGTTTCAAGTTTGTAAGGATTTTTTCTTCCATTTTTAATTCTTAATTTTCCATACCGTGTCTTTGACGTACCAGTAATGTATTCTATCCAGTTTTGCGCATCTTTTATTGAGCCATCACCAGTATTAATTGTTATCATAGGTTCGCTTCCTATATATTCACACCATTTCATAAATTCATCAGTACCAACATCATTATTTTCCCATAGGTACCAAGCATGATCATAGTAGGGCAATCTAAGATCTTTATTACCAATACCATTTAGCCAATTATATCCAGATAAAAAATTCCCTCCTGGCCATCTTATATAACTGGGAGTCCATTCTTTAATCATTTCAGTTATATCTTTTCTAAACCCATGAATTGTATCTTGAGGCATTAAAGAACAATTTGCTATATAAATATTACCTGATTTAATTGAGATACAAATTCTTTTATTGGAATTATTTTTTTTAAATTTAATTTTTTTTGTAAATTTTTGCCATTTTTTTTTTGAAAAAAAAGAAAATTTTACTTCACCAATTTCAATAAATATTTTTTGATTTTCACCTTTAGTTACTATTGAGAAATTAAATTCATCTTTAGGATCTGTTAAAAAAATTTTTTGTTGAACTCCTCTATTTAGAGTACTCTTTTCTCTAATTGTAATTTGTTGAGATTGCTTTCCACTTCCATATCTGCTAACTACTTCTTCACCTTTCGTTATATATTCTGAATTTGAATGAGCATACATTACATGTTTGGCAGATGCATTAAACCCAGTCCATGGTTGAATTATACCAAAATCTAAATGATCATGTTCTAAACCATTATTCCAAACTAATTTATCAGGTCCACAAAATTTTCTATTATTGATCACCTCTGCCCATATTCCATTACGATAAATTGCATCACCTATATGTTCAAGATTAGTTCCAAACATATGTTTTGATAAATTTGCAATCTTATTATTTTTAGAAAATGAAATTGAAGAATGTTTATCAGTCATTCATTCCCCAAATTTTATTTTTTGGTAAATGCACATAAATTTCATCATTTTCTTTTATGTTATTAATGCCAACTGACTGAAGAGAACATTCTAACTGAATATTATTAATTAAGATTTTATATCTGGTATGAGTTCCTGAAAATATTACTGATTTAATTGTGCCTTTAAAAGAATTATGGTCATACTTATTTTTATCAGAAATTTTAATATTCTCAGGCCTAATAGTTATAATATTTTCAATTTCTAATTCATCTATATTATTTCCATCGTAAACTAAATCACCTAATTCTGTTTCCAGCTGATTATTATTTTTTTTAGTTTTAATGAAATTAACACCACCAAAAAACTTAGCTGCCTCAGTATTTTTAGGTCTTTCATAATAATTTTTAGGAGAAGTATAATTTTGTAGTTCCCCATCAAATATTAACGCAATTTTATCTGCTAATAAAACTGCTTCCTCTTGATCATGTGTAACAAAGATAGTTGTAACATTAAGTTTTTTTTGAATGGTGACTATAAGCTCTCTCATTTCATCTCTTAAATGAGCATCAAGATTACTTAATGGTTCATCTAGTAAAAGCAATCGTGGACTTGCAATTAATGCTCTCGCTAATGCTACTCTTTGTTGCTGTCCACCCGATAATTGTTTTGGTTTTCTTAATCCAATATCTGGTAACTTAACTAAGTCTAACATTTCTCTTACTTTTGTATCAATTATACTCTGTTCAACACCTTTCATCTTCAGCGCAAATCCTACATTCTCATTTACATTCATATATGGAAATAAAAGATAATTTTGAAAAACCATTACCACACCTCTTTTTTCTGTGGGTGTAGTTAAAAGTGTTTGGTTATCTAATTTTATATCACCGTTATCAGGATCAAACAGGCCTGTAATCATTTTTAAAATAGTAGTTTTACCACATCCTGAAGGTCCTAAAAAAGCAACAAGTTCACCGCTATGTATGTCTAGATTAACATTATTTACTGCTGGTCTATCCATACCTTGAAAGTTTTTAACTAAATTAATAATTTTTAAATCACTCATATTTTCCTCATTTAAATTTTACCAAATCCACTTGTTGCTCCAGACTCTCCTGATACAAATTTAGAAGTAAAAAAAAGGATAAGAATAGCCGGAAAAATAAATATAATTGAAATTGCTGCTGTAAGAGCAGGATTACCAGAAGAGGCTGTAGAAAATACTAATAAAGGCAAAGTCATTATTTTACCCGCGCCTATTAAAAAAGTTAGTAAATATTGACTCCACGAAACAAGAAAAGCAAATAATGCAGCTACAACCATTCCGGGTGCTATTGCAGGAAGTGTAATTAAAAAAAATGTTTTTGTTTTATTTGCCCCAAGAGTTCTTGCTTGATGTTCAAAGTCTGGATTATAATTAGCAAATATTCCTGTCATTGTTAAGACTACATAAGGCATTATTGGAACTAAATGAACTAAACAAACCCCAAAAAAACTTCCAGAAAAACCTAAAGAAATAAAATTAATATTTAAACCTAGAACAAAGGCTATAGGTGGTAAAATTGTTGGTGATACCATAATAAATATAATTAATTTTTTAAAACGAAAATTTAATAAACCTAAAACTCTTGCTGCTGGTAATGCAATAATAATTGAAACAACTGTAACAATAAAACCAATAGTTAAACTATTAATTAAAGCTTTAATAACAGTAGGATTACTAGCCCATAGGTCTAAAAAGCTTTCAAAAGTTCTTTGTCCAGGTTTAGGTATTAATTTTAATCTTACCCATGCTTGTAAGCTTAATTCTTTAGGAATAATTTGAGGATAAAACCATCTGAAAGAAAATGCATTAATAAAAAAAGCTATAAGTGGTAAAATTAATATAAAAGCACCTAAATAAATTGCGTAAATGTTTATTTTTTTAAGATTGTTATTCATTAATCTTTTCTAATTTTTGCCTGAGTTAACCAAAAATATATTATTACTAAAATCATAACAATGAGAGCAATTATTATACTTAATGCCATACCTTCACTTCGAGCATTCAAATCAGGATTTAAAAAAAACTCAAAAGCCATCACTGGTAACATCTGAGGATAAATAACCCCTAAAAGGGCAGGAACTTCATATGCTCCAAAACTAAAAGCAAATACAATAATTGAAGCAGAAAAAAGATTTGGCATAACTAATGGAAGAATTACATAACGGAATCTTTGCCACTTATTAGCACCTAAACTTTGCGCTAACTCCTCAAAGTTTTCCCCAAGTGATTGAAGTACAGACATTAGAATAATAAAAAAGAAAGCAGCTTCTTTCCAAATATATGCAAGAATAATTCCAAAGCCATATTTATCTCTTACTAAGACAGGAAATTCTCCAGGACTATTAATGAAACCTAGTTGAGAAGCAAATCGTGCAAGTAAACCACTTTGTGAAAAAACAAAAATCATTCCTACCGCAACAACTAAGTGTGGCATTGGAAGATTTAAAGAATAAATAAAGTTACATATTGTTTTCGCAAAAAAAGTTTTCCTTATTGCAAGTGCAGCAAACAATGCAAAAACCGCCGCTAAAAAAGTACTAGCAAAACTAACCCAAAGATTAAGTCCTAATCCTGTCCAAAATAGCCTCGCATACCTCTCAGAAAACATAACATTATAATACGCAGAAAAATTAATATCGTATTTTCCAATAGCTGGTTGGTATCCTAGACTTTGTAAAAGTCCGTAAAAAATACCACCAAAAAAAAGAGTGATTATTATTAAAAGAGGCGGGGTTAAAGATAGTATAATTTTTAATCTTTCCCCGCCCATAATTTTAGTTACTTAAGAAGAACGTTCGCTTCCCAATCAGCTTCAATTAAATCTTGATATTCTGCCGCTATGTCAGAAACAAGAGCTTTAGCTAAAATATTTTGATCTTCAGCAGCATCACCTAAATTATTTTGAGCGTCAGCAATTGCAGCTTTACCAGCAGCATCAGATACTTTTGCAGTACTGATACCCCATCCACAACAAAAACCATTAGCTGGTTGTACTTGTGCAGCTTGAAGTTCTGGCTCTAAGACTAAGTTAGCATAAACTAATGCAGCAGCTTTGTTTGGTGCATTGTATGGAATTGCCCAATAGTTAAAATCACCAATCATATTTTCATAAAAAGCAAAAGCTCTTGAAGTAGGTGGTGTAGTTCCAGCAGTATTAGTTGGGCCTGCTCCACGAGGTGATTGAGTAAAGTCTAAATCCACTTCACCATTTGCAAAAAGACTATGCATTTCAGCGTTATCTTTTGGATAAGTATCACCACTTCTCCAAAGGTCTTTTTCCCATGAATTTAATAGTTCCCATACTTTAGGTGCCCATTGATCATATAAAGCTTGATTAAAAGGACCTACCCATTGTTCTTGGCCTCCACTTAATTCAAAGAATATTTGTTTAACAAAACGAGTACCAACAAAACCACCTTTACCAGGTCTGATGTATGTGAATCTTCCAGGATTTTCTGCAATCCAGTCACTTAGTTCTGCATAACTTCTTGGCATATCATCATAGTTATTTCTAGCTGAGTCATACATGAAATGGAATTGTGCACTAGACCATGGACTTTCCATACCATCTACTGGTCTTCCAAAATCTAAATTTACAGCTGGATTATCCCATGCAACAAATTCACTATTTGGCAGTCCCGCAGCAAAAGGTCCGTATAACAATTGAGCTTGTTTAAGAGTCCAAAAGTTTTCTCCATTAATCCAAATTAAATCGATGTTACCACCATCGCCAGTAACACCTGCTTCTTTTTCACTTAAAACTTGGTTAACAGCATCAACAGTGCCTTTTAATGGGACTCTATTAAGAGTAATATTGTACTTTTCTTTTAATGGTACGCCATAAAAATCATCAACAAAACCATTAATTGCATCTGAACCACCCCACATATAAACATTTACTTGACCACCATCAGCAGCTTTTAAAACATCATCCCAAGATCCAAATCCTGGAGCAGTTTCAGCACTTACTAATTTAGAAAAAAATAAACTGATTATCGCAAGAGTAATAAATTTAATTTTCATTTTCATTTTTCCTCCATTTTAATTTATCAAATAACAAAATTATTTGATTCGTTATCCTTTGGAGAAATATAATCTACCAAAGGAATCTCGTCTATAAGCTTTAGATCATTCCAAGCTGCAAATTCTAATAACTCTTTACTATGATTGCCTTGACCAACAGCATAATGATGCTCATGACCGATCATATTTAATGTATTTATAAGGTTTTCTGCTGAAATATTTAATCTATTTAACTTTGTTTCTTTAAACCAACCTCTTGTCCCATCATATCCTTTGTTTGTATGATTGAAAATTTCAGAATTTAAAATTAATAATCTACCTGCATTATTTCCCAAATAAGCTGTTGTTGAAGATTGTGCTTTAAACACTTGATCACCAGCTACACCATATTTTTTTTCAGTTTTACGCCCAAGTGTACTGTGATCTACCCATTTTATTCCATCTTCATTAGCAAAATGTCTTGGAGAAACTCCACAATGCCACATTAGTACAGCATCAGCTTCCCTATCAAAAGTTGCTAAATCAAGAAGAGTAGAAGATTTCTCAGTATTTGATATGTAATTTAATAAAAGCATACTTATTGCACCTTGCACATCGCCCTCACAAGATACTGCTATACCGTCTTCACTCCCCATCCATCCATAAGCCATACATGGAGCTATACCATACAGTTCTTGAAATTGAGACCAGCATTGAACAGCTAGTGAGTCCCAATTATTTTCTTCTCGCATTTGTTTCAATGCAAAATATACCCTTGTTACTTTATTAAAAGAGTCATCATCTGATACGGTAATATCTGTGGCAGCATTTTTAATTTTTTTTATTTCTTCATCAATTATAGATTGTTTAAAATTTTTTGCTTTATCTACTAATTCTAGAATTGTTGCTTCATCAATGATTGTGCCAATATTTTGTTTTATTTTATCATTATCAACTATCATATTGTCAAATCCTGGAGAAATTCCACCGATCAAACCTATTCTAGATTGTTTTAGTTTTTTTTGAGCAATTAAAGATTTAACAGTAATTAAAAATTTATTTTTGAATTCATCAGTATCGGCATAATTGTAAAACCATTTTGTTTTAATTTTTCTCTTAGACAGTGTTTTTTTAATTATTCCTAAATAGTGACTTGTAGAAACTAGTGAGTGTAATTTTACTCCACCTTCTTTTTCAATATCAGGTACTGCCCAAACACCAATTTTTGATGAAATATTACAAAGTGGATATAATTGCTCACCTGAACTACATGAACTTGTTTGAATTAATAAAAAATCAACTTTATTTTTTAATAAATTTTCAGCTTCTACTGAATCATCTTTAGAAAAAATAGTTTTATGAAATGATATTAATTCAACATCAAAATTTTCTAATATTTTTTTTAGATGAACTTCTGAATTTTTTCTTACTTCTTGTTCTTCAGCATAATACGGACTAATTGCCGTACCAACAAAACCAATTTTTAAAATTTCTTTCATTTTTATTTTATTACTAAATGTTATAATGTTTATAATGTCAATTATTTTATATTGACTTTAAATAAATACATGTGTTCATAGTTTTTTATATTTAAAAATAAATAAATTACTAAATGTTATAACAATTGATTATGAAAATTGAAAAAGAAAAAATAAATTGGATATATAAAAAATTATTTACTATTCGGTATTTTGAAGAAAGAATAAAAAAAATTGCAAAAGAAAAAACTGTTCCTGGTTATCTTCATACGTGTATCGGATCTGAAGCTATATGCGTTGGTGTTATGGCAGCATTAGAAAAGGATGATTGGATTTCTAGTACATATAGAAATCACGGTCATGCTATTGCAAAAGATTGTAACTTGAATGAAATTACATCAGAAATATATGGCCGATCTTCAGGTATTTGTAAGGGTAGAGGCGGAAGCATGCACATAAGTGATTTTGATAGAGGAATGCTTGGTTCATTTGGTATAGTTGCTGCAGGTCCACCCGTTGTTTTAGGTGCTGCTCTTCAAGAAAAAATAAATAAAGGTAAAAAGATGTCTGCTTCTTTTTTTGGTGATGGAGCTATACACAATGGAGCTTTTCATGAAGCTGCAGGTTTAGCTCAATTATGGAAAATTCCAATGTTATTTATCTGTGAAAATAATGGTTATGCTGAAGCAACAGCTACTGATTGGCATTTAAATACAAAAGAATTATCAGATATAACAAAAGCATATAACATGAAAGCTTATCAAGGTGATGGTAATGATGTTTTTGAAGTTTATAAAATAACTAAAAATGCAATATTAGAATCCAAGAAAAATGAAATCCCAATTTTTTTAGAATTTAAAAACTATAGATTTTCTGGACAATACGAAGGTGATACTCAGTTATATCAACCTAAAGAAGAGTTAGAAAATGCTAAAAAAAATGATCCAATTAAAATAGCAAAAGAAAATGCTACTAATTATGAATTAGATATTTCAGAAATTGCAAAAATTCAGAATGAAGCATTAGCTGAGGTAAACAATGCGTTCACATATGCAGATACTCAACCTTGGCCTAAGCCAGAGGATGCACTTGAAGAGGTTTATGTCAATTATCCTCCAGAGTATAATTAAATGACAATTAAAACTGTAAAAGAAGCAATTAATGATGCTTTAGTTCAATCTTTCGAGGAAGATAAAAATGTAATTTTAATGGGGGAAGATATTGCTGGCGGTAAAGGTAGAGAGCAATATCAAGGAACCCAAGATGCTTGGGGAGGCCCCTTTGGTGTTACCCAAGGATTGTTTACAAAATTTGGTGGTGAAAGAGTTAGAGATACAACAATTGCCGAAGCAGGATTTTTTGGAGCTGCAGTTGGAGCAGCTATGACAGGTTTAAGGCCTATTGTAGAATTAATGTATGTCGATTTTGCAGGTGTGTGTTTTGATCAGATGATGAATCAAGCTGCCAAGGTGAGATATATGTTTGGAGGTAAACAAAAAGTTCCAATGGTTGTAAGGACAGTTGTTGGAGCAGGTTTTCGAGCTGGTAGCGAGCATTCACAAACATTATATAGTTTGTATGCTCATATTCCTGGTTTAAAAGTTGTTGCACCATATGATGCTTATGATGCCAAAGGACTTTTATTATCATCAATTCAAGATGATGATCCTGTAATTTTTATGGAACATAAAAGACTATACATGACAACTTGTGAAGTTCCCGATGATTTAAAGCCAATTCCTCTTGGTAAAGGAAGAGTGAGGAAGAGTGGTACTGATGTAAGTATAATTGCTGTTCAAAGAATGAATCTTTTTGCTGAGGATGCTGCCAAAACTCTTGAAAGTGAAGGTATTAGTTGTGAAATAATAGATCCACGAACTTACTCTCCTTTGGATGAAGAGTTAATATTTGAGTCAGTTAAAAAAACAGGAAAAGTAATTGTTATAGATGAGTCAAATCCCAAGTGCTCATTAGCATCTGAAATAAGCTCGTTAATTTCTGAAAAATGTTTCCCTTATTTAAAAGCAGGCGTAAAAAAAATTACTGCACCACATACACCTGTTCCTTTTAGTCCTCCAATGGAAGATTTTTATATACCATCATCTAAGAAAATTATTGAAGCAGTAAGAGAATTAATAAATGCTTAACCAGTCAATTCCTAAATATCAAAATGTTTATTCAGAAATTAAAAATTTTATATCTACAAATAAGTGGCCTATTGGTGAAATTATACCCTCTGAACATGAGTTGGTTGATTTTTTCAAAGTAAGTAGAATTACAATTAGGTCTGCATTAAATTTGTTAGAAAATGATGGGCTGATAGTTAGAAAGCGAGGGAAAGGAACTTTAGTTAAAAGTTCATTTAATGAAAATGATGGATGTTTTGAGTCTTTAACTGAAAAAATAATTGCTAATGGTGATACTCCTTCTTCAAGTATTTTAGAATTTAAAAAAATAATTAATCAAAAAAATACAAAGCATTTTCCTCCAGGTATTCAGCTTTATTTTGTAAAAAGATTAAGAAAAGTTAATGGTAAACCTTATTTAGTTAGTAATGCTTTTCTTAATTATAAGTTATGCTTTGGTTTAAATAAAAATTATTTTACAGAAGAAGGATCAAGCCAATCTATAATTTATATTTTAAAAAATAATTTTGGAATTAATTTTGCAGAAAATTCTCAATATATTTGTGCTAAAGAATTATCTTTAAATGATTCAGATGCACTTAATAAATCTCCAGGGATACCTTGTTTATCTCAAGAGTGTTTGCTTTACAATAATGAAAATCAACTTGTTTTAGTTGATCAAAACATAACTTTTAATACTTTAATGTTTAATTCAAAATCTTAAATTATGACTATATCAAAACATATTCTTGATAAATTTCCTAAATTATCAAATGATAAATTACTTAATAATCTTTCTCTACCTAGTGGTAGGAATAAAATGATATTAGATACAGACACTGCAAATGAAATAGACGATCAATTTGCATTAGCTTGGACATTATTATCTAATGATAAAATTGATCTCTTAG
>ERZ802830.4732-NODE-4732-length-10737-cov-13.933_pt1 | contig 10737 bp, 9 predicted proteins | sample MGYA00345654_ERZ802830 | MGnify/ENA primary metagenome ERZ802830 (study PRJEB30503, sample SAMEA104212375) | marine metagenome | biome: Westerlies Biome; feature: [SRF] surface water layer (ENVO:00010504) within the epipelagic zone...; material: water...
AAATGTATAGTTACATATCATGAGTAAAAATAAAAACAATAAACCAGTTTGGAGCAGCAGAATAAACCAAAAAGATATATCTGCGTTTCAAAAAGTAGGCTCATCTTTAAATATTGATAAACGGCTTTTTAGAGAGGATATATCAGCATCTATTGTTCATGTAGAAATGCTAGAAAAGCAGAAAATAATAAGTTTATCTGTAAAAAATAAAATTGTTTGGGGACTTAAGAGAATTCTAAATGAGATTATAAAAAAAAAGTTTACCTTTGATGAAAGGAATGAAGATATTCATATGAGTATTGAAAAAAGACTTTTTGAAATTTTAGGCGATGATGCAGGTTTTATTCATACAGCAAGATCTAGAAATGACCAAGTTTTAACAGATTTAAAAATTTGGTTAAAAAAATCTACAAATGAAATTATCGAAGAATTAGATAAGACTATGAAAATATTTTTAAAGTCTGCTGAGAAAAATATTGATACTATAATGCCAGGCTTTACTCATCTAAAAAATGCTCAGCCAATATCCTTTGCGCACTATTTAAATGCATATATCGAAATGTTTTTAAGAGATAGAAAAAGATTTAAAAATAGCTTAGAAAATCTTAATGAAAATCCTTTAGGTGTTGCAGCATTTTCTGGTACTTCATTCAATATTGATAGACTTTACACAACAAAAAAACTTAATTTTGAAAAGCCTACGCGAAATTCTATAGATACAGTTTCAGATAGAGATTTTGTTTGTGATTTTCTTTATTCAGTTTCTATTTGTTCAATTCATATATCAAGATTTTCTGAAGAATTTATAATTTGGAACTCTGACATTTTTAATTTAATTAATTTAAATGATAAAATAGTTACTGGATCATCTATAATGCCTCAAAAGAAAAATCCTGATCCACTTGAGTATTTAAGAGGTAAGTCAGGCATTACAATGGGAAACTTAATTTCCATGATGACAATATTAAAGGGTTTGCCACTTTCTTATTTTAAAGACTTACAGGATGATAAAGAATTAATTTTTAGTTCCTTTGATCATATTAAAAATTGTTTACGAGTTTTAAGAGAAGTATTAAGTAATTTCACTCCAAATAAAAAAAGGATGTTAAAATTAACTAAAGTTGGTCATATAACTGCAACAGACCTTGCAGATTTTATTGTTAAAGATTTAAATTATCCTTTTAGAAAAGCATACTCTATTACTTCTAAAATAGTAAATATGGCTGAAAAAAAAGGTAAAGTGATTAACGAATTATCTTTAGAAGAAATAAGGTCTATCGACAAAAAAATAAATGAGGATGTTTTAAAAGTAATAGATACTAGAAATTCAGTAATCTCAAAAAAATCTTATGGCGGAACATCTTTTGAGAATATAAAGAAAGTGATAAAGAAATATAAAAAAGAAATAAATGATTAAAAAAATATTAATATTACTATTCTGTACTATAATTTTTTATTCTTGTGGTAAAAAATCAGACCCAGAGTATAAAGAGTCAAATATAGTAATTTTTAAATCAATAATATCGTGATGAAATATAGAAATAATAATCTTTACGTTGAAAATATTAATATTCGATCTTTATCAAATAAGATTAGTACACCTTTTTATTGTTATTCTTTTGATAGACTTAAAAATAATATTAATGAGTTTAAGAAAAACTTTAGTAAAATTAACCCATTAATTTGTTTTTCTGTAAAATCTAATAATAATTTAAATATTTTAAAGATTATTAAAAATTTTGGGCTTGGTGCTGATGTTGTATCTAAAGGCGAGCTTTTAAGAGCTCTTAAAGCAGGTATTAAACCACAGAAAATTGTTTTTTCTGGAGTAGGAAAAACTCCAGATGAAATAAGTTTTGCTATACAAAAAAAAATTTTATTAATTAATGCAGAATCTGAAAATGAATTAAAAACAATTCAAAAAATTGCTTATAAAAAAAAGAAAAAAATTGATGTTGGCTTACGACTTAATCCAAATATTGATGCAAAAACTTTAAGAAAAATCTCTACTGGAAGAAATGAAGATAAATTTGGTATTTCTGATAAGAGCTTTATAAAACTTTTAAAAAAATTTCACAATTCTAAAAATATTAATATTAAATGTTTGAGTGTGCATATAGGCAGCCAAATTTTAGATTATCGACCATACTCAAAAATGGTTAGTGTTATTGACAATATAATTAAAAAAACAAAATATAAATTTGATTATATTGATTTAGGTGGTGGAATGGGTATCGATTATCATGGTAATTCAAAAAAACTGGATTATAAAAAATACAGCCTAATTATTAAAAATTTTTTAAAAAAACATAAAGTAAAAATAATATTTGAGCCTGGTAGATCAATTATTGGAAATACAGGATCTTTAATTTCAAAAGTTATTTATGTCAAATCATCGTCAAAAAAAAATTTTGTCATATTAGATTCAGCAATGAATGATTTCATGAGACCTGCTTTATATGGTTCTTATCATAGAATTATTCCAGCTATCAAAAACAATACGGTAATTAAAAAAATACATGATTTTGTTGGACCTATATGCGAGACAACAGATAGTTTTTTAAGCTTAAAAAAATACCAAAAAGTTAATGAAAATGATGTCTTGGCAATTTGTGATACGGGTGCTTATGGCATTGTACTTGCTTCTAATTATAATTTAAGAACAAAACCTGCGGAGATAATGATTAATAAATCAAATTTTAAGGTTATTTCAAAAAGAGAAAATATTAATAAAATTGCTTAAACTCATAAATAATGATTAGAAATTTTCTTTTCTCGATTTTTTTCTATATTGGAATTATTTTTATTTGTATAATTTATTTACCCGCATTAGTCTTACCTTATAAAGTAACACTCACTGGAGGAAGATTAATGGGTTACTGGGCAAAATTTTGTCTTACTTTTTTTTTATCAACAAAAATCGTTGTCAAAGGTAGAGAAAATATTTTGGATAATGAAAAATTTTTTATAGCATGCTCTCATCAATCTATGTTTGAGACATTTTATTTACAAATCATATTTAATTCCCCTGTTTTTATTTTAAAAAAAGAATTACTTAATATTCCAATATTTGGTTGGTATCTAAAAAAGATTAAATCTATTTCAATTGATAGAAATAAAATAAGTAAAGAAAATTTAAATTTTTATGAAAAAATAAAATTATCTTATAAAAATTCAAACCGTCCCATCATCATATTTCCTCAGGCTACAAGACTTAAACCTGATGACAGAAGTGACTTTAAGAAAGGAGCCTCAAGAATTTACGAAATATTAAAGTTAAAATGTCAGCCTGTAGCTATCAACTCTGGAATAGTGTGGCCAAAATCTGGGCCTTTAGTTCCAAATAAAACTCTTACAATATCAATTTTAAAACCAATAAACTCTGACTTGAATTCTAAAGAATTTCTAATTTCCCTTCAAAGAAATATCTATAAAGAACTAGATGATCTTAATTAACCCTTCATAGGCATTACAACATAAATACTATCAAAATCAGAGGGATCTTTTATCAAAGCAGGCGAACCTGAGTCGTTCAGAAAAATTTCTATTTTCTCACCATCAAGTTGAGAGGCTATATCTATTAAGTATCTTGAATTAAAACTTATATCTAAGTCGTGATCAAACTTAACATTAAGAGTCTCTTTACCATCTCCACTACTTGCATTATTTACTGACAAATTTAATTTGTCTTTTTCAAGTTTAAATTTTACACCATCTTTTTTATCTAAAGAAACTGATGCAACTCTATCAACAGAACTTAAAAATAATTGCAAATCTACGTCTAATTTTTTTTTATTATTTTTCGGAACTACCTGAATATAATTTGGGAATTTTCCGTCAATTAATTTTGAGATCAAAATACTATTATCTAATTCAATTTTAATTTTTGACTTTTGAGAACAGATTTTTATATTACCATCATAATTTTCCAATAAAGCACAAATTTGAAAAATTGTTTTTTTAGGCATAATCATAGGTTCAAAATTTATTTTATCTTTAAGTAATACTTTTGATATAGACATTCTATGGCTATCTGTTGCTGCTGCAGTTAAATAAGATTTTTCTTCTATATGATTTTGATGAATATAAATTCCACTCAAATAATGTCTTGTTTCATCATTCGAAATTGAAAATTTACATTTATTTAATAGCTTTAAAAATTGTTTAGCATTTATAGTAAACTCATTTTCATTAAAATTTTCATCCGTTAATGGAAATTCAGTTGCACTCATGCAGTTCAGGTTAAAAACTGACTTTTCAGACTCAATCTGAATTTTATTTTCTGAAGTAAGGTTGAAATTAATTTTTTTTCCAGATGAAAATTTTCTTATGATATCATATAAGGTTGAAGAAGTCGTAGTAGTTTTACCTTCTTCAATCACTTCAACATTTTGAATTTCATTCACAAATATCAAGTCGAGATCTGTTGCCGTAATCTTTAGTTTTGAATCATGAGCCTCGATTAAGATGTTAGATAGTATTGGTAGAGTGCTTCTTTTTTCAATTACACCTTGGCAGTAACCTAAAGATTGCTGTAAATCCTTTTGATTAACACTAAATTTCATTTGAATTATTATATAATATTTGATTTTTTAGACTATCAATATTGGCACAAAGTTCTGTGTCATTTTTTTTTAAATTTTCAATCGTTTTAATTGAGTGAATTACAGTTGTATGATCTCTATTAGAAAATTCTCTACCTATTTCAGGTAATGATTTTGATGTTAATAATTTAGTTAAATATATTGCTGTTTGTCTAGGTCTAACCAGATATCTTGATCTTCTAGATGACAACATCTCATTTTTTGAAATCTTAAAAAATTTACAGACTAAAGATTGAATAGTATCAACTGTAACTTTATTTTCGGACATATTTAAAAGATCTTTTAAAACTATTTTTGTTTCTGACAAATTCGGCACTTTATTATAGATTCTTGAAAACGATACTATTCTATTTAATGCACCAACCAATTCTCTAATACTATTTTTTACCTCTAAACTTATAAATTTTTGTATTTCATCAGAAATACTAATTTGCCCTGAATAATACTTATTTAATTCGTCGGTTTTCAGTTTAATGATTTTATATCTAAGATCATAGTCTGGTTGTTGAATATCAATAACTAAACCTCCAGAAAATCTAGATTTAATTCTTTCCTGAATTTTATTAAGTTTATTAGGTGGTCTATCAGCAGAGATAATTATTTGTGATCCTTTGTCTAATAATGCATTAAACGTATGGAAAAATTCCTCTTGCATAGCTTCCTTGCCGTTCATAAACTGAATATCATCTATTAAGAATACATCCGCATTACGAAAATACTCCTTAAACTTTACCATATCATTAGATTTAATGCATTTTACAAACTGATACATAAATCTTTCAGCAGAAATAAACATTACTTTATTAGTTTCTTTAAGAGCCAGACCTATAGAATTTAATAAATGAGTCTTTCCCATGCCTACGCCTCCATAAATATATAAAGGATTATAATGAGAAGTATTTTCTGAAACTTTTTTTGACGCTTCAAATGCAAGTTTATTACTTGAACCAAGTATAAAATTTTCAAAATTTTTATTTGGATCTATTCTGTTATATTGAAAGAAAAAATCCTTGATAAAAGAAACATTATTATTTGAAGAACTAGAATTAATAATATTTTTATCGTTATCATTAATATCTTCTTTGTCATTATCAGCTATTGAAATTTCTATTCTATTAATCTCATTTTTATGAGATTTAACTATTTGTAAAATTTGGTCTAAATACCTTGATGTAATCCAATCTCTTAGAAATCTTGTTGAAACTGATAATAATATGTAATCATTAAATTCCCCTGAGAAATTAATTTTTCTTAACCAACTTTCAAATATATCCTTGCCAAATTTATTCTTCATTTCCAGCTGGATCTTTTCCCAATCTACTTTCTGAATTTCGTTTTTGTTTAATGTGTTTTTGTTTTTCATGAATTAATAATGTGAAATTCAATTAAGACCATTGAAAAATTTAATCAACAAATATTTTGCTTTTCATAAAAATAAATAAAATCTCAGAGTGTATTTTTTATTTTTAAATTAAATTAAAAATAGAATTTTTTTTTAAACCTTTAGGTGAAATAAATTTACAGCTAATTTTTATTTTGAAAAAATATTATAAAAAATTTGATAACTACATATAGTAAATTAAATTTTTAAAATCTTTTATTTAGTGCAAATCTTAAGTTGCAGAATAAATAACAATTTGGAGTTGATTAAAGAGAATTTATTTTTTTTGTCAGTCTTGACAGATTTCTTGTTGCGTTTCCCTTTTTGATTATACCGGTCTTAGCTATTTTCATTAATTCTGAATTTAGCTTTGGCAAATAAGATAGGGCATCCTTTTTATTTTTCTTTTCAATTAAAGTGTTCATTTTTTTAATTGCAGTTCTAAATCTACTTTTCCGAGATTTATTTATTAGAGTTTCTCTGGTATTTTTTCGAATTGTTTTGATCGCTGATTTTGTATTAGCCATTTCGTGAGGAGATATAGCTGCTGAATGATGTATGGTCAACAATTTAATTTCAGATTTTTTGACAAATATTGCAATAAAAACTTGATCTATTTGAAATTACTTTTTTTTTAACTATGCCCTCGCATCTTTTCTTAAGACATTTTTTACCCTCTCTATCGTAAACTTTAAAATGTTTTTGAAACGAACCTAATTCACCATAAGAACTTTTGAAATTTTGAATTGTAGATCCACCTTTACTTATTGCGTTTTTTAAAACTTTTTGAGAGAAAAAAATTAATTTTTTGAAGTCTTTTAAACTTAATTTTCCTGATTTTTTTAATGGATTAATTTTAGAGTAAAATAAAATTTCACTTGCATAAATATTACCTATTCCTGAAACAAATTTTTGATCTATTAAGTAATTTTTAATATTTTTAGATTTATTATTAAGTTTTTTTTTAAAGTATGGAATATTAAAAGCTTTATCAAATGGTTCTGGGCCATAATTTGAAAAGAACTTATCAAGTTTATTTTTATTTTCAATTAATCTTATAAAACCAAATCTACGTGGATCGTTATAGATTATCTTAAATTTATCAAAAAAAATATGAACATGATTATGTTTTTTGGGAAGATTTGGAGAATGATAGAAACTTAAATTAGTTAACAAATTTTTTTTTCTTTTATTAACAATATGTAATGTTCCAGACATTCCTAAATGAATAATACAATAATAATTATTATCTAGAAAAATTATTAGATACTTAGAAAATCTTGATATTTTTTTAATTCTTGAATTTTTTAGTATTCTTACGAAATTTTCTGCTATTTTAAATCTTAAATTCCCATTTTTTATTATAATTTTTTGAATTTTTTTAAATGTAATCTTTTTTGATAGCGATTGTTTGACTATTTCTACTTCTGGCAATTCTGGCATTTATTACTATATTAATATTTATAAAAAATAATAAATACAATGAAACAATTTTTACAAAATCAAAAAGATCTAGTCCAGAATGTTTTTAACGATGTATATGACAAATATGATCTTATGAATGATTTTATGTCATTTGGTGTTCATAGATTGTGGAAAAAAGATTTAATAATGATGATGTCCCCTTCAATAAATAAAAAACTTATAGATGTAGGTTGTGGGACTGGTGATATTGGTAAACTGTTTCTAGAAAATGTAAAATTTAAAGGTGAGGTATTTAATATTGATCCAAATAAAAAAATGCTTGAACAAGGTAAAAAAAGACTTAAAAGCTTTAAAAATATTTTTTGGAAGGTTGGAAGTGCCGAAAATTTAGGCTTTAATTCAAGTTACTTTGATTATTATACGATCAGTTTTGGTTTAAGAAATACAAAAGATATTGATAAATCATTAAAGGAAGCTTACAGAGTTTTAAAGCCTGGCGGACGTTTTTTATGTTTAGAATTCTCAAAAATTAACAATTCTAATCTAAATTTTTTATACAAAAATTACTCAAAATTAATTCCTCGAATTGGAAAAATTATAGTTGGCAAAAGTGAACCCTATGAATATCTCACCAAAAGTATCGATAAGTTTATAAACCAGGATGAGTTACAAGATATAATGGAAAGAAATGGTTTTGAAAGATGCAAGTATAGAAATTTAAGTGGTGGAATAGTTGCTATCCATTCTGGATGGAAAGTTTAATGATCAAAAAATTTTATATATTATTTAAAATTGCCAGAAAGCTTGCTTTATCTGATGCAATTAAAATTATCTCTAAAATACATAAGCCACCTCTTATAATTAAAATTTTGGTAAGTATTTTTTCAATTAAGCTATCTCAAGATGATTACAATCTTAAAAATCTAAGTGATGAAGAGAAACTTTGTAAGTCTATTGAGGGTATGGGAACAACTTTTATAAAACTTGGTCAATTTTTGGCAACAAGACCAGATATAATTAGTGAAAAACTTTCTAAACAATTAGAAAAATTGCAAGATAGGGTTCCTCCATTTTCGAGCATTGATGCTAAAAATATTCTTAAAGATGAGCTTGGAGATGACATGTACAAATTAATATTAAACTTAAGTGAGCCAATTGCTGCTGCATCAATTGCTCAGGTTCATAAGGCACAAATAAATGAAAATGGGACTATAAAAGATATAGCAATAAAAATATTGAGGCCAGATATTAAGAAAAAATTTAATGAAGAAATTGATGCTTTAATGCTACTTGCTTATATAATTCAAAGTATTTCATCAAAGACAAAAAGATTAAGACTGATGGAGGTAGTCTTTCTTTTGAAAGAAATAACAAATCATGAGATGGATTTAAGGTTTGAAGCAGCGGCTGCAAATGAATTTGCTGAAAATACAAAAAATGATGTTGGTTTTTATGTGCCAAAAATATATTGGAATTTTACTAGCGAGAAAGTTTTAACTTTAGATTGGATTGAAGGTTTTTCTATTCGAGAAAAAGATATTTTAATTGAAAAAGGTATTAATGTAAAAAATATTGCTACTGATATTATTCAACACTTTTTGAGACACGCAGTTAGAGATGGTTTTTTTCACGCAGATATGCATCAAGGTAACCTGCTAATAGATAGTAGTGGCCAAATAATAACTATTGATTTTGGAATAATGGGTCGTTTAGACAAACTTAATAGAAAATTCTTAGCTGAAATTTTATATGGTTTCATAATGAGGGACTATAAAAAAGTTGCAAATGTTCATATTGTTGCTGGTCTAGTGCCTAAAGATGTTAATGTTGATGAATTAGCTCAAGCTCTTAGATCTATAGGGGAGCCTATTTTTGGTCAATCAGTGAAAGATATTTCAGGTGGTAAGCTACTTAAACAACTTTTTGATATTACTGAGAAGTTTAATATGCAAACTCAACCTCAATTACTGCTACTTCAAAAAACAATGGTAGTAGTAGAAGGGGTGGCAAGAAAACTAAATCCAGATACTAATATCTGGGAAACTTCAAAACCGGTCTTAGAAAAATGGTTAAAAGAAACTAAAGATCCAATTTCAAATTTAACTGAAACCTTAAAAGATTCAACCGAGGTGTTGAAAAGATTGCCGGAATTACCACAAATAATGGATAAGGCAAATCAAGCACTTACTTTTCTTGCTAGCGGACAGATACCACAAAATTCCAACTCATATTCAGCTCTTAAAGACAAAGAAATGGAAATGAAATCATTTAGAAATCAAAGTATTATTGGATTATTATTGCTTGTATTTTTTGGTTACTTAGTATTTTAATTTCAAAATGAATTTTTTAGATAAAAAAAAAATACTATTAATAATATGTGGTGGGATAGCTGCTTATAAATCCTTAGAAATTATAAGATTATTAAAAAAAAAAGGAGCTTTTGTAAAAACTATTCTTACAAAAAATGCTAAAAAATTTGTAACGCCATTATCAGTAGTATCTCTTTCTCAAGAAAAAGTTTACTCAGATTTATTTGATTATAAAAATGAATCTGAAATGGATCATATTTCACTATCAAGATGGTCAGATTTATTGTTAATAGCGCCCGCAACCGCTAATACTATTTCAAAGTTAAGCTATGGACTTGCAGATGATCTAGCTGCAACGGTAACATTAGCTTCTAATAAACAGGTTTTTTTAGCTCCAGCAATGAATGTTCGAATGTGGGAACATCAATCAAATAAAGATAACATTAAAAAATTAAAATCATTTGGATATAAATTAATTGGACCTAATATAGGTGATATGGCTTGTGGAGAATACGGGGAAGGCAAAATGTCTGAACCCTCAGAAATCTTAAATTTGTTAGAAGATCATTTTAAAGGTTTAACAAATTTAAAAAAAAAGAGAGCTCTAGTTACAGCTGGTCCAACTCAAGAATTTTTAGATCCAGTCAGATATATCACGAATAGATCGAGTGGTAAGCAAGGTTATGAAATTGCAAACTCTTTAAATAAAAATGGGTTTGACACAACTCTTATATCGGGTCCATCCAGTCAAATTGCTGATGATGGTATTAATTTAATAAAGGTCAAAACTGCAGAGGATATGTTTAGAGAAACAATAAGTAATTTGCCAGTAGACGTAGCAGTATTTTCAGCAGCTGTTGGTGATTGGAAAATGAAAAAATATAGTAAAGATAAAATTAAAAAAATTGATAATATTGTAATTAATTTAGAAAAGAATATAGATATTCTGAATAATATTTCAAATCATAATTCCTTAAGACCAAAACTTGTGATTGGTTTTGCTGCTGAAACAGAGAAT
>ERZ802830.4735-NODE-4735-length-10735-cov-9.01976_pt1 | contig 10735 bp, 12 predicted proteins | sample MGYA00345654_ERZ802830 | MGnify/ENA primary metagenome ERZ802830 (study PRJEB30503, sample SAMEA104212375) | marine metagenome | biome: Westerlies Biome; feature: [SRF] surface water layer (ENVO:00010504) within the epipelagic zone...; material: water...
CGGTGAGGTTTCTCGTGGATACCGTGGAGTGAGAATGAGTGGAGTTGATAGCGATCTTGCTGATGCATTAGGAATGAAAAAACCATCTGGGGCCTTAATCAATGATGTTGAGGAGGGCGAGTCTGCAGATTTAGCAGGGCTGATCCCAGGTGATGTAATTATAGAATTTGATGACAAACAAATTAAATTTAGTACAGATCTACCTCATGTTGTTGGTCAAATTAAACCAAATACTGAAGCACTTGCAAAAGTTATAAGAGATGGAGAAGAGATAAGTCTGGAATTTATATTGGGACAACTTCCTGTAAATAGCGACACATTTATTCCTGCAAAAACACAAACTTCTTCAGATCCAATCGGGATAAAAGTAGCTGATTTAGATAGAGATAATCCTTCAATGGCAAATATGCCAGATGGTGTTATTGTTTCTAGAGTAAATCCTAATTCACCTGCTTCTGGAAAAGTAAACAGAGGTGATGTAATCACAATGATTCAATTTAAAGGTAAAAAATATGAGGTCTTCAATGTTAAATCCTTTAATGATGCTCTAGAAAACTTTTCTACAGGAGACAAAGTTGCCGTTCATCTCATTAGAAGTGGTAATAGATTTATTCGCTCAATCACTCTTAACTAGAACCTATCATAAGTTACTTATTTGCATGATTTGCTTGTAAAATAGCAGCAAATTATGAAGAACATTAGAAATTTCTCAGTTATAGCTCATATCGATCATGGTAAATCTACTTTATCTGATAGATTAATTGAATACTGTGGAGGCCTTTCCTCAAGAGAAATGGCAGATCAAATTCTCGATTCAATGGATATTGAAAGAGAAAGAGGGATAACTATTAAAGCTCAAGCCGTTTCTCTTACCTATAAAAAAGATGGAGAGAGCTATCTTTTAAACTTTATTGATACTCCTGGACATGTTGACTTTTCGTATGAAGTGTCTAGATCTTTATCAGCATGTGAAGGTGCTTTACTAGTGGTTGACGGATCCCAAGGCGTTGAAGCGCAAACACTTGCAAATTGTTATACAGCAGTTGAAGAGGGTTTAGAAGTATTGCCAGTGATTAACAAAATTGATTTACCTCAAGCTGAACCGGAAAGAGTTAAGTTAGAAATTGAGGAAATGGTAGGTATAAATGCAACTGAAGCACCTCTTGTAAGTGCAAAGACTGGTGAGGGCGTTGAAAATCTTTTAGATCAATTAGTTACTAATATTCCAAGTCCTGTAGGTGATCCAAATGCAAATCTTCAAGCTTTGATAGTAGACTCTTGGTTTGATTCATACTTAGGCATTGTTTCTTTGATTAGAATAAAGAATGGAACGCTCAAGGTAGGGCAAAAATTTGTAATACACTCCACTGGTCAAACTCATGTAGTAGATGATATTGGCATCTTTTCTCCAAAAAAGGTTTCCAAAGGACAATTAGCAGCTGGAGAGGTGGGATATTTAGTTGCAGGTATTAAAGATATAAAGGGAGCTCCAGTCGGAGATACTGTTATTGACTCAAATGATGAGGCAACAGAAGCATTAGCTGGCTTTAAAAAAGTTAATCCCAAAGTTTTTGCATCAATATTTACTTTAAATTCTGATGATTATGAAAAATTTAGAGACGCCTTATCTAAGCTTGTTTTAAATGATTCTTCTTTAATATATGAGCCTGAAGTTTCAGATGCACTGGGCTTTGGATTCAGATGTGGGTTTTTAGGAACTCTTCATATGGAAGTTGTGAGGGAGAGACTTGAAAGAGAGTACGATCTAGATCTAATTTCAACGGCACCTTCTGTAGAATATGAGGTCCTTAAAACGGATGGAACATTATTGAAATGTGATAATCCATCTCAACTACCATTACCTAATGAAATAGATGAAATAAGAGAACCAGTTGTAAATACAACAATTATTTCTCCAAATGAGTACATAGGAAACATTATTACTTTATGTGCATCTAAAAGAGGAATTCAAAAAGATATGAAATATTTTGGCAATCAAGTTTCAATAGTTTTTGAGATGCCATTGTCATCAGTGATTATAGATTTCTTTGATCAAATTAAGTCCTCAACAAAAGGTTTTGCATCTATAGAATATCAATTAATTGGGTTTCAAAAATCTGATTTAACAAAAATAGATGTCCTTATAAATAATAATAAGATTGATGCTTTATCTATGATTGTTCATAAATCTTTTTCAACATCCAAGGCCAGAGAAATTGCAAAAAATTTACAAAAATTAATTCCTAGACAGATGTTTGATGTTCCAATTCAAGTTGCACTTGGTGCTAAAATCATCTCTAGAGAGACAGTTAAAGCTTACAGAAAAAATGTGACGGCAAAATTGTATGGCGGTGATGTAACTAGAAAAATGAAATTACTAGAAAAACAGAAAAAAGGTAAGAAGAAAATGAAACAACTTGGCAAAGTTTCTATACCTCAAGATGCCTTTTTAAATTACTTCAATTCAGAGGAATAGAATGATTAGCGATCCCTTATTTATCATTGGAATCTTAGGAATGACATTATGTTTGATCACATGGATAAGATTCAATATCAATGATCAAGAGGCCGAACCTTTTGTTATCAAATACCTATCATCAATCAGCTTTATATCAGGCATAGCTTTGTTATTGAGTATTTTTTATAACTCGGGAGATCTTGGTATTGTTTTACTAGCATTTTCAATCATTGCTTTAATTGTAATGATTTGTGGTTATTATTTTAAAAATACTGAAATAATATCAACTTCAAGAGGGTATCTAATCCCAATTTTCGTGATATTTGTATTGAGAACTTTCCTATATGAGCCCTATCAGATTCCATCGGGTTCCATGGAGCCACAATTAAAAAAAGGAGATTTTCTATTAGTTAATAAATATGCTTATGGTATTAAGGTTAATAGAATTGGAATACCTAAAGTATTAAAAAAAGATCCACAGTATGGCGATCCTGTCGTAATAATTCCTCCTCACAATCCTGTTCCTTATATCAAGCGATTAATTGGTAAACCAGGAGATGTTGTAAGAATTATTAACAAACAAGTATATGTAAATGGCATTGCTCTGAAGAGATCTTTTATAGACACTGAGGAAATAATTCTTAAAAGAAGATTTAAATATAGCTCAGGAGAAATTATTACAAGAGAAATAGATGCTGTTGGCGACTTGTATTATGAGAAGCATGGCGAAGCAAACTATAAGATAAGAAATACCAGAAATGAAAATGAACAATATCCTCAAGAATGGACTATTCCTGAAGGACATTATTTCGTCATGGGAGATAATCGAGATAATTCCAACGATAGCACTAAAGATGTCGGTTTTGTCCCAAGAGAAAACTTTTTTGGCAGAGCGGATTACTTATGGATGACATGGGAATGCTGGACATGTCTACCCTCATTTAAGAAAGCAGGAAGAATTAATTAATGGAACTTAAAACCATTGAAAGCAGACTTGAATATGTTTTTAAAAACTCAGAATTATTAGAACTAGCTTTAGTTCATAAAAGCTCAAACAATACTTCAAATAATGAAAGGTTGGAATTTCTTGGAGATACAATCCTAAATTCAATCATTTCACAATATCTTTTTTTAAAATTCCCAAATGAAAAAGAAGGACTCCTTACAAGAATGCGATCACATCTAGTCAAAGGAGAAACGTTGACAAAGAAAGCTAACGAATTGGGCATTATTGAATTTATAAAACTCTCCAAAGGCACTGCAAATCTCTCAGAAAATAGAAAATTTTCTATACTAGAAGGATCAATAGAATCTATTATTGGAGCTGTGTTTCTTGATAGCAATTGGGATTCTGTCCAAGCCTTTATTTTAAATCTTTTTAAACAGGAATTATCTAATATAGGAGCAGATCAAGAATTTAGAGATTCAAAAACAGAATTACAAGAATTACTGCAATCAAAAGGACTTAAACCTCCAAAATATCTAACTACTGAATCAAAGCATGGTTTTAGTTGTCAGATAAATCTTGATGACAAAGAATTTGAAGCATCAGGAAGCTCTAAAAGACAGGCAGAAATTGTTGTAGCAAAAGAAGCTCTTAATCATCTTAAATCTAAAAATGCTTAAACAATATTGTGGGTATGTTTCAATCATTGGGAAGCCCAATGTAGGTAAATCTTCAATTATTAATACAATTTTAAAGAAAAAAATATCTATAACTTCAAGAAAGTCACAAACTACAAGAAATAATATTCTAGGAGTAAAAACTTCAAAAAATAAACAAATTATTTTTATAGATACTCCTGGTATGCATATTAAGTCCCAAAAAACTATGAATAAAATCTTAAATAAATCTGCACAAGGAATAATTGATGATTCAGATATTATTCTTTTTGTCCTTCAAAGATTGGCCTTAGATACAGAAGACAGATTAATTTTAGAAAAATTAAATGAAATAAAGCCAAAAATTATATGCGTTATTAATAAAATAGATGAGGTTGAAAATAAGAACAGATTATTACCTTTCATAGATATGCTCTCTGAAAAATATAAATTTGAAGAGATACATATGATTTCAGCAAAAAATGATGATGGTATTGATAATTTACTTTCAACTATCGAAGAGCAATTACCTGAAAACAACCATTTATACGACGAGAATTTTGATGTACAAGACAAAAATAACTCTTTTATGTTTTCAGAACTAATTAGAGAAAAGATAATAAGAAAACTTGGTGATGAGTTGCCTCATGATACTTTTGTTGAGATTGATTTAGTTAAGGATAGAAAAGATATTACAGAAATTCATGCAACAATATACGTAACTAGGAAATCCCAAAAACAAATTGTTATTGGATCTCAAGGTGAAGTTCTCAAACAAATTGGTAAACAAGCCCGTCTAGAAATTGAAAAATATCTCAATAGAAAAGTTTTCTTAAAGACATGGGTAAAAGTAAAGAAAAACTGGAACTCGGATTCTGGATTTATTCAAAGCCTAGGTGTTGGTGGGAATTATGAGTCAAAGTAATATTGACGATTGCTTTCTTCTTCATCAAAGATCTTATGGAGAAACGAGCCTAATCGCAGATGTATTCACAAAAAATAATGGCAAAATGTCCTTGATTGCAAAGGGAGCAAAAAAACCAAAGTCAAAATTCTTCGGTTATTTAGTCCCATTCCATAAATTGCACATAGCCTACTCAGGAAGATCAGAATTAAAAACTCTGACTAGTATAGATAGAAATCTTGCAGCATCTGGAAATACCATGACAAAAACTAGTTATAGCCTACTTTACATTAATGAACTTTTAATAAGGTTGCTTCCAAAAGATGCAAAACAAGAGGATCTATTTGAACTATATGAAACTTTCCTTGAAAAAGTATCATCCAATCTTGACCTTGAAATAACATTAAGGCATTTTGAGTTAGATCTATTAGACATGCTTGGATATGGATTTGATTACAATACAGATATTGATAATAATCAGGAGATAGATACCGATGCAACATATGTATTTGTTGCTGAAAAAGGCTTTAGGAAATTAGAAAATACAGATTTTTATGGAAGAGATATTATTAACATAAAAAATAGAGACTTAGATAAGGTACCAAAAAAATACCTTAAAGAGATAACTACAAAAGCAATCAGTTCCTGCTTGGATGGCAGAGACTTAACGAGCAGAAAAATTTTTAAAAAAATTAAAAAATGATATTTGGAATCGGTACAGACATATTAAAAGTTCAACGAATTAAAGCTATTGATTCTTTAGATAAATTTGCTAAAAAGATCCTTTCTGCCAATGAATTACAATTTCTTGAACAAATAAATGATATTAAAAAAGTTAACTACCTTGCTAAACAATTTGCAGGTAAAGAAGCTATCGCCAAAGCCATTGGAAAAGGTATTACAAAAGATACAAAGTTCAAAGAAATTGAAATATTAAGAGATAAAAATGGAAAGCCTGCTTTTAATCCAATTGGAGGCTTGAAAGCCTATATGGATAATTTGGGTATTGCAAAAACACATGTTAGTCTTTCAGACGAAGAAGACTATGCAATAGCGTTTGCTGTATTGGAAAAAAAATGAAGAACATAATTTTATTAGGGCCGCCAGGAGCTGGCAAAGGAACACAAGCTGATTTAATTTGTGAGCTTTGCAGCATACCTAAGATTAGCACAGGAGATATGCTCAGAGAGGCAGTTGCATCTGAGAGCGAGCTTGGAAAGAAGGTTTCAAATATTCTTGATACAGGAGGTCTTGTATCAGACGACATCATAGGATCTCTAATTAAAGAAAGGCTTACAAAACCAGACTGTAAAAATGGTTCATTATTTGATGGCGTTCCAAGAACGATTGGCCAAGCTGAACAATTAGCTGAAATGGGCATAAACTTTACCCACGTTATTGAGATTCATGTCGAAGATCAAACAATTGTAGATAGAATGTCTGGTCGAAGAGTTCATCCAAGTTCTGGGAGAAACTATCATGTAGATTTTAATCCACCTGAAAAAAAAGGTTTCGATAATGAGACAGGAGAGCCACTTATCCAAAGAGAAGATGACAAACCTGAGACAGTTTTAAAAAGATTGAATGTTTACCATGAACAAACAAAACCTCTTACAGATTTCTACACAATTCTCTCCGAGAAAGGGGTATTAAAATTCTTCAAAGTAAATGGTTCAAATTCTGTTAATGAGGTTTTTCAAGATATATCAGAACAAATCTAATCATGAAAGTCTTAGCTATAAAAACTTCAGGAGATCATACATCTATAAGTGTAATTTTAAATGAAGAAGTAAATTCATTCTCAATGAGTCATGAAAGAAAAGATAGACCAGATTGGAATTTTTTTTTAGCAAATATAGGCCATAAAAGGACATTTTCTCTTAAAGATATTGATTTATTTGCTTTTGCCAATTCTCAAGATTCCTATACTGCAACAAGAACGGTGGCTTCTTATTTAAAAGGTATAGCAGTAGCGTTAACCAAGCCATTAATGGCTATAGATGATGAAGATAACAAATCTTTTGAAGCAGACATGGTTGCAAAGATAGCAAAAGAAAATTTCTTAGCAGCAGATAAAAATTACAATCAGTTTGATCCTAATAATGCTAATCCCTCATATACACAAGAAACCACTTTTAAAAAATTAGATGAGTGACTTACTTTTAAGTTTTTTTCTTGGATTAGTTCAAGGGCTAACTGAATTTTTACCAATTTCAAGCTCAGCACATCTTCTTCTTCCGTCTCTAATTTTTGGATCAAATGATTTAGGCCTGCCATTTGATATAGCAGTGCATGCAGGAACCCTTGTAGCAGTAATATATTTTTTCAGAAAAGAATTAATATTGATGACTAAATCAATTTTTACTAACGATGATAGATTGATTGAACACAGAAAATTATCAACATACTTAATTATTGCAACTATTCCAGTAATTTTTGCAGGATTAATTTTTTCAAATATTATTCAACAGCGAATCTTCAGTATTTCAAGTATAGCTATATCTAATTTATTTTTTGCTGTAATTCTTCTATTCGCTTTTTTAACCAGAAAATCCAATAAAAATTTATTTCAACTTACTCTATATGGAGCCTTGTTTATAGGTATAGTTCAGTGTTTTGCTCTAATACCAGGGGCATCTCGTTCTGGTACTGCAATAACCGCAGCATTATTAATAGGCATGAACCTCAAAGACTCATCAAAATTTTCTTTTATGCTTGGCATTCCAACAATATTAGGAGCACTCGTTCTATTAATTATTGAAATTCAGACTTTAGATATAACTTATAACTCAATGAATTTATTTATTGGATTTTTTGTATCAATGATTTTTGCATTCTTTACTATTAAATTATTTTTAGATTTTGTAGAAAAAATTGGAATGATTCCATTTGTAACTTACAGGATATTTTTAGCAGCTCTTTTGTTTTTATTGATATAAATGCAAATTTATCTTGAGCAACGATATTTAGATAATAATATAAGAGACATTTCTAAAAAATCAGAGTTAGATATAATTTTTGAAGCTCCTACAAGTGGCTCATATTTCATTTATGATTCAAAAGGACTTTCATTTATTATCAATGCTGATAATCCAAAAAAACTTTTAAATGTAAACTTCTTAACCGGCAAGGTTGGATGGAGAATAAAGAGAGCAGAGCATGAAAGTAATTTAAAAAAAGCACTAGGTAAAACTAAAAAATCTTTACATATATTTGACGCAACAGCAGGACTGTTAGCTGACTCATTAATTTTCTTATCTCTTGGTCACCAAGTTGTAGCTGTAGAACAAAGCAAGATAATATATCTCCTAACAAATGATGCAATTCATAGAGCACAAGATACAATCCCATTCTTAAGAAATATAAAATTAATGAATGCTAATTCAATAGATGTTTTTACAAAATCAGATGAAGTTTTTGATGTAGTTTATTTGGATCCAATGTACCCGCTGATGAAAAAAAATATAAAAAAATCAGGTGAGCTTGATATAGTAAGATCAATATTAGAAATAGAAAGGATTCCAGCTGATAAGAATTCATTGATTGATAATTTTATTAAACTCGACTATAAAAAATTAATACTAAAAAGACCTTTAAAGTCTGAAAAACTTTATAGTAATATTAATTATCAAGTGAAAGGAAAAACCACGAGATTCGATATTTATTTATGATTAGTATTACCAGAGAATCAGTTAAGTGAATTTATCAGAAAGTGACATTTCAAGAATAATTGAAATGGCATGGGAGGATAGAACTCCTTTTGATGCGATAGAAGTTCAGTTTAATTTGTCTCATGATGATGTAGTAAATTTAATGAGAAAAAATCTCAAAAAGAAAAGCTTTAACTCATGGAGAGAAAGAGTAAGAGGAAGAAAAACTAAACATTCTGAATTAAGAAATTTTAAAGTTGGCAGACATCACTCATATGACCAAAACAAGCTTAAATGATGACAAGATAAGATTTATCAACCTACATAAATCTTTTTTTTCCGAACTTAAAAATACTTCTTGCGATGTCTTTGAGAACAAGGTTTCAATTTATGAAAATTCAAATCAAGATCTAGATCCTGCTTGTGTTGAATTAAAAATAACAGATGATTCGTACCAGATATATTTTTGGGATGGATATTCATTAGCAGACAAACACTCAACCGATAACTATGATGAGGCTTTATCTCAGTTCAAGAAATTTGCAAAAAGATTATCTAAAAATTTAAGAAGATTTAGTGAGTAAAATAATATCTTATTCAATTCTAAAAAGATTTAAATTTTCAAAGTATATCGTTGTACTTTTTATTATTTCTTCATGTGGAGGAGGAGATGGCACAAATACCACTCCACAGACAAATGATATTTCTTTAACAATAAATATTACAGGTTTGTTATCACCAAGTTACAGTTACAAAAAACAAGAAGTTGAAATATATTCAAATGTTTCAGAATGCACTTTTTCAATCTCTTTAAATAATAACTCAAATGATATTAATAATATTTCAACACTAGATAATAAAAAATTTTCGTTTAGAAACCCAATAATTTATGAAGGCACCGAAGATTTTAAATTAAAAGTATCTACTATTGTCTCCTCGTCTTGTCCTGAGAAGAATGAATTATTTGATTTAAAAATCGACAAATATCCACTTCAATATAGCCTCTTTCCAGATAACTCAGCTAAGCTTAAAACAGAATTTTTTCAAGTTAATGATATCGGTTTTGGTGGAATTATCATCAAAGATACTTTTTCGGCAACCATTTGTTATCCAACACCAAATGACTGTGAATCTTTTGAAAATGCACTATTTGGGCAAGATGCACATAATATTATTCAGGGAGATTTTAACGGTGATGGTTATGAAGATATTGCAGTGATGTGGGCCATATTTCCTCATACAATCGAACCTTCTCAAAAAGTAGATGCTCCAATAAATATTTATCTTAATAATGGTGAGGGTAGGTTTGAAGAGAATTTAGACATATATCAGTCTGGCTCTGCTCCTCGTCATCCCTTTGCTTATAGAGCGGTTGCAGCTGATTTCAATAATGATGGTATTGATGATATTTTTTCTAGCTCTATGGGAATTCAATATAGATCAGAAGATTATTCAGATAATTTTATTAACCCTCATCCTCATCTTCTCTTTCTATCAAATACAGAAGGAAAATTTGAAGATAAATCCAATCAAATTCAAGATAACAATAATGGTATGGGTCAATTATGTAATTTTGCACATGATGCAAGCGCTGGGGATCCAGACTCTGATGGTGATATTGATATTTTTGCATGCAATATTCTTAACATTAACGATGGTACGGGTAACTTTACTATGCATGAATACATTAATTTAGAATGGCAAAGACAAAATCATTATGGGAATCCAATGTCATCTTTGTTAGCTGACTTAAATAATGATTCCTATGACGATATTATATTTTGGAATTTTGATAATAGAAGCTCCTGGTCTAATGCTGATGAGGGATATATTCTTTTAAGCAATAATTCTAATGATATTGAAAATTGGGAAAGGTTATCTCTCCCCATAGGTCCTTTTGGTTTTGATAAAAATAAATATAATCATGCTGCATCTGGAGACTTAAATAATGATGGATATCTTGATGTTGTTGTTGCGATTACAAGAGATTTACCATATTACGAGGGAGCATATATACAAATATTAATTAACAATGGTTCTGGTGAGCTAGTTGATGAAACAGAATCGAGGTTTGCATTTCAACCTCGATCTGAGAGACATCATGGAGAAGGCAACCTATAT
>ERZ802830.4736-NODE-4736-length-10729-cov-4.80916_pt1 | contig 10729 bp, 14 predicted proteins | sample MGYA00345654_ERZ802830 | MGnify/ENA primary metagenome ERZ802830 (study PRJEB30503, sample SAMEA104212375) | marine metagenome | biome: Westerlies Biome; feature: [SRF] surface water layer (ENVO:00010504) within the epipelagic zone...; material: water...
CTTAACCTTGGGTACAGCCATCCTGTTGAAATGGAAATCCCAGCCGGTCTATCGGTGAAGGTTGAAAACAACACTAAAATCGAAATCACAGGTGCAGACAAACAGCTTTTAGGTCAGTTTGCCTCTGAAATCCGCGCTAAGCGTCCACCAGAGCCATTTAAGGGCAAAGGTGTGAAATATGCTGAAGAGCATATTGTACGCAAAGAAGGCAAGAAGAAGTAAGGATAGATAGTATGTTGAGCACACGGGAAATGTTTGAGAGGCGTCGTCAGCGTAATCGCACTAGCCTCAAGAAAAATGCCAATGGCCAGCCGCGTCTGTCCATTCATCGCACATCGCAGCACATCTATGCGCAAATCATTGATGATGCAAAAGGCGAAACACTGGTTGCTGCCTCTACTCTGGATGCCGATTTCAAAAAGGCAGGCAAGACAGGTGCAGATGTTTCAGCGGCTACAGCCATCGGTAAGGCTGTTGGTGAGCTTGCCCTGAAAAAAGGGTTGAAATTAGTCGTCTTTGATAGAGGCGGTTTTAGATATCATGGCCGGGTGAAGGCGCTTGCAGATGCAGCGCGTGAAGCTGGTCTTGAGTTTTAAAGGAGCATAGGAATGGCACGCAATAACGATAGAGCGGATCAGGCCTCTCTCAGAGATGAACCAGAGCTGATTGAAAAGCTTGTTGGTATTAACCGGGTGGCCAAGGTTGTTAAAGGTGGTCGCCGGTTCGGTTTTGCCGCACTCGTAGTGGTTGGGGATGGTAAAGGCCGCGTTGGTTTCGGTACAGGCAAAGCAAAAGAAGTTCCAGAAGCTATCCGTAAAGCGACCGACAATGCCAAGCGTGATATGGTGCGTATCCCCCTTCGTGATGGACGCACATTGCATCACGATATCCTAGGGCGTTATGGCGCTGGCCGTGTCCAGCTTCGTTCCGCACCTGCGGGTACGGGTATCATTGCTGGTGGGCCGATGCGTGCTGTTTTCGAAGCCCTCGGCATTCAAGATATTGTGGGTAAATCTATCGGCACTTCTAACCCGCATAATATGATTAAAGCGACTTTTGTTGCGTTGAAGAAGATTCAGGCACCACGTTCTGTTGCGTCAAAGCGGGGCCGTAAAGTTGCCGAAATTCTGGGTAAGACATCAGAGCAGGCTGCTGCTTCTTAAAGACGTATAAAGGGTGACCGAAATGGCCAAGAATACAGTAACCGTCGTACAGACACGCAGCGCCATAGGGCGTGAGGGCTCTCAGCGTAAAACCTTAATCGGTTTAGGGCTGAATAAGATAGGCCGTGTGCGTGAGCTAGAAGATACACCAGCTGTTCGCGGTATGATTAATAAGGTAAAACATCTGGTGAAAGTTGAAGGCGAAGCCTAGAGCTTTGTATCTAAAAACGCGCCGATATCAGGATTGTTAGGGCAGGAGCCTTTTGAAGATGAAACTGAACGAAATTAGAGAAAATGATGGGGCAACCCGTAATCGCAAGCGTGTAGGCCGGGGTATTGGCTCAGGCCGCGGCAAAACCTCTGGTGCAGGTCATAAAGGCCAGAAGGCACGTTCAGGTGTAGCGATCAAGGGGTTTGAAGGCGGTCAAATGCCTATTCACAGACGTCTGCCTAAGCGTGGCTTTACCAACATTTTCCGCAAAAATTATGTGGAAGTAAATCTAGGTCGTATCCAGAGCGCAGTCGATGCAGGCAAGCTTGATAGCAAGAAGCCTGTTGATGCAGCTATGCTGGTTGAGGCTGGGGTTATTTCCAAGGCGCGTGACGGCGTTCGCATCCTTGGCAAGGGTGAGTTGAAAGCAAAAGTTGAGCTTCATGCTGCTGGTGCTTCAAAGTCAGCTGTTGAAGCGGTTGAGAAAGCTGGCGGTAAAATCGTGCTACCAGCACCGTCAAGCGAATAAATTAAAGAGCAAGGTTTTAGAGAACAGTAATGGCGCAATCAACAACCGCAAATCAGGGCTTTGGCCTCGGTGCTTTAGGAAAGGCAGATGATCTTAGACGTCGTCTGCTCTTTACTATTGGCGCGCTGATTATCTATCGCCTAGGCACCTTTATTCCGTTGCCCGGTATCGATCCGGTTGCGCTTGCTGATGTATTTAGCCAGCAATCCACCGGTATTCTTGGTATGTTTGATATGTTCTCTGGCGGCGCACTTGGCCGGATGACTATTTTTGCGCTGAATATCATGCCCTATATTACAGCTGCTATTATCATGCAGTTGATGACAGCAGTTGTGCCTTCATTGGAAGCGATGAAGAAAGATGGTGAAGCTGGGCGCAAGCAAATTAATCAATATACACGCTATTTAACTGTATTGTTGGCTTCTGTTCAGGGCTATGGCATTGCTGCTGCGCTCGAAGCCTCTGGCACTATCGTGCAAGATCCCGGGCTGTTTTTCCGTATTACAACGGTGGTAACCCTTGTTGGGGGTACGCTTTTCTTGATGTGGCTTGGTGAGCAAATTACAAGCCGCGGTGTTGGTAATGGTATTTCGCTGATTATCTTCAGCGGTATCATCGCTGAGGTGCCCTCTGCACTGGTAGGCACGCTAGAGCTAGGACGCACAGGTGCATTATCGGCCTTCTTGATTGTTGCTGTATTCTTTATGGCAGTTGCCGTAATCGCCTTTATTGTCTTTATTGAGCGGTCTTTGCGTAAAATTATTATTCAATATCCAAAGCGTCAGCATGGGGCTAAGGCTTTTGGTGGTGAAACCCAGCATCTACCTCTTAAAATTAACGTACCGGGCGTTATTCCGCCAATCTTTGCATCGTCTTTATTGCTGATGCCGGTATCTATTATCAATCTGTCAGGTGGACAGGATGGTGGCGCAGAGTGGCTCGTTACGCTAAACGCGCTTCTTGGTCGTGGCCAGCCTCTATATCTGGCGATTTACATTGGGCTGATTGTTTTCTTTGCCTTCTTCTACACAGCGATTGTGTTTAATCCTGAGGATACCGCAGATAACTTACGCCGCAATGGCGGGTATGTGCCGGGTATTCGTCCGGGTCAACCAACGGCTGATTATTTGGATTATGTATTAACGCGCCTGACCGTATTAGGGGCCGCTTATTTGTCGGCAGTTTGTATCCTGCCAGAGATTCTAATTAGCTCTTATGCCATACCCTTTTATTTTGGCGGCACATCATTGCTGATTGTGGTTACGGTAACCTTGGATACGGTATCACAGGTGCAGTCGCATATGTTGGCGCACCAATATGAAGGCCTAATCAAGAAATCCAAGCTTAGGGGGCGAAATAGATGAATATCATTCTTTTTGGGCCTCCCGGGGCAGGTAAAGGCACGCAAGCAGAAATTCTGGTTCGTGACCGCGGCATGGTTCAGCTCTCTACCGGGGATATGTTGCGCGCGGCAATTGCGGCTGGCTCTGAGCTAGGTTTGCAGGCAAAAGCTATTATGGATGCAGGCGAGCTGGTTTCTGATGACATTATGATCGGCATGATAGCAGAGCGTATGGAAGAGGATGATTGTGCGAGCGGCGTTATCTTGGATGGCTTCCCACGCACAGTTGCACAAGCGCAAGCGCTGGATACAATGTTTGCTGATAAAGGTATTTCGCTAGATAGCGTTATTGAAATAGCCGTTGATGAAACAGCCTTATTTGCGCGTATTGAAAAGCGTGCCGCAGAGACAGGCGGTGCTAGAAGCGACGATAATGCAGATGTTTTGAAAGCTCGTTTAAAAGTCTATCATGAGAATACTGCGCCTGTTCTGCCTTATTATAAGGATAAAGGACAGCTGGTTTCGATTGATGGTATGCAGACAGTTGAAGAGGTAAGCAGCCAGATTGCTTCTTGCCTAGATAGCGTTGCTTGACCTTGTCAGGTAACATTATATAATGCGGGACCTTTATAAGGTGCCGTTTTAAACAAGGGTTGAAATGTGAGACGCAGCGTTTGCTGCTAACATTAAAAAGGAGAGGCCAGTGGCACGAATTGCTGGTGTAAATATACCAACTAAAAAACGGGTCGAAATCGCCCTAACCTATATTCATGGGATCGGCACAACAAGCGCCCAATCTATCTGTGGTAAAGCAGGGATTGCCGCCGAACGCCGGATCAACGAATTGACTGAGGACGAGTTAGATAAGCTGCGCGATATCATTGATGCAGATTATCTGGTAGAAGGGGATTTGCGCCGTAAGACGTCTATGGACATCAAGCGCTATCTGGATTTGGGCTGTTTGCGCGGTCTGCGTCATCGTCGCAATCTGCCGGTTCGTGGTCAGCGTACACATACAAATGCACGCACACGCAAGGGTCCGGCAAAAGCGATTGCTGGTAAGAAAAAATAACAACGCATAAGAGCAGGACAAATGGCAAAGCAACCTACACAAGCACGAGTGCGCCGCCGCGAGCGTAAAAATATTACCAATGGTATCGCGCATGTTAATTCTACTTTTAACAACACCATGATCACCATTTCTGATGTACAGGGCAATACTATTGCTTGGTCATCAGCGGGTACTATGGGTTTCAAAGGGTCACGTAAATCGACCCCTTTTGCTGCCCAGATGGCCGCAGAAGATGCTGGTAAAAAAGCATCTGAGCATGGTGTGAAGTCAGTGGATGTTGAAGTGCAGGGGCCAGGATCTGGCCGCGAATCTGCGCTTCGTGCTCTACAGGCAATTGGTTTTACCGTCACCTCTATCCGTGATGTTACCCCAATACCGCATAATGGCTGCCGCCCTAGAAAGCGCCGCCGGGTTTAATAGCTGAAAAGCTCGCTATTTATCCCGAAACAGGGAGGCAGGGATAATACCCTCTCCCTTACATGAATGACAAAAAGGAACTTTGTCGATGATTGAACGAAATTGGCAAGAATTACAAAAGCCGGAAAAAATCGCTGTGACCGCATCTGAGTATAATGAGCGTCAGGCGGTTGTCTCACTTGGGCCACTAGAGCGTGGATTTGGTACGACTTTGGGCAATGCTCTTCGCCGTGTTCTTTTGTCCTCGCTGCAAGGTGCGGCGGTGAAAGCTATCCAGATTCAGGGCGTTGTACATGAGTTTTCATCTGTTGCGGGTGTTAGAGAAGATGTAACCGACCTCGTGCTGAATATTAAAGGCATCTCTGTTGCGATGTCTGTTGAAGGCGAGAAGAAGCTGCGCTTGCAAGCAGACGGCCCTGCTGTGGTAACTGCTGGTATGATTACCGAAGCCGCTGGCATTGAAATTATGAACCCAGACCACGTGCTATGCCATCTGGATAAGGGCGGCTCTTTGTCAATGGAACTTACTGTTGATTCAGGCAAGGGCTATGTGCCAGCTACGCAGAACCGTTCCGAAGATGCGCCAATTGGCCTGATCCCAGTGGACGCAATCTACAGCCCTATTCGCCAAGTTGCCTATAAGGTTGAAAATGAACGTGTTGGCCAGATAACAGATTATGATAAATTGCTGCTGACTATCGAAACTGATGGTTCTATCTCTCCAGAAGACTCGATTGCGTATGCAGCGCGTATTCTGCAGGATCAGTTACAGCCCTTCATTAACTTTGATGAGCCTACAATTGAAACACCAGAACAGGGCGTTGACCCGTTCCCGTTCAACAGAAATCTGCTGCGTAAAGTGGATGAGCTTGAGCTGTCTGTGCGTTCTGCAAACTGCCTGAAGAACGATAATATTGTTTATATTGGCGACCTTGTTCTGAAAACAGAATCTGAAATGTTGCGCACACCGAATTTCGGGCGTAAATCATTGAACGAGATTAAAGAGGTTCTTAAAATTATGAATCTTGAGCTGGGTATGGATATCGAAAGCTGGCCACCAGAGAATATTGAAGATTTGGTTAAACGCTTAGATGAGCCTTTCTAAGATACTTAAATTTTAACCCAAACGGGATAAAGACCGCACCAACGCGGTATAAATGGAGACGAAAATGCGGCATCGTATGGCTGGCAGAAAATTAAACAGAACGTCACAGCACAGACAAATGCTGTTTCGCAACATGGCACAAGCCCTTATCAAGCATGAGCAAATAATCACAACTTTGCCAAAGGCGAAAGCCTTGCGCCCGGTAGTGGAAAAGCTGATTACGCTTGGCAAGCGCGGCGATTTACATGCACGCCGTATGGCCTATGCCCAGCTTCGTGATGATGCGATGACAGCAAAGCTGTTTGACGTGCTTGGTGGCCGTTATGCAGAACGCAAGGGCGGCTATACCCGCGTGATGAAAGCTGGTTTCCGTTATGGTGATTCGGCGCCAATGGCGGTAATCGAACTTGTAGACCGTGATGAAGATGCGCGTGGTCAGGATTCAGGCCCTGTTGAGATAAGAGAAACAGAAGAAGGCCAAGCGGTTGCCGCCAGCGCCTAGTTTCTAGGGATACAAAATTTTTATAAAGGGGCGTGCTGCGGCAGGCCCTTTTTTTATTGGCCAGCTTTATGACGATAATATGTGAGTGCCAGATATGAGTTTTGGATTTGAATATTGGTTTTGAGTATTGGTTAGATAGAGGATTGCTGGCATGATAACCCCATGACCACAGCTTCTCTTTTCTCATCCTCACCTTTGGCCGAAGCGATGCGCCCATCTTCCCTGCAAGATGTTTTGGGCCAGCAAGAGATTACCCAGCAATTAGCCCAACGTGTTAACATGTCAGGCTCACTTATATTGTGGGGGCCGCCCGGTACTGGCAAGACTACGATTGCCCGTATCATTGGAGGGGAAGCTGGCCAGACTTTTCGGCCTATTTCAGCTGTGTTTGATGGCGTTTCCGAATTACGGCGTATTTTCAGTGATGCACGCCCTGATTTTGAAGCTGGTAAGCGAACCTTACTGTTTGTTGATGAAATTCACCGCTTTAATAAAGCCCAGCAAGATGCGTTGCTTCCCGCTATCGAAGAAGGAATGATAAGGCTGATAGGCGCGACGACAGAAAACCCCTCTTTTTCATTAAATTCTGCCCTGTTATCACGGGTTCAAGTTCTTGTCTTACGGGCACTAGATGATACCGCATTAAGCCAACTGATTGTGCGGGCGGAAAATCATTTGGGGCGTAAATTACCTATAGATAAAGCTGCGCATCAAGCGTTAGTGACGATGGCGGATGGGGATGGTCGTTACCTGATTAATCTTATTGAAACGATTGATGAGCTTACAAGCAAGGAGACACCCACATTGGATGCGGCCAGCCTTGGTCAGCTCTTATCCAAACGCGCACTTAATTACGATAAAACAGGAGATGAGCATTTTAATCTTATCTCTGCGATGCATAAATCGCTTCGTGCATCAGACTGTGATGCGGCACTTTATTGGCTAGCGCGGATGATGTTGGCAGGAGAGGATGCGCAGTATATTTTGCGCCGTCTAACGCGTTTTGCTTCAGAAGATATTGGACTTGCCGCACCAGAGGCAGTTGGAAAAGCGATTGCTGCTTGGCAATCTTATGAGCGACTTGGTAGCCCCGAAGGTGATTTAGCTATTGCTGAATTGGTAATATTCCTCGCGACTTCACCGAAATCAAATGCAAGTTATAAAGCTTGGAAATTAGCGCAGAAAACAGCGCGTGACGCTGGCCATTTGATGCCGCCAAAACATATTTTAAATGCGCCAACACAGCTGATGAAAGATTTGGATTATGGCAAGGGCTATGTCTATGACCATGATACTCAAGAAGGGTTTTCTGGCCAAAATTGTTTTCCTGAAAGCCTTGAGCGCCCGTCTTTTTATCAGCCAGCTGAATGGGGGTTTGAGCGCGAGATTAAAAAACGCCTTGCTTATTGGGATCGCCTACGTAAAGAAGCTGGAAGCGAAGAATGATGCGCATGTTTGACTGTTTTGTGGGTATTGATTGGTCAGGTGCGCGGGGCCCCTATCAGGCAGGTTTAGCTGTGTTTATGGCAGAGGCTGGTGATAGTGCGCCTATGCGTATTATCCCGCCAAACCAAAAACGCTGGAGCCGTCATGAAATAGCAAGCTGGTTACAGGAAATCAGCGCTACCCGCCGCGTTCTTGCCGGCATTGATTTTGCTTTTTCCTATCCTGTTTATGATATGGAAGGCGCCTATTGCGGTTATTTCCCTGAATTTGCCGATAGCCCGCAAGATGCGGCGGCACTTTGGCAGTTGATTGAGGAAATTAACCAAGCCGAGGCCTATCTTTATGGAGGGGCGATTTGGGATCACCCAGATTTAGGGGCCTATTATAATGCGCCATCTGGTCGCCGAGGGGCTAAATTTTATTCCCGTCGTCGGCAAACTGAACAGGCGGCAAAGGCTGTTAAATCGCCTAGTCCGACATTTAATTGTGTAGGCCCGGCCGGGGTAGGGACAGGGTCTCTAGCGGGGATGCGGCTTTTACATCACCTTGCCGATAAAGCGGAGATTTGGCCGTTTGATAATCAGCCGGCAGGGTCAAAGAATCTGACTTTGGTAGAAATTTTTCCAAGCTATTATTTTGCGCTTGCGGGCATTCGTGCGGTGCGCGGCAATCACGGCAAATTGGACGTGTTGAATAAAGCGCTTTCCTATTTTGGTGCGAAAGGCTTGCCAGCTGAGTTTAGCGCAGGCGGCCCAGACTTTGATGAAGCAGATGCGGCTATATCTGCGGCGGCATTAAGGGCGTTAGCCGCAGAACCAGCTATATGGAAGCCATTTGGCGCGGCGGCGCGTGAAGGCTGGATATTTGGCGTTAAATAGCTTAGGTATTTAGCCATGGTAGGCATGTTTTTATCAGTTGGCGCGGGCGGCGCAATAGGGGCGATGGCACGCTATGGCGTAGGGGTATTATTGGCTGCACGCTTTGGCGCATCAGGCTGGATAGCCACATTGGCCGTTAATATGGCGGGCTGTTTCCTGATGGGAATGCTTGCTGCCTATATGGCCAGCTCAGCACATATCCCAGAGCCCTTGCGCGGTTTTCTAGCTGTTGGATTTTTAGGCGGGTTAACGACTTTTTCAACCTTCACCCTTGATGGGTATGGTTTCTGGTTGCGCGGGGATCTTGTTGGGGCTGTGGTTTATATTGCGGCTTCTATACTGCTATCGCTTGCTGGCTTTGCAAGTGGGTTCTGGTTGCTTCGCACCGCTTTGGGCACGGCATGAAGGAATTTAGCGTTACAGACGCGGATGCAGGCGCTCGCCTTGACAGGTTTTTACGGCGTATTGTCGGCGCTATGGGGCAGGGTGTAATCGAAAAAGCCCTGCGTAGCGGCCATGTGCGCATTGACGGGCAGAAGGCAAAATCTGGACAGCGGCTTATCGAAGGCCAAGTGGTAAGCGTTGCGCCTTATTTCTTGTCTCACGCTGAACAACATCAAGCGGCGCAAATCCAGCCTAAAAAGCCTGTTGTGAATAAGGAAAAAGCCGCTAAAGAAATAGATCAGATGACCCTAATACAGACATCTGAATGGCGTGCTTTGAACAAGCCATCTGGGCTTGCTGTACAGGGGGGCACGCAAACCCATAAGCATATTGATGGTTTGCTTAGCGCCGGTTTTCCAAGCCGTGATTACAAATTGGTGCATCGGATTGACAAAGATACATCCGGGGTGTTGCTGGTGGCCGAAGGCCATCACGCCGCACGCACGCTAACCAAGGGTTTTCGTGACCATATCATCAATAAATTCTATCTTGCTTTGGTGGTTGGGGCTTTACCTGCCTCTGGTGTTATATCTGCTGGTCTGCGTAAATCTGGGGGCAAGGGGCTGGAGAAAATGATTGTCGATGATGCAGAAGGCCAGCCCGCCATAACCGATTTTATCTGTTTTGACAGCGCAGGGGTAGTGAGCCTTGTTGGGTTTAGTCCGCGCACTGGCCGCACACATCAGCTACGCGCACATGCGGCTCATCTCGGGACACCGATTTTGGGAGACGGGAAATATGGCGGGGCGGCCGCACATATTGGCGGCTTTGAGAAAAAGTTACATTTACATGCTTGGGGGCTAAGACTACCGACAGGTGAAGAGGTTTTCGCCCCACTTCCCGGGCATATAACAAGCGCGCTTCAGGTTGCCGGACTTAATCTGCCCACGGCAGAAAATTTCCCCTGTTTTGGATTTTCTGGGCGGGATAGGGTAACTTAAATAAAGGCTGAAGAGGGTTTTTGAGAGTATGGATACGCCATTACGACTGGTTTTATTTGATTTTGACGGCACATTATGTGACAGCGCAGCAACGATTATTCGGCTTATGCAGAAAGCGTGCGCGGATTGCGGCCTGCCAATACCGGATAGCCAGAAAATACGAGGGAATATTGGTCACGGCGTTAATCATTCAGCGCTAGATTATGTTGGAGATGACCGCGAAAAAGCTGCGGCTCTGGCGGATTGTTATCGCAATCTATCCCGTGCTGAATATCTAAGCGGAAATCCCCCATTAGATCCCCTCTTTGATGGCGCGGCCAGTGTCTTGCAAGCGCTATCCGGAGCAGGGTATCTTACCGGTATTATCACCAATAAGAGCCGAACTGGCCTGAAAAGCCTGATAGAACGACATGGGCTAGAAGCGTTGCTTGATATTTCCCTGACAGCAGATGATTGCATGGTGAAGCCGGCTCCAGATATGGCGTTAGAGGCCATGCGCCAGCTTGGGGTAGATACAGAAAACACCCTTCTCGTAGGAGATACAGAAATCGATGCAGGCTGTGCTGCAAATGCGGGTATCGGGTTTATTGGCGTATCTTGGGGCTATCATAGTCCAGATCTGCTGCGCAAGGGGGGCGCAATGGCGATATTGGAGAGCTATGCAGAACTGCCTCATCTT